>ENA-ORCP01000446-ORCP01000446.1-human-gut-metagenome-genome-assembly--contig:-NODE-446-length-37279-cov-5.846917_pt1 | contig 37279 bp, 28 predicted proteins | sample MGYA00242990_ERZ507991 | MGnify/ENA primary metagenome ERZ507991 (study PRJEB26167, sample SAMN06115496) | human gut metagenome | host: Homo sapiens | place: China:Henan | collected 2015-05-07 | study... | reverse complement strand
TCGAATTTATATTTTTGGAACGGGAGAGTCGCAGCAGGTTTACATTGCTTCCGCAGACTTGATGACACGAAATACCCGTCGCCGTGTAGAAGTTGGCGCACCGGTTTACGATGCCGATATTCGGAAACGGATTGTGGGAATGTTCCGCATCATGATGCAGGACAATGTAAAAGCACGAATTCAGCAGCCGGACGGTACTTACCGCCGAGCAGAACGAACAGAGCCGCTTTTGAATGCACAGGAATATTTCTATGAACAGGCTTATCAAGCAGTCCGTTCGGAAGCGCAAAAGAAGCAATAAACAGAACCATCCTCGGCAGCAGCCGGGGATGGTTTTTTGCTGCTTTGTGGAAAGAAATTGAAATTTTGCATATATTTTTTCAAAAACCTATTGCAATTTATGGTAAAATAGTATATAATTAGGAATAACAGCTTTGCAATTACCATACAGTTTGGTACGAGATATTGCTGCAACAAATGAAATGAACTGGATTGGAGAGAAAACCATGATGGAATATGAAACAAAATCAATTAAAAATATTGCACTTGCCGGGCATGCCGGTTCCGGAAAAACAACACTGTTGGAAGCATTGTTGTATCAAGGTGGTGTAACCGAACGGTTTGGCTCTGTGGCAGAAGGAAATACCATATCCGATTATACAGCGGAAGAATTGAAGCGAAAGTCTTCTGTATATATGACTGCTGCCTCCATTCGAAACGGAGACCAGAAGATCAATTTGCTGGATACACCGGGTTTGTTTGATTTTGCAGGCGAAATGGTAGAAGGAATCTCTGCCAGCAATTGTGTAATGATTACCGTTTCCGGAAAATCCGGTGTGAAAGTGGGAACGCATAAGGCATATGATGCAGCTTCCAAAATGGGAAAACAGAAACTGTTTGTAGTTACCAAGATTGATGATGAAAATGCCAACTTCTATAACGTTTTTACGCAGTTGAAATCTGAATTTGGACCGACGGTTTGCCCGATTGTGGTTCCTGTGATTGTAGATCGGAAGGTTGTTTCTTATGTCAACCTGATTGAAATGAAAGCCTATCGTTACGATGAATCCGGCAATGCAGTGGAAACTGAAATGCCGACTGCGGAACTTTCTGAAAAGCTCAGCTATCGAATTGATGGTTTGGTGGAAGCTTTTTCGGAGGCAATCGCAGAAACGGATGAGGCTTTGTTTGAAAAGTTCTTCTCTGGGGAACCATTTACGCAGAAGGAACGGGTAGACGGCATTCACCGTGGTATGGAAGCCGGCATCCTGACACCGGTTACCTGCGTATCCGCTGCTACAATGGCTGGCGTGGATATGCTGATGAAGGAAATGGAACTGTTGGTTCCCAATCCGAGTCCGGAAGAAGTACTGCTGGCTTCTGATCCGGAAGGAGAACCTGTTGAAATTACCTGTAATGCAAAGGAACCGGTTTGTGCTTATGTTTTTAAAACCGCAGTGGATCCTTTCACTGGAAAATTGTCGTTCCTGAAAGTTTGTGCTGGTGTGTTGGAATCCGGCATGGAACTGGTGAATGCATCTGATGGAACAACAGAAAAGATTGGAAAAATGGTATTCCTAACCGGAAAGCGGCAGAAGGAAACTGATCAGGCATGTTGCGGAGACATTGTGGCAGTGCCGAAACTGCGTGTCCATACAGGGGATACCTTGTGTGCTGCTGGAAAAATTGCAGCGCTGGAACAGCCTGCCTTTCCGCATCCATGCTATTGTATGGCAGTTCATACGGAAGCACGTGGGGAGGAGAGCAAATTATCGGCAGCAATGCAGAAGTTGCTGGAGGAAGATCAGACCCTTTCCTATGTACAGAATCCAGATACACGAGAGATGTTGCTGACGGGATTGGGCGAACAGCATTTGCTTGCTGTTACATCCAGATTGAAGTACGATTTTGGCGTAGTTGTTACCTTGACTGCACCAAAGATTGCTTACCGGGAAACCATTCGGAAAAAGGTAAAAGTACAGGGCAAATATAAGAAGCAGTCCGGCGGGCATGGACAGTATGGCGATGTTTGGATTGAATTTGAACCGTGCCTTTCCGATGAACTGGTATTTGAAGAACGTGTATTCGGTGGAGCTGTACCGAAGAATTTCTTCCCGGCAGTGGAAAAGGGCTTGCAGGAATGCGTTCAGAAGGGTGTTTTGGCAGGCTTCCCAATGGTTGGCTTGAAGGCAATTTTGGTGGATGGATCCTATCATCCGGTTGATTCTTCGGAAATGGCTTTTAAAACGGCAGCGTCACTTGCTTATAAAGAGGGTGTCCGGCAGGCAGATCCGGTATTGTTGGAACCAATCGGACAGCTGGATGTCACTGTTCCGGATGAGAATACAGGTGATATGATGGGAGAACTGAACAAGCGCCGTGGTCGTGTAATGGGAATGACACCGTCTGAAGAACAAAAGGGACTTACCATTATTTCTGCGGAAGTTCCTATGCGGGAAATGGCAGACTTTGCATTGCTTCTGCGGCAGATGACGCAGGGAAGAGGGGTGTTCCAGTTGGAGCCGGTTCGCTATGAACAGCTGCCACCGCAACTGGTTGCAGAGGTCATTGTGCAGGCAGGCACACGCAGCGAATAAAAATCATATACATAATAAAAAGGGGTTGTTTTGGATGGAATTGCATCCAAAACAGCTCCATTTTTGATGTTGACACCTATTGACAGAATAGATCTAGAATGTTATAATAACAGCAATCAAACAGTACTTTAAAAAGTTAGAACCTGTTCACAATTCACAGGGAATTGTCAATTGATGAAAGGGGTGTCAAATTGCACTTACATAGACGGGTTCTTACGGACTACTGTATATGTCATGGGAGGAATTGACAGATGAAACCAAAAACAAAGGAATCCGAAAAACAGTCGGAAAAACACACCAAGCACGGTGTAAAAGGTGTGCTGCTTTCGATTTTGTTTTTTATCTTAATGGCAGTTTTTACCATTGGATTGATTGCCAGCATGACGCTGCACTTGATGCTGCAAAATCATACGCTGCAAAAAACCGTGCAGAACATCGAACTTGCCGATATTACCGTTTCAGATGGGACGCAGTTGCTGTCGCTTTCGGATTGTATGCATGAATACTACATGACGAACAATCCAGCCTCTAAAGAGGACATGGCTACTATTTTGAACAGCTCAGATACGGAAGAGTATGTATTAAATGTGCTGGACAACTATTCTGCCTATCTGCTTGGTCGTACCAATGAACTGGAAAAAATGGATGTGGCAGATTTTTGTGATCTGATTGAAAGTGGCTTGAGAAAAGAAGTCAGCAATCAGGCTGCCATTGAATATGATGTTTCAGACTGGGATCGCATGAATTTTGAACTCGGTGAACAGGTGAACCAGATGGATCGGTATATTTCCTCTGGATTTACTGGATTCTTGCTGCAAACAACGGCTTCCTGGCTGGGAACCATTGTATTTGGCGTTTTGATGGTATTGACATTTGTACTGTGGCTGGTACTTGGAATTCGTGGCCACTGGGGAGTCGGGAAGGTACTTCGTAATTATGGATGGTCTTCCATTATCTGGGGTTTGCTTGGATTGATTGGCAGTTTGGTTGTATATGCTTTGATTCAGTTTACCTCGCTTTTGTCGAATTTGCAGTTCTTACAGGGTGCCGGATTTCAGTGGGAAATCCCATTTGCAGAAGCAGCTGGCGCAGCAGCTATTTATGGTGTTATTTTCCTGATCGTTGGCATTCCAATGAATCAAAGTGTAAAACGGCGCTCGAAAAAGCCGGAACAGATCGTTCCAATTGCAGCAACTGTACCGGAACAGCAGCCTGTTTTGGCAGGAGTAACTGCGGATGCGTCCGCAGCATCGGCAACGGAAGCCCCGGCATCACTGGATACCTTCATGCAGACACAGCCAGCAGAAGCAACGGATTCCTTTGCACCGGAAGCAAAGTCAGAACAAGTCTCTGAATCAGCTGATTCAGAGGGTACCACGGAGTCGGAGCAAACAACGGCTCCAGTTACAGAATCGGAACCAGTCACAGCACCTGCTGTAGAGCCGGAACCGGCGGCAGCGCCTGTTGTGGAATCAGCATCCACCGCAGCGCCTGCGGTAGAACCGAATCAAACTCCATCTGAACCAAAAGAACCGACAGCAACGGAATCGGTGATTTGCCTATATTGTGGATTCCGGAATGAACCAGACAGTAAGTTCTGTGGCGGATGCGGAAAACCGCTTCATGCAAAGTAAAAAGGAAATGATACAAAATGCGGCATACAGGAAGATTCCTGTATGCCGCATTTTTGCTGAATCAGTAGAAAAAGGAAACAGAGATTTGGCTGGAAATTCTGAAAAAGTCATAAAAGGAGTGTTGCAATGTGTGTGCATTTGTGCTATACTATAAATAATGTTGTGTTATCGCTGGAGGAGAGAAGCCGCATTTTCCCATAGGATTTTCTCTTTTTCTGCTTCTGTCAGCGGAAGCGAATGGATTCTGGCAATGCCTTGTGCAGGATCACTCCAGGGATGATCGGTAGCAAATAAAATACGATCTACGCCATGCTTGCGAATCAAACGCATCAGCTGCTCATCGGAAATATAGCTTAAAATATAAGCCAGATCGAAATAAATCGGTTTGCCGCAGAGCAGTTCCTCTGCTTCTTCAAACATCCGATTGGCACCGCCGTGCGCCAGAACAATGTGGAATTTTGTCGGTTGACTGGTTCCGTAGATGGCTTGCAGCATTGTAACCACTCGTTTGGGGGTGCAGTGGGTGACTTCTGGGTAGCCTTCGTCAAATCCGGCATGTGTTACAACCAGTAAGTCTCGTTGGATGCAGCCTTCTATCAGATGCAGATACTTGGGATCATCTATAAAGGTTTGCTGGTAATCTGGATGCAGTTTGATTCCGCGGAAGCCCATTGCTTTTATTTGATCCAAATGGGCATCTACATCAGGATCATCCGGATGAATGCCGCCAAAGGAAATGATGCCGTTTTTGCCATTGATCTCTGCGGCATAGCGGTTGACGGAATCAAATTGGGAAGGCTTTGTCACAACGGGCAGAACCACGCTTTGTGTGACCCCGCTGCGCTGCATGGAAGCTAAAAGTTCCGGCAGGGTACCATATGCATATGGACGGTTCTGGCTTTTTTCAGCGAGTGACAGAATGGTCTTCTTTGCAATTTTTTCTGGGAAAACATGGGTATGAAAATCAATTACCATGAGAAAATGCCTCATCTTTCTCCCTGCTGGTTCCAGGTTTGTGACAGATGCAGGGGACTGCCACGGAATAAAACGCAATTGCTGCTGCATTCATCGTAACACGAAATGGAAAAAAATGCAAGTGCAGAACCATATAAAATCATACAGTTTCTGCACCAAATCATACAGACGATAAAATGAGTTTGAAAGGAATCTGAAAGCAATGCCAATTACAGAATTTTTAGAGCGGAATGCACGGATTTACCCCAATGATGTTGCGTTGGTTGAGGTTAATCCGGACAATGCGCCGGAGCATCATGTTACATGGCGAGAGTATAATTTAATTGAACCAGCAGAAGGCGAGCAGTACCGTCGGGAAATTACCTGGCAGCAATTCGATATCCATGCCAATCAGTTTGCCAATTTTCTGTTTACACGTGGTATCAAAAAAGGCGATAAAGTCGGTATTCTGCTGATGAACTGCTTGGAATGGCTGCCCATTTATTTCGGAATTTTAAAGACCGGTGCATTGGCAGTTCCGATGAATTATCGGTATTCTGCGGATGAGATCCAATACTGTACAGAGCTGGCAGATTGTACCATGCTGGTTTTCGGCGATGAATTTACATCCCGGATCCAGGCGGTACGGGATCAGCTGGTGAACGTAACGGATTATATTTTTGTGGGAAAGACGGACGCTACACCGGACTTTGCGGATAACTATAAGACCATGATTCACTACTGTTCCATTACACCGCCGCCGGTGCTGCTGACCGATCAGGATGATGCTGCCATTTATTTTTCCTCTGGAACAACCGGATTCCCGAAGGCGATTCTGCATCGCCATGAGGCATTGGTTGCTTCCTGTCAGACGGAGCAGCATCACCATGGACAAACCAGAGAGGATGTGTTCCTATGCATTCCGCCGTTGTATCATACTGGTGCCAAAATGCATTGGTTTGGGTCGCTGCTTTCTGGAAGTCGTGCCGTTTTGCTGCGTGGCGTAAAGCCGGAATGGATTTTGCGTACTGTTTCGGAAGAGAAGGCTACCATTGTCTGGCTGCTGGTACCGTGGGCGCAGGATATCCTGGACTGCATTGATCGGGGCGAATTGAATCTGGAAGAATATCGGTTGTCTCAGTGGCGGTTGATGCACATTGGTGCACAGCCTGTTCCGCCGTCCTTAATTAAGCGCTGGAAGGCTGTTTTCCCTCACCATCAGTACGATACCAACTATGGACTTTCTGAGTCCATTGGGCCTGGCTGTGTCCATCTGGGTGTTGAGAATATTCATAAAGTTGGCGCAATCGGCAAAGCCGGATACTTATGGGAAACCAAAATTGTAGATGAGCAGGGAACCGCTGTTCCACAGGGAGAAGTTGGGGAATTGGCAGTAAAAGGCCCTGGCGTAATGAAATGCTACTACAAAAATAAAACTGCCACAGATGAAATCCTGAAAGATGGCTGGCTCTGCACAGGGGATATGGCACGGGAAGATGAAGATGGTTTCATTTACTTGGTAGACCGGAAAAAGGATGTCATTATTTCCGGTGGAGAAAATCTCTATCCGGTACAGATTGAGAATTTCCTGCGTGCATATGGAAAAATCAAGGACGTAGCAGTAATCGGATTGCCGGATGCACGGCTCGGAGAGATTGCAGCAGCCATTATTGAGCTGAAGAAAGGCTGTATCTGTACAGAAGCAGAAATTATGGAATTCTGTACGGGCATGCCTCGTTACAAGCGGCCCCGTAAAATCATCTTTGCAGAAGTTCCTCGCAACCCCACCGGAAAGATTGAGAAGCCGAAACTGCGGGAAATTTACTGCGGCGGCAGCTTAGTAGAAGCACAGATTTCTAAATAATAAAAAAAGAAGCAGATTAGAAAAAGGAGTCGAAGAAAAGCATGAAGAAGCTGATGATTGGCAATGAAGCCATTGCAAGAGGCTTATATGAGGGCGGACTGTCTATCGTTTCCAGTTATCCTGGTACCCCCTCGACAGAAATTACAGAATTTTTGGCAAAATATGATGACGTGTACAGTGAATGGGCACCCAACGAGAAGGTTGCAGCAGAAGTCGCTTTTGGCGCTTCGCTGAACGGGGTGCGCAGCTGCTGTGCCATGAAGCATGTCGGTTTGAATGTTGCAGCAGATCCATTGTTTACGCTGTCCTATACAGGTGTAACCGGTGGTATGGTTATTTGTGTAGCAGATGATCCGGGGATGCATTCTTCCCAGAATGAGCAGGATTCCCGGCATTATGCCATTGCTGCAAAAGTACCGATGTTGGAACCAGCAGATTCCGGTGAATGTTTGTCTTTTGCAAAAGCTGCCTTGGAGCTGTCCGAGCAGTTTGACACACCGGTGTTCCTAAGAACTTGTACCCGTATTGCACACTCTCAGTCCATCGTAACATTGGGAGAACGGGTTGTTCCGGAGCGGAAGCCCTACCAGAAGAATCCGCAGAAATATATTATGGCACCAGCCAATGCCATTCGCCGGCACCCGGAAGTGGAAAAGCGGACGCAGGCTTTGACCGAATTTGCAGAAACTTGTCCGTTTAACCGGATGGAACTGTTGGGTGACCGCAAACTGGGTATCATTACTTCCGGTACCTCTTATCAGTATGTGAAGGAAGTATTCGGCGATCGGGTCAGCGTTTTGAAACTGGGTCTGATTCATCCGCTTCCGGTCAAGCTGATTCAGAAGTTTGCTGCAAGTGTGGAACGGGTTGTTGTAGTCGAGGAACTGGATCCGATCATTGAGACACACTGCAAATCCATTGGTGTTGCCGTAGAGGGAAAGTCCCTGTTCCCGATTACCGGAGAATTTTCTCAGAAACTGATCGCTTCTGTTTTGTTGAAACAGGATACCCAGACGGCCGTACAGCCGCAGGAAAACATCCCGGTTCGTCCGCCGGTTATGTGTGCAGGCTGCCCGCATCGTGGTATGTTCTATACACTTGCTAAAAATAAGGTAACCGTTTTGGGTGATATCGGATGCTATACGCTGGGTTCCGCTGCACCGTTGAATGCACTGGATTCTACCCTTTGTATGGGTGCATCTGTTTCCGGTCTGCATGGCTTTAACAAGGCTGGCGGAAAGGAAAGTGAACAGAAAACAGTTTGCGTTATTGGAGACTCTACCTTTATGCATTCCGGCATGACGGGTTTGGTGAATGTTTCTTACAATGCGTCCAATTCTACTACGATTATTTTGGACAACTCCATTACAGGTATGACCGGACACCAGCAGAATCCGACTACCGGTTATAACATCAAGGGCGATCCGGCAACAAAGGTTTCGCTGGAAAAATTCTGTGAGGCAATTGGCATTCGTCGGGTACGGGTAGTCGATCCGTATGACTTAAAGGCTTGCCAGACGGTCTTGAAAGAGGAATTGGCTGCCGAAGAGCCGTCTGTTATTATTTCCCGTCGCCCCTGTGTTTTGCTGAAATCTGTCAAGCCGCTTCCGCCGCTGCATGTTGAGGAAAATGTTTGCAAGAGCTGTAAAGCATGTATGCGTATCGGCTGCCCGGCGCTTCGGATTCGGCATGGAAAAGTCAATATTGATGAAACACTTTGTGTAGGCTGCGGGGTCTGTCAGCAACTTTGCGCATTTGATGCCATTCAGAAGGAGGGTGCAGCAGAATGAATACAGTAAGCATGATGATTGTAGGTGTAGGCGGACAGGGTTCCCTGCTGGCCAGCAAGCTGTTGGGCAATCTGCTGGTTGAGGAAGGCTACGATGTAAAGGTATCGGAAGTACACGGTATGTCACAGCGTGGCGGCTCTGTTGTAACCTATGTGCGATATGGAGAACGGGTTTACTCTCCGGTTGTAGATGACGGAGAAGCAGATTATATCATTTCTTTTGAGAAGCTGGAGGCAGCCAGATGGGCACATCGGCTCAAGCCGGATGGCAAAATCATTGTGAATACCCAGCAGATTGATCCGATGCCAGTGATTACCGGTGCGGCAGCTTATCCAGAAGATATCTTGGATACCCTGAAGCAGCAAAATGTATTTGTAGATGCCATTGATGCCCTCAAGCTTGCCAATGAAGCTGGTTCCAGCAAGACGGTTAATATTGTTTTGATGGGACGACTGGCAAAATATTTTGCAATTCCTTATGAAAAATGGATTGCTGCCATGGAACGTGTGGTAAAACCGCGCTTCCTGGAAATGAATCAAAAAGCATTTGCACTGGGATATCACTGCGAAGGCTAAGCGTCTATTTCTTTGAGAACCTGTCTTTCATCAGTTGGAAAGACAGGTTCTCGAATGCGCCCACGCTGACTGCGCATTTGAGAACTAGCAGCGCATATTGAAATAAAAGAAAAATGGAGAAGAATATGGAACAGCGTTATTATCAGCCGGAAATTGAAACCATGAAACTGGAGGACATGCAGGCGCTTCAATCCAAGCGCTTGGTGGCACAGGTCAAGCATGTCTATGAAAATATGCCGTATTATCGGGAAAAGATGGAGCAGGCAGGCGTGAAGCCGGAAGATATTCACGGCATTGAAGATCTGCACAAGCTGCCGTTTTTGAGCAAGGATGACCTGCGGGATCAGTATCCATATGGTCTGCTGGCAACAGATCTGAAAAATTGTGTGCGTATTCAGTCTACTTCCGGTACAACAGGACGGCGTGTTGTGGCATTCTATACCCAGCATGATGTGGATTTGTGGGAAGACTGTTGTGCCCGTGCAGTGGTTGCAGCAGGTGGTACCAATGAAGATGTTTGCCAGGTTTGCTATGGATATGGTCTGTTTACAGGCGGCCCAGGACTCAATGGCGGGTCTCATAAGGTAGGCTGTCTGACACTGCCGATGTCTTCTGGTAATACCGAGCGTCAGATTCAGTTCATGATGGATTTGCAGTCTACTATTTTGTGCTGTACGCCGTCTTATGCAGCTTACCTGGGAGAAAGTCTGAAGGAACATGGTTATAAGCCGGAAGATAATCATTTAAAAGCCGGAATCTTTGGAGCAGAGCCTTGGACAGAAGAAATGCGCCACAACATTGAAGAATCTCTCGGCATTAAGGCATATGATATTTATGGCTTGACGGAAACTTCCGGTCCTGGTGTTGCATTTGAATGCTGTGAGCAGTCCGGTATGCACATCAATGAAGACAACTTCATTCCGGAAATCATTGACCCGGAAACCGGCGAAACTCTGCCGGAAGGGGAAAAGGGGGAACTCGTATTCACCTCTATTACCAAGGAGGCATTCCCGCTGCTGCGGTATCGCACCAGAGACATTTGTGTCTTGTCCCGGAAAAAGTGCTCCTGCGGCAGAACGTTGATTAAAATGGCAAAACCGATGGGCAGAAGTGATGATATGTTGATCATTCGTGGTGTCAATGTATTCCCGTCTCAGATTGAAACCGTTTTGCTCAATTGCGGCTATACACCGCATTATCAGATTCTGGTGGATCGTATCAACAATACCGATACACTGGATGTCAATGTAGAACTGGAGCCGGAAGCATTTGCTGCTGCAAAGGAACAGCTCCCGGAAAAAGAACGGGCATTGGCAACTGCCATTAAGACGATGCTGGGCATTTCTCCAAAGGTGCATCTGGTAGAGCCGAAGAGCATCATCCGCAGCGAAGGAAAGGCTGTTCGGGTCATCGATAAGCGGAAGCTGCACGATGCATGATGAAGGAAGCGGTACAGAATGCTTCTGCGCCTGCGATGAAAATCATTGCGCATATTTACAATGACTTTCCTGCAAAGTTCGGCATTCCAAGGCAGAGCGGATTGGTCAATACACTGCCATCCAAGCTGGTGATGGAGCCAGACTATCGAAATGTGGATGCCTTTCGGGGAATCGAAGGATTTTCCCACCTTTGGTTGCTGTGGATGTTTTCCGAATCCATTCGGGATAACTGGACACCAACGGTGCATCCGCCCCGTCTGGGCGGGAATCAGCGCATGGGCGTTTTTGCAACTCGTTCGCCGTTTCGTCCCAATCCAATCGGATTGTCTTCGGTTCGGCTGGATCGTGTCGATCTGCATACCAAGGAAGGTCCCGTGCTGTTTGTTTCCGGTGCGGATTTGATGAGTGGAACACCGATTTATGATATCAAACCTTATTTGCCGTATACGGATAGTCATCCGGATGCAGCAGGCGGTTTTGCTGCCCCACTGGAGTCCTATCGGTTACAGGTTATTTTTCCAGAGCAATGGCTGCAAATGATTCCGGTTCCTTTGCGAGAAGGGCTGATTCACCTGTTGGAGCAGGATCCAAGGCCTGCTTATCAATCTGATCCCAACCGTATTTATGGAGTGGCATTTTCCTCGTTTGATGTACGGTTTACAGTACAGGGGCAGGTGCTTACGGTTTGCGAAGTGGAACGCTTGAACGATTAGCGCTGGTACCAATTGGCATATAGCGAGGGACGTCGGTCTTGTTGGACTGGAAAGCTTGCCCGATAGGCAGCCGGTGTCTCCTCTAGATGATACAGCAAAATACGTTCTTCTGGGCAGTCTGGTTCGCCGGGAAGAATTTCGCAAGGCAGCGGCGTTCCATTTGGATGGTAGCAAATGGAATCGCCGCTGTACGTTTGCCCGCCAATGCTGCCGGCACAGTTGATCCCTGCAACATACGAAAGTGTTTCGATGGCACGGGCTTGCAGCAGGCAGTTCCAATGCATCCGTCGTGCGGCTGGCCAATTGGCTGGAATGAGAATCAAATCTGCACGCTGTGACAATGCCTGAAAAACTTCCGGAAACCGCAGATCATAGCAAATAGCAGTGCCGATGCGGAATCCGCAGAGGGTACAGGTCGGGAGTGTGGTTCCGCCAAGGAAAAATTGATCTTCTCCGCCGTAGCGAAATGGATGCAGTTTGGCATAGTCCAGAAGCACGCCAGATGCAGAAACGATGGAGTAGTGATTTTCACAGCGTGCATCGCAGTCTTTCACCCAGCCGATGCCAATTGCAGTTTGGTAATATTCTGCCAGCTGTTGGATCAGCTGCACCGTTTCCAAATGTGCCTCTTTGGTGATGGCGGTGTGCATAGAGAATCCAGTCAGGCTCATTTCCGGAAACAGTACCAGGTCGACAGCGTGTGCCTGTAGGCGTTTCAAATGACGGCGCATGCGGAGGATTGATTGCGTTTTGTCTTCCCAGTGAATATGAAATTGAAGCAATGCAAGATGCATAAAAAGACCTTCTTTCTGGAGTCATATAGATTTAAAATCAGTATAACACATTCTTGCAGGATGTGCAAGAAAGCAAGAGAGAACCGGTTCAAATCGGTTCTGAAAGCGAAAGGAAGCGGATGAAATGCAGGGAAAATGGAGCATTCGGGAAGCAAAACTGGAAGATGCGGCAGAATTGCTTGCAATTTACGCACCGTATGTGGAGAAGACAGCGATTACATTTGAATATACCGTACCATCTGTTGCGGAATTTGCCGAGCGTATGCAGCAAGTGCAGCAGCGCTATCCATATCTGGTGGCAGAACAGGATGGAAAACTGCTTGGCTATGTCTATGCCGGGCCGTTTCATGAACGAGCAGCCTATGCTTGGGCGGTGGAAACCTCTCTGTATGTGTGGCAGGGGGTCAGAAGAACAGGTATTGGAACTGCTTTATATGCAGCGTTGGAAACGTGTTTGCAGGAGCAGGGGATTTTAAACCTGAATGCCTGCATTGCCTATCCGGAAGAAGAGAGGGATCCCTATTTGTCTTTGGACAGTGTGCGGTTTCATGAAAAAATGGGCTATCAGATGGTGGGACTGTTTCATTCTTGCGGCTATAAGTTTCAGCGTTGGTATCATATGGTTTGGATGGAGAAAGCAATTGGCACACATCTGGCAGAGCAGCCGCCTGTTCAACCATTTCCAGCAGTTCGAAAGCAGGCACTGCAAAAAATTTCAAAAAGCGCTTGACAAATGGAAAAAAATTGGGTATACTAATGGTTGTAAAAGAGAGTAGCTGGCAGGCAAGCAATGCCTGTTTATGCGGCGTCAGTACGGTCATCAAATTATGACCCGCTTCATATGTAAACGGCAAGACTTTTACTGAAGAAATTGCAGACAAATGGCAGTTTTTCCAGTGGAGGTCTTGCCGTTTTTTGTGTGCAAAAAGGAGGAAATTGGTATGAAACCACACTATCAACAAACACCGGAGGAATTGTTTTTCACATATGATTCCGGGAAGGATGGCCTGACCACGCAGCAAGTGGCGGAACATCAGGAAAAGTACGGAACAAACAAAATGGAGCAGGGCAAGAAAAAACCGGTTTGGGTGCTGTTCTTGGAGCAGTTTAAGGATTTTCTGGTCATTATTTTGATCATTGCGGCTTTGATTTCTGCGGTGATGAATGATATCGAAAGTTTTGTGGTCATCATTGCGGTTATTACCATGAATGCCATTTTGGGGACGGTACAGACAGTAAAGGCAGAAAAGTCTCTTGCAGATTTAAAACAGCTTTCTGCGCCGACTGCTACTGTTTTGCGGGACGGTGTGCATCAGGTCATTCCGGCAGAAGAATTGACCGTGGGGGATGTGGTTTTGCTGGAGGCTGGCAATCAGATTCCGGCAGATGGCCGCTTTTTGGAATGCGCTTCCCTGCAAACCAATGAGAGTGCCCTGACTGGAGAAAGTCTAAATGTAGAGAAATCCGTAGAGCCGATTACACAGGAGGTTCCGCTTGGAGATCGCCATACAATGGGATATAGCGGAAGCTTTGTAACGTATGGACGTGGAACGATGCTGGTTACGGATATTGGCGCACATACGGAAGTCGGAAAAATTGCAACGATGATTCAGAATGCAGAGGAACGGAAAACACCGTTGCAGCGTACACTGGATCAGTTTGGAAAGCGACTGTCCATTGGAATTTTGATTGTCTGTGCGTTGGTATTCGGACTGAGTATCTGGCGTGCATGGGACGGCGGAATCAGTCGGGATGAATTGATGGATGGCCTGCTGTTTGCCATTGCACTTGCAGTAGCTGCCATTCCGGAGGCATTGAGTTCCATTGTTACCATTGTGCTCTCTTTCGGTACGCAGAAAATGGCACGGGAACATGCGATTATGCGAAAGCTGCAAGCGGTAGAAGGTTTGGGTTCTGTTTCTGTCATTTGTTCCGATAAAACCGGTACGCTGACACAGAATCGAATGACCGTTCGAAAAGTGGTTGCACAGCGGCACATCATTGCTGCGGAAGACGTTCGCCCGTCTGATCCGGCGGAATACGAGTTGTTGGCTGCCTCCATTCTGTGCAGCGATGCAGTCTGTCGCAACGGAGAAGAGTTGGGCGATCCAACTGAAACAGCATTGGTTCGGTTTGGACAGCAGTTCCAAATTGATGCAGATACGCTGCGGCAGCAGCGCCAGCGGATCAGCGAAGTACCATTTGATTCTGATCGAAAGCTGATGTCTACTTTGGTTCGCACGGAGCAGGGAGCTGTACTGTATACCAAGGGTGCTGCGGACGTTATGATTCACCGCATGCAGTGCAGTGCCGAAGAGATTCAGGAAATTCAAGATCAAGTGGCGCTGCTGTCCCGGCAGGGGCTGCGGGTGCTCTGCTTTGGTTCCAAGCCGTTTGATGGAAGTACCATTTCCGCAGAAGATGAGGATGACCTTCAGTATTTGGGCTTAATTGCAATGATGGATCCGCCTCGTCCGGAATCCAAACGGGCAGTTGCAGAGTGCCGGGCTGCCGGTATTAAGCCGGTTATGATTACTGGAGACCATATTGTAACCGCTTCTGCCATTGCAAAGGAAATTGGTATTTTGGAATCCATGGACGAAGCGGTAGAAGGTGCCGTGTTGGATCAATATTCCGATGAGGAACTGGTTGCCTTTGTACAGGATAAGTCTGTTTATGCACGTGTGACACCGGAGCATAAAATCCGGATTGTAAAGGCTTGGCAGCGGCAGGATAAAATTGTTGCCATGACCGGAGATGGTGTAAATGATGCCCCTGCTTTGAAACAGGCAGATGTCGGTGTTGCCATGGGCATTACCGGAACCGAAGTAGCAAAGGATGCTTCTGCCATGATTTTGACAGATGACAATTTTGCCACCATTGTAAAGGCAGTCAAGAACGGCAGAAATATTTATGACAACATTAAAAAAGCCATTCTGTTTTTATTGTCCGGTAACTTGGCTGGTATTTTGGCAGTTTTGTTTAACTCCATTGCAGGGCTTCCGCAGCCGTTTGCAGCCATTCATCTGTTGTTTATCAACTTGTTGACGGATTCGCTCCCTGCCATTGGATTGGGCTTGGAGCCGCATCAGGATGATGTTATGCAGCGGAAACCTCGTCCGGCAGGGGAGTCGATTCTGACCCGTTCCTTCTTGGGAAAGGTTGGCTATTCCGGTTTGCTGATCGGAATGGCGACTGTAGCAGCTTATTTAATCGGATATCATAATTCCAGTGCAGAAGCCGGTATGACAATGGCATTTGCAACGCTTTGCATGAGTCGTCTGCTGCATGGATTTAGCTGTAAGGCAGATCATCCCGTTCTGTTCACGTCCGAATTTTTCAATAATAAATTTGGATTGCTGGCGTTTGCAGCCGGTATGGTATTGATCAATCTGGTTCTGTGGGTACCTGGATTGCATGGTCTCTTTCAGATCGCAGATCTGAGCGGTGCATTGATTGCTGCTATGTATGGTTTGAGTTTGGCTTCCATGCTCGCTGTGCAGGTTGTCAAGGCAATTGTGTATGGTGTTTCCAATCGGAAAAAGAAACAGACCAAATAGTAAAACCTGATAAAAAACAGAAAAATCTCGTGAAGCAGGAAAATCTGCTTCACGAGATTTTATGATTTATTTGGATGGATGCAATTTTCCCGCCAGGCGAGACCAAAGGTCATCCAAACCAAAGGCGCTGTATAAATCATGCTGTCCGTAAAAATGCCGACAAGAAAATAGGCACACATGCCGCAAAACAGTCCCAATCGGAATGGTTCTTCCTCTGCCTGTTCCGGTGTGAGCGGCTTTTTGCAGCGCTTGCTGCCTTGATAGAGGAACACGCCAATCAAACTCAACATGGCAAGCAGTGAAAGTCCGCCGGTATCCTGCCACATCTGCAAATACCAGTTATGGGGCTTGCTGATGAGCACATAGGTGCCGAAAATATTCAGCAGTGCAGTTAAGTCACTTTGTGTGAGATAGAAAATGCTGGTGGATGCGCCATGTCCCAGCAGCAGACAGTCTTTGGCATGCTGAAGTGTGTTGGCCCAGATGAAAATGCGTCCGTTTAAGAGAGCATAATTTTGCTGTACCCATTCTGAATCGGTGCTGCATGGAACCTGTTCCACATAGGCACCGCCCAGTATCTCCACCATCCATTGATCCGAATCGGCAGAACGACAGAACTTGACAGCGGTTGCATAACCCAGACCACAGGATAAGGTACGCTGCGAAATGGAAAAGCGGCACATAGACAAATCCGGTTGATTCGGGAACGTGATGCTTCCATCTTCCTGGTACTGTGGGGAAAGCGGAGTGCCATTATACTGTACAGCGAGATCTGCTACGGTCAGTGCCGGCTGGTCATCTGGAACATAGGTAACGGTGAGTGTTTGCTCCTTTGCTTGAAACAGTAGCGTGTTTCCTTGAATTTCCATATGGGTCAGTCCAAAGGAATCGGATTGCGGATCCATACCCAAAATGCCGTGCCGCAGCTTTTCAGCTACTGTGTCACCGGTTCGGGAGAAGAGGTATCCGGCTCCACTTAGCGCCACTGCACCGGCAGCAGCTAGACAGATGCCCTTTTTCCATGCAGTGCGGAAATTGCTTCGATGCAGGCGAAGCAACCCGAACAGAAGAGTAAATAGAAAGCCGAATGCAATGGCGCTGGTTACTTTTGTCATCAGCAGGATTATGGCATAAAGGATGGTGCTTCCAATGGCAAGAAAGAACCGTCCGGTTGCGTCGGTTCGGCGAATGCAGGAAAGACTGATCGGCAGCAGCATGGCACAGACTGCACTGAGATAATCTGGATTGCCAAATGAAATGGTAGCTGCTTCAACTGGATAGAATCTCGTTCCGGTTAAGCCGCTGAGCCATTGCACCAAAGAAAAATTATAGTAATCTAGTCCAATATGTTCCAGCAATACCAGAATGCCCATTATCCATCCCAGCGCAAGAATGGCATTTTGAAAAAAATGTGTGACCGCAGGGCGATCGGAAAAGTATGTCATGCCCAAAAATAGAATCATATAGCTGATGAGCGCCAGAGTGCCTTCATATAGACCGACAGTACCCAGCCATGTTTCTTTTCGGTAGGCAGAAAAGAAGCCGGAGAGCAGCGCTGTGAGCGCATAAATGCCGGTACAAATCCACTGTATGCGGACGGCGGCACAGGAAACGGTTCGGGAAGGCCTTCGCAGTACGAAGCGTTCCAACACAAACCAAACAGCAGTCAGGGAAGCAATGCCAATTAACATCCATTCTCTTGGATAGGTTTCATAATCGCTGCAGGCGGCATCGGCGCCAATCCAATACAGGGCACGTTCTGAAGCAGAAGGATTAACTGCAACGTTTAAGATAAAAAAGGGAACGATACAAAGGAAAAGAATCAATAGTTTTCCGGGCAGTGCAGCAGCGTATCCTTCCGGCGGAGAAGTTGTGGAAAGGCGATGGGTGGTCGATTGTATGCGCAAATGATGCCACTCCTTTCAAAATTGAGGTCGAGTTTTATTTATTATACCGTAAAGCAGAAGACTCGTCAAGTTGATTGGAGCGGATTCCGCAAAAAGTCCGCATGATTGTTTCATGCGGACTAGAAAACGGATAGCTGTGGTTTAAAATCTATCTTTACACACCCTTTCGGTAAATTTTGCTCGAAAATTTGCCGATGGTTCTTGTAAAGCGAAGTTCTTAGTTGTCAAACGGAATCGTCAAGCTGTCAACTTGAATGGCAGAAATTTCCGCTGGATCAACCGGAAGGTTTAGCAATCGTGTCACAGACGCTTTGCACGGTGTATCCAGCAAATGAGAATCATCTGTCAAGCCGGATTGATAGTCTGCGCTCCATTTTTCACTTGTAACGCTGCTGCCATCTTTCAAAAGAACCGTGATAGAAGCTGTTTCCAGTGCTGTGCTGTTTGTTGTTCCATCCATTGTTAAAGTTAATGGCGTTATGGAAATATTTGTAATCTGGAAAGAAGCAGATTCCTTTTTCCAAGATGCAGAAACCGTTTGCGTTCGACTGCTTGCTGCATGTTCCAAATTCACTGTAAAGGAAAGGGTTCCCAATTCACCGTAATTTTTTTGTTGATTGGATCCCGATAAAGAAATATCGATCTGAGAATCGGTGTGCAACTGAATGCGATCCGTGTCAATATGCTCCTTTTCGATGTAAAGGTAACTGCCGGATTCTTTGTCAAACTGGGTGTGGGATTGTCCTGTTGTGAGTAATCCATCCGTATAAAGCCCTTTTCCATCTATCAGAAGTGCTTCTTTGATAAAGTAGGTGTACTGACCTTTTTCTGCATCATAGACAGCAGGCTTTTGTTCCTTCGGAAGACTTGGAGTTAGCGTGAAGGTATCATTGTACTTCTCTGGATTTTTTGTTTGCGGTGTAACTCGAATTGCATAGTAAAACGTGCTTGCATCCGCATAGGCATCCAGCAGTTCTACATGCATATCATCTAACTTCCCAGACCATGCGGTAACAGATCCCGTTTGCGTAGCGGCTGCTTCCTGCATGGAATGATCTGTTTGACCTTGGAAAAAGAGACCGAACCAGTTCGAATCTCGTGCGGCAGAGACCGTAACCACGCTCGTAATGGCAATACAAGCTGCCGCTGCTGCTGCAATCCATCCATGCCGTTTGGAATGGTGCACCGTTTTCGGCTGAGATGGGGCATGAATCTGATTCAGGATAGACTGCTCACAAGATGCCGGCATTTGAATTTGCTGCATGACCTGTTTGTATTGTTTGCTGTTCATAAGAACACCCGCCTTTCTCTGTTAAAATGACTTTTAGTTTTTTCCGTGCACGATCCAATTGGGTTTGAATGGTGGAAACCTTTCGCCCTGTTAATTGCGCAATTTCTTGAATAGAATACTCCTCATAGTAATAGAGCAGTACCACAAGTCGATAGCGATCTGGGAGAGAAAAAACAGCAGTATAAAGCATGCTTTCTTCTGGTTCCAGAAATATCACCGGTGTTTGCGTGTCTGTCCATTCTGTCCGTCGGCTGTTCCAGCAAGAGGAGCGGACATTGTGACAAGCATTGATTGTAACTCGAATCAGCCATGCTTTTTCTGCATTTTCATCGGAGAACGGTTCTTTTCGATTGTAGTATTTTAAAAAAGTTTCCTGTGAAATATCTTCTGCATCTGCGGTGTTATGCAAATAGGTGTATGCAATGCGGTAAACCATGTCTTTGTATTGTGTAAGCTTTTGTCGAAATTGTGTTTCATCCATGGAAATGGCCCCCTTTCTGTTTCGAGTTTTGCTGCATATATGCAAACTGCTTTTTGAAGTCCTTCATCTATGAAACAAATCAAAACAGCAAAATATCTCACTTTTTCCAAAAAAATTTTAGCAGGGCAAGAATGAAAAAAACCGATCGAGCAGTCGATCGGTTTTTTCGTTATAAAAGTAGAATAGTAAGAGAATAGCAAATTAGAATAAGCCTGTAATTTTGCCGTCATCATCCAGATCAATCTGGAAAGCGGCAGGCTTTTTCGGCAATCCCGGCATTGTCATAATGGTTCCGGTTACTGCAACAACAAATCCGGCGCCGGCAGAAGGATAAACTTCCCGGATGTGGATGGTAAATCCACTGGGACGGCCAAGCTTCTTGGGATCGTCAGACAGGGAATACTGGTTCTTTGCCATACAGATCGGCAGGTTGCCCATACCCATATCTTCCAATTTTGCAATTGCTTTTTCTGCTGCGGTATCATATACAACACCATCTGCACCGTAAATTTCCCGGCAAATGGTCTGGATTTTTTCTTTCAAAGAGAGATCGTCCGGATACAGCGGATGGAAGTCTGCGGTCTGCTGGTTAATTTTTTCCATGACAGCTTCTGCCAGTGCAATGCCGCCTTCTCCGCCCTTTGCCCATACGTCTGCCAGTGCAAAACCAGTTCCCATCGATGTGCAGTATTGCTCTACGAAGTCCAGTTCTGCCTGTGTATCAAAGGCAAAACGGTTCAGCGTTACAACAACCGGAACGCCATACTTTTGCAGGTTTTCAATGTGCTTGCCCAGATTGACAATTCCCTTTTTCAGTGCATCCAGATCTTCTGAGGCAAGTGCATCCTTAGAAGCACCGCCGTTGTACTTTAGTGCACGAACGGTTGCAACCAGGACAACTGCATCTGGAGAAAGTCCTGCCTTGCGGCATTTAATATCGAAGAATTTTTCAGCGCCCAGATCAGCACCGAAGCCAGCTTCCGTTACTACGTAGTCAGCAAGCTTTAAGGAAAGCCGTGTTGCCCGAACGGAGTTGCATCCATGTGCAATGTTGGCGAATGGACCGCCGTGTACAACAGCCGGTGTATGTTCCAGTGTCTGAATCAGGTTTGGCTGCATGGCATCCTTCAGCAGAGCTGCCATTGCGCCGACAGCCTGCAAATCTCCGGCAGTGACTGGTTCTCCATCATAATTATAAGCTACAATAATGGCAGACAGACGCTTTTTCAGGTCTGCAACATCATCTGCCAAGCAGAGAATTGCCATAATTTCGCTGGCAACACTGATGACAAAGTGATCTTCCCGGACAACGCCGTCTACTTTTCTGCCCATCCCAATGATGATATTACGCAGTGCGCGGTCATTCATATCTTCACAGCGCTTCCAGATAATTTGCTTCGGATCAATCCGAAGGGCATTGCCCTGTTGCAAATGGTTATCCAACAGCGCAGCCAGCAGGTTGTTTGCGGAAGTAATGGCGTGGAAATCGCCTGTAAAATGCAGGTTCAGATCTTCCATCGGAACAGCCTGTGCATAGCCGCCGCCTGCCGCACCGCCCTTGATGCCGAAGCATGGACCCAAGGAAGGTTCCCGCAGGGTGCAGACTGCTTTTTTCCCTAGTTTGCATAGTGCCTGGGATAAGCCAATGCTGACGGTTGTTTTCCCTTCTCCGTAAGGAGTCGGGTTAATAGCGGTTACCAGAATCAATTTCCCATCCGGTTGGTTTTGTACCCGCTTGATCAAGTCCTGTGAAAATTTTGCCTTGTACTTTCCGTACAGCTCCAGATCATCTTCTGTGACACCAAGCTGTTCGGCGACTTTGGTAATGGGTTGTAAGGTGGCTTCCTGTGCAATTTGAATATCTGTTTTCATAAACTTCTCCATCTATTTTGATATGCATTATGCAAAAATGATTTGCTTCCAGTCTGGAAGCAGCTTTACTTTCTGAGTGTTGCGACGCAGTTGTTCATCAGCATAGCAATGGTCATAGGACCAACACCGCCCGGAACAGGAGTCAGGAAACTTGCTTTTGGTTCCACACTCTCGAAGTCAACATCTCCGCAGAGTTTCTTGTTTTCCATGCGATGGATGCCGACATCTACGACAACGGCACCTTCCTTGACATAAGAAGCGTCAATCATCTTCGGCTTTCCGATTGCAACGATCAGAATATCTGCCAGATTGGTGATGGCTTTTAAATCTTTGGTGCGGGAGTGGCAGACGGTGACCGTTGCATGTTCCCGCAGCATCAATGCAGCCGCCGGTTTGCCGACAATGTTGCTTCTTCCAATGATGACGCAGTGCTTTCCGGCAATTTCAATGCCGCTTCGCTTGAGCAGCTGAACCACGCCAGCTGGTGTGCAGGAAACAAATCCTTTTGAACCAACTTGCAGGGCACCGACATTTTGTTCATGGAATCCGTCCACATCCTTTTTCGGATCGATTGCCTGAATAACAGCGTTTTCATCAATCTGCTTAGGAAGTGGAAGTTGTACCAGAATACCGTTTACGGAAGGATCCGCATTCAGCTGTGCAATCAGATCCAGCAGCTGCTCCTGTGAAGTTTCTTCCGGCAGCTCATAAGAGAGCGAGCGGATGCCAATATAGGCACATGCATTCTTCTTGTTCCGTACATATACGCTGGATGCCGGATCGTTTCCTACCTGAACCACTGCCAGGCAGGGAACCACACCGGTTTCTTCCAGCATAGCGGCGCATTCTGCCTTTAATTCATCTTTGATGGTTTGGGAAATTTGTTTTCCGTCAATTATTTTCGCCATGCTGCTGCCTCCGATTTTTGATTTATTCGTACAGGGGATACTTGCTGCAAAGTGCACCAACTGCTGCCCGTACGTCATCTGCGCTTGCTTCATAATCAAATGCTGTTTTGGCGATCAGAGAAGCAATGACCTTCATATCCTCTTCTACCATTCCTCTTGTGGTAACGGCAGGTGTGCCGATTCGAACGCCGGAAGTAACGAATGGGCTTCTCGGTTCGTTTGGAACCGTATTTTTATTGAGTGTAATATTGACGCTGTCGCAGCGATTCTGCAATTCTTTTCCGGTAATTTCCGTATTGCGCAGATCTACCAGCATCAGATGATTGTCTGTACCGCCGGTGAGAATATCAAATCCATTGTCCATCAGTGCAGCGCAAAGTGCTTTTGCATTTTTTGCAACCTGCTGCTGATAGGTTTTGAATGCAGGTTTCAGTGCTTCGCCCAAGCAAATGGCTTTGGAAGCAATCACATGCATCAGCGGACCACCCTGAATACCAGGGAAAATGGCCTTGTTGAAGTTGAACTTTTCTGCTGCTTCTTTATTGGCAAGAATCAAGCCGCCTCTCGGGCCACGCAGAGTTTTGTGTGTGGTGGTGGTTACAACATCAGCATACGGGAACGGAGAGGGATGTACACCTGCTGCAACCAGACCGGCAATATGCGCCATATCTACCATCAGAACTGCACCGACTGCATCGGCAACTTCCCGGAATTTTTTGAAATCGATGGTGCGGCAGTATGCGCTGGCACCAGCAATAATCATTTTGGGCTTGACTTCTTTTGCGGTTTTCATCATGGCATCGTAATCCAAGAAGCCGTTGTCATCAACGCCATAGGGGACAACGTGGAAATATTTACCGGAAATGTTAACCGGGCTGCCGTGGCTCAGATGACCGCCGTGATCCAGGTTCATGCCCATAACCGTATCTCCAGGATTCAAAACGGCAAAGAAAACAGCCAGGTTTGCTTGTGCACCGGAATGTGGCTGTACATTGGCATAATCGCAGCCGAACAATTTCTTGGCACGCTCAATGGCGATAGTTTCTACGATATCAACCTTTTCACATCCGCCGTAATAGCGCTTGCCCGGATATCCTTCTGCATACTTGTTGGTCAGGACACTGCCCATTGCGTTCATGACAGGCTCGCTGACAATGTTTTCGCTGGCAATCAATTCAATGGTACTTCTCTGTCTGGTAAGCTCTGCCTGCATGGCTGCGCCGACTTCTGCGTCATAGTCTGCAATCTGCTTCATGATTTCATCTACCATTTTTTTACTCCTTTTAGCACGTATTTTTCATCCAAACAAGAAACGCACACGAACGCAAATGGTAGTTCCTGTGCGAATTCTGTTGCTTCTTGTTGCCCGAATGATGGGAAATTTTGTCTAAAAATATTATACTATATTTTTTCCTTGCTGTCAAGCCGTGTGTTCTGTTTGCAAAAATTCCCGAATGGCAGCCAGTAGGGTTTCCATTTCTGCTGGTGTTCCAATGGTAATCCGCAGGTAATTGACAATACGGGGCGTGTCAAAATGCCGTACAAAAATTTGCTTGCTGCGCAGGTAAGTAAACAGCTGGCACATATCATAATCGGGATGTGTTACAAATAGGAAATTGCTCTTGGAGTCCGGGAACTGGAAGCCAAGCTGCGCAAGCTGCTGTTTCGTCCACTCCCGTGTTTCTACCACCAGTTTCAAATGACGCTGGAAGTAGTCTTCATCTTCCATGGCGGCGGTTCCAGCAGCAATGGCAGTGCGATTGAGCGTATAGGAATTGAAGGAATACTTGACATTGTTCAGCGCACGGATTAATTCTGGTGCACCCATGCAGAAGCCAATTCGGCTGCCTGCCAGTGCACGGGACTTGGAGAAAGTCTGTACTACGATGAGGTTTTCAAATTCCGGTAGAAGCGATACCGCAGATTCTGCACCAAAATCGACATATGCTTCATCTACCAGGACAATGGAATCTGGATTGTGTTCCAAAATGCTGCGGATGGCATCCAGCGGCAGCGCAATTCCGGTTGGCGCATTCGGATTGGGGAATACAATTCCGTTGTTGGGACGGTAATAATCCTCCGGCACAATGCGAAGCTGTTCATCCAGTGGGATGGCTTCGTAAGGAATGCCGAACAGCTTTGCCCAGACGGGGTAGAATGCATAGGAAATATCCGGGAACAAAATCGGTTTTGTTCCATTGAAAAAAGTGAGAAAGAGCATGGCCAGCACATCATCGGAACCAACCCCGGAAAAGACCTGATCTTCCTGCAATCCATAACGCTTTGCAATGGCTGCATTCAGTTGATGAGCGGTTGGATCCGGATACAGACGCTGTTCCTGAAGTGGAATGGCTGCAATTGCCTGGAGCACGTTTGGAGAAGGCGGGTAGGGATTTTCGTTGGTGTTGAGCTTTACCATTTGATCGAAGTGCGGCTGCTCTCCCGGTACATAGGGATCCACATTCCGAATATATTGTTGATAGGCTTTCATATTAGTCGTTCTTCCTTTCGCTTGGCCGGTTTTGCTCCAGTAAGGAGCGTTTGATTTCCCAGAGTTTCTGAGATAGATCCACATAGTAGGTGTGTGGATTTTCAAATCGTTTGACTTCGTCCCACAATAGATCGATTTGTTCGAGACAGTAGGCACGCACGTCTTCCAGTTTGGGGCAGGTATAGACCAATTCTCCCTGTTTGAAAATGGGAACCTGCAATTTTTTCACCGTGAAGTTGGTGAGTGTCTTGTGTTTCCAAATGGCTTCCGGGTGGAAGATGGTGTGCGGTTGGTCAGAATCAATGGTCTCATCGTAAACGCACAGTTCATCTGCCAGTGCTTTTCCGCTTTCCCGGTCAAAGAACCGGTAAACGGTTTTAAAATGCGGATTGGTGATTTTGGCAGTGTTTTCACTGATTTTAATTTTGGGGACAATGGTACCGTCTTCTTCTGTGACGGCAGCCAGCTTATAAACGCCGCCGAATACAGGAGAGCTTTTGGCTGTAATCATGCGTTCTCCTACGCCGAACGTATCAATTTGTGCTCCCTGCATCAGCAGATCCCGAATTAGATATTCATCCAGGGAGTTGGAAGCTACAATTTTACAGTTCGGGAAACCAGCTTCATCCAGCATAGCTCTTGCCTTTTTGGATAGATAGGAAATGTCACCGGAATCCAGACGGATGCCAAATGAAGTGATTCCCTGCGGAACCAGAATGTCCCGGAATGCACGGATGGCATTGGGCACACCGCTTTTCAGTGTGTCATAAGTGTCTACCAGCAAGATGGCATTGTTGGGATAAAGCTTGCAGTATGCGGCAAATGCTTCATACTCGGAGTCGAACATCTGTACCCAGGCATGTGCCATAGTTCCGCCTGCCGGAACGCCGTATAGGGAATCCGTCAGCGTGCAGGCGGTTCCGCCGCATCCAGCCAGATAGGCAGCACGTGCCCCCAGCACGGCACCATCTGCACCTTGTGCACGGCGGGAGCCGAATTCCAGTACCGTTTTGCCCTGTGCAGCCCGTACAATGCGGTTGGCTTTGGTTGCAATCAGGGATTGGTGATTGATGGACAGCAGCACGAATGTTTCAATGATCTGCGCTTCAATTGCAGGGGCGCAAATGGTCAGAATGGGTTCGCCGGGGAATACAGGAGTTCCCTCTGGAACGGCATACAAGTCACCGGTAAAATGGAATTCTTTCAGGTATTGCAGAAATCTTTCACTGAAGCAGCCTTTTCCACGCAGATAAGACAAGTCTTCCGGAGAAAAATGCAGGTTTTGAATATAGTCAATGACCTGTTCCAGACCGGCGGCAATTGCAAATCCGCCGCCGTCCGGTACGGTTCGGAAAAATACATCAAAATAAACTTTTTTCTTATAATAACCGGTTTCAAAATATCCGTTTGCCATGGTGAATTCGTAAAAGTCACATAGCATCGTTAGGTTTTGTTCTTGTTTCATAAAGCACCGTCCTTCCGGTTGAAAACATCGATTTGCAGACCTTCCATGACATCCAATGCTGCTTCATGCAGAGCAGGCTGAAAACTTGCAGTACAGGATGCATCGACTGTAATGTGGGCTTCCGGCAGAGCTGTTTTTGCCAGCACAGCATTGGCAAGCACACAGATGTTAGAAACCAGTCCAACCAATTCTACATCGGTGTAGGCTTGCTGCTGCAAGTATGCAAATAACCGATCGGAGCCGAACGTGCCCTTTTCGAAGCAAACATCCTGCGGCAGACGTTCCTGTGCGACACAACCATATAGGGCATGCCCAGCTGTTCCATGGATGCAGTGTGCAATCGGTAAGTTTCGTCCTTCCTGTGTGGAAGCATAATCTGTTCTGTGGGTATCAAGGGTAAATAAGACAGCATCCTTTGCTGCGTGGTACTGTTGAATCTTTTGCGCAATGGGAGCAGCAAGTGTTTCTGCCTCCGGAAATCCCAATGTGCCGGATACAAAATCGACTTGATAATCCACAACAATTAAACAGCGCTTCATAGCGGTCTCCTTTTTCTGTTCATTATAGGTTGCTTTGCTTCAACGCTCGTTCGACGCATGATCAGGCTTTCTTTCTATCAAAGAGCGGCACGGAAAATACCGATGATATCTTCTTTGGTCAGCGGGACATAACAACCGACACATCCGGCAGCTGCTTTTTCTGCCATTTCTTCAAAATGCGTTTCCTCGCAGATGCCAACCTCCCGGAGCGTTTCCGGCAGTTGCATGGTGCGGAAAAAGGCTCTTGTCTCTGCAATGGCTGCTTTGGCTGCTTTCCAGTCCTCTGTTTCTGTGATGCCGAAGACAGCACGTCCATATGCCGCAAACTTTGCAGCAGTTGCTTCTGACAGAGCAAAATCCATCCAATGCGGTGTCAGAATGGCAAGGCCTTCGCCGTGGGTGATGTCATAAAATGCGCTGAGTTCATGTTCCATCGGGTGAACGCACCAGCCTACCTCTGCGCCGTCGGACAGCAGTCCGTTGATTGCCATACTGGAAGTCCACATCAGATTGGCACGTGCTTCATAGTTGTCTGGATGTTGTAGCGCGATTGGGCCGTACTGCACACAAGTTTTCAGCAGACCTTCTGCAAAGCGTGCCTGTACAGCGGCACCTGGTACATTTGTAAAGTAATTTTCAAAAATATGACTCATCATATCAGCGGTTCCGGCAGCTGTCTGCTTTTTGGAAACGCTGTAGGTATATGTGGGATCCAAGATGGACATTTTGGGTTTCATGCATTCGGCACTGGTTCCCCATTTTTCATGCTTGGAAAGGTCAGAAATGACCGCAAAGGAATCCATTTCCGAGCCCGTTGCCGCTAATGTTAAAACGGAATAAATAGGCAGGGCAGTTTGAATTTTCCCGGGGTCAATAACCAGATCCCAAGGATCCCCGTCATAGCAGGCACCGGCCGCAATGACCTTTGCACAGTCGATGACGCTTCCGCCGCCGATTGCCAGCACCATGTCCAGTTTTTGCTCCTTGCAGCATGCAACACCGGCACGTACAGATTCAATTCGTGGATTCGGTTCTACACCGGATAATTCCGTTACCTGTAGACCAGCCTGGTGCAGCAATTGCATGGCTTCTTCATACAAGCCAGATTTCTTGATGCTTCCGCCACCGTAAACCAATAAAACAGAATGACCGCTTTCTGACAATTCCGTCAAGTGTACAAGTTGTCCTTTTCCAAAATGGATTTTCGTTGGAATATGATACGTAAATGCCTGCATTACAAACTACCTCCAAAAATAAAATTTCGGCAGAGCCGTTGCCATTATGATACCACAGAATCTGTAAAAATGCAAGTTTCCTGTTTTCTTTTTTCCGGTTCTGTAAAAAGTCTTGAAAGTTCTGTAAAAAATCTTGAAAATTGATGAAGGATGTGCTATACTGAATCATTAGAACTAGAACTTATTCACGAGAAGAAAGGTGGCGCACAAATGAAAACACCGGTTTTTGCCGCTAGTCGAATCAATTGGCTGAAAATTGGAAAAATTGCAGTAGGTGCAGCCGCTGCAATGGCGCTGGCAGGAGCAGCGGGTCTGCAAAATGCCATGTCTGCCGGGTTGATTGTCTTTTTGACCATTCAGGATACCAAAAAGGAAACGGTGGCAAGCTGTCTGCGGCGATTGATTGCCTTTGTGATGATGACTGCCTTATGCACACCGATTTTTTATTACCTCGGCACCAATCCGCTTACATTTGGCGGATTCTTTTTGGTGTTTCTGCTGCTTTGCTATGGAATGGATTTGCTGGATTCCATTGCGGTTAATGCTGTCATGGCAACACACTATATGGCGGCAGGCGGTGTGAGCCTGTCTCTTCTAAAAAATGAAATTTTGCTGCTGCTCATCGGTGGCGGAATTGGCGTCTTTCTGAACTGGTTTATGCCGAACAATCAGGAGAAAATTCGACGGCATCAACAGGAGCTCGATCAGCAAATGCAGGGGATTCTGGAACGCATGGCAGTGTACCTGCTCTGTTCGGATCGAGCTGGATACGATGGAACCTGCTTTACCAAAACCGATCATCTCTTGGCGCAGATGCAGCGGGAAACGGTTTTATTTTTGGGGAACCGTTTTACCAGGCAGGATTTGTATTTCCTGCGCTACGCAGAAATGCGGCAGCAGCAATGTGATGTTCTGCGCATGATTTATCGGCAGATTATCCAGCTGACCTTAATTCCGGAGCAGGCGCATCCGCTTGCAGATTTCATTCGTTCTGTGAGTCAGGACTTTTCCGAGCACAATGACCCAACGGCTTTGCAGGAACAGTTGGATTTGCTGCATCAGCAATATCGAACAGACACCTTGCCGGTAACACGAGCGGAGTTTGAAAATCGAGCGCTGCTGTTTAGCATTTTGACGGACTTGCGGTTGTTCTTAAAAATAAAATCAGACTTTTTTGCATCGGAGCATTTATATGCATAGGGAAAAGGAGAAGATCGATGAAGTTATTGGGAAGACGAAGGCGCTTTACGCCGGTTCGTATCATTGCATGCGGATTTGCCAGCATGATTGCATTGGGAACCCTGCTGTTGTCTCTGCCGATTGCGCAGAAGCCGGATGCAGCTGTTTCCGTTTTGGATGCACTGTTTACAGCGACCAGTGCAGTCTGCGTTACTGGATTGGTTGCAGTGGATGTTGCCGATCATTTTACCGTATTTGGACAAACCGTTGTTGGTATTTTGATTCAGATTGGAGGACTGGGCGTAACGTCCATTGGTTTGGGGCTGATTGCTCTTTCCGGAAGGCGTGTGCGCTTGCAGGATCAGGTTTTGATTAAGGAAGCGTTAAATTCTCCCAATTTAAAAAATATTCTGGCACTGATTCGAACCGTTTTGATTACCACATTTTCGATTGAATGCATTGGTGCGGTCGGAAGTTTTCTGGTATTCCGGAAGCAGTACACTGTCTGGCATGCGATTGGGCTTAGTTTGTTTCATTCGGTGGCATCCTTTAACAACGCCGGATTTGACTTGCTGGGCGGTGGACAAAGCTTGGCTGCCTACCGCAGCAATGTGCCGTTTTTACTGCTAACCAGTATTTTGGTCATTGCCGGTGGTATTGGGTTTATGGTGATTCGGGATCTTTGGCAGAATCATGGCAGACTGCTCCGCTGCACGCTGCATACCAAAGTGGTGTTGCTGATGACGGTGTTACTGCTTGCAGGCGGAACCGTTCTATTAAAGTGCGGAGATTCGAGTCTGAACTGGCTGGATGCATTCTTTTATAGTGTTTCTGCACGAACAGCAGGTTTTGCCACAGTACCGTTGGCGCAGTTTTCCAGTAGTGCAACCCTGGTTATGCTGATCTTAATGTTTGTGGGCGGTTCGCCCGGTTCCACGGCAGGTGGGATCAAAACAACCACGCTGTTTGTATTTTTGCGGACGGTCTTTGTGTATCCTTCCAGAAAAAATATTACAGTGTTCCATCGACGGCTTCCCAAGGATGTGATGGAACAGGCATTTGTTCTGGTTGGAATGGGTGCCTGTGTGGTAGGTGGTGTTTCCCTGCTGATAGGAATACTGGAACCGACTTTGACGCTGTCTCAGATTTTAGTAGAAGTTGTTTCTGCATTTGGAACAGTCGGTCTTTCTGCTGGCGTGACGGGGGCACTCTCCGCGCCGGCGAAGCTGCTTTTGATTGGCACCATGTTCATTGGGCGGCTTGGCCCTTGGACGGTTGTCTCTCTGTGGATTCAAAAGACACGCTGCAATGTTTCTCTTCCGGAGGAACGAATTAGTATTGGATAAGGAGAACAAACATGCGAAATACAAAAAAAGGAGTCCAATGTTATGGGGTCATTGGGCTGGGACGGTTTGGATATGCATTGGCAGAATCTCTGGCAGCTTCTGACTGCGATTTGATTGTAGCCGATCAGGATCAGGAAATCATCAATCAGGCGGCTTCTCTGACCAGTCAGGCATACCAGGTTAGTCATCTCAATCGGGAAGCCATGCAGCAAATTGGTTTGCAGAACTGTGATGTTATTGTGATTGGTGTAGGTGGACGCATGGATGAAAGCATTTTGCTGACACTGTATGCCATTCAGTTGGGCGTAAAGCGTGTGATTGCAAAGGCAACCAGCGAAGAGCATGGATTGGTGCTGCAAACGCTGGGGGCAGAAGTGGTCTATCCGGAGCGGGATATGGCTGTGCGCCTTGCCAAGCGCCTGCTGGCACCGGGTGTGCTGGAGTATATTTCTTTGAGCGATGAAGTGGATATTACAGAAATTCAGCTTACCAAGCGCGTACATGGAAAAACGGTTGCCGGGTTGGATATTCGAAAACAGTTTGGATTGAATGTAATTGCTGTGAAACAAAATGGGGCGCTGAGTACGGCGATTACACCGAATTTGATCTTGGATGAAACCATGACCATTACAGTAATTGGTGAAAAAAATGATATTCTGCGTTTTGAGTCCTATCTTTCCTAGTGCATGCCTTGCCGCAGGGAAGATTTACAAAACATCAAAAAGATCCGCACAGGAATCAAAATTCTGTGCGGATCTTTTTTGAAACTTATAATTCGTTTTTTCGTACTGCAATAAAGGAATCGAATGTCCGCAGCCAGCGCTGGAAGGTTTCATCATCTGGATAGGAGGTAATCGCACCGGATCCGGTGACACTGTAGTTTGCATAATATACTGCGTACCGCAGCCACTTTTGCAGTTTGCCGGCAGGCTGTTGATTGAGGTTTTCCGGTGTAATACCGTTCTTCCCCAGACAATACAGAAATGCGCCGCAAATGGCATCTCCGGCACCGGTGGTGTCCTTTACCTTGACCTTGGGGTTTGGTTCTGTGCAGACTACTTGCGGTGTTAGCAGCATGGCACCCTGTTTTCCTTTGGAATACAGAATCATTTTACAGCCTTGTTCAAATAGAAGCGGTGCTGCTTTCTGAATGTCCGTTTCACCGGTTACAAATTCCAATTCTTCATCGGAGACTTTCAAAAGATCGACATAGGGGAGAAATTCCCGGACTGCTGCCTGACAAGCTTCCGCAGAGGGGAACAGCGGCAGCCGGATGTTCGGGTCAAAACTGATGACAGCGCCCTGTTCTTTTGCAAGCTGAATGGCACGTACATGTGTTTGTTTCATGGGAGATTCCACCAGGGAAACCGATCCGAAATGCAGAACAGCCGTATCTTCCAGCCACGCTGGCTGTAATTGCTCCGGTTCCATCAGCATGTCTGCACTTGGCTTTCGATAAAACGAAAAATCACGATTGCCGTCTGTTTTTAAGGAGACAAAGGCAAGCGCAGTATTGGCAGCATCGGTTCGGCAGATGCTCTCTGTGTCAATCCCGCATTTTTCCAATTGATCGACAATGTAATCGCCGAATGCATCATTCCCGACTTGTGTAATCATACGTGCCTTGCCGCCGAGTTTTCCGATTGCGGCTGCTACATTTGTCGGCGCACCGCCGCAAACTCGATAGAATGTCGTTACTTCTTTTAGCGGGCAGTCTCGCTGTTCCGGAATAAAATCAATCAGCGCTTCTCCGATGGTGGTAATCGTTTGTTTCATAGTTGTTAGGCTCCTTCGTCTGTCAAGCTGTTAGGCTCGTTGTGGTTCTGTCTTTTAGTATAGCATATTGTGAAAAAATAAGCAAGCAGATTTTTTACAGATTGCTCATAAATGCAACAGCTTTTCCCAAAATTCGAATTTCTTCCAGCTGTTCGTCATGATAAACCAATGGGGGATAGGCTGGATTTTCTGCCACCAATTGGAGCCAGTTGTGTGCACGGTCGTAATAAACCCGCTTTAAAGTGGCTTCCTCTCCAATGATGACAGCGGCGATTTCACCATTTTCTACCATGGGCTGCTCTCGGATGAAGACATAGTCCCCATCATAAATACGCGCACCGATCATGCTGTCTCCTCGTGCAACCAAGCAGAAATCAGCACGGATGCTGTCCTCTGCTGTTACAAAGAGTTCTCGTTCTTCCTGTGCAAAAATAGGTTCTCCGCAGGCGATTTCGCCGAGTATGGGAAATCGTTTGGTTCCGATTGGGCGCAGGTTGTCAAAATCGTTCCAGTTCAAAGTAGGGGCTGCTTCCGGTTCTGCATGCGGACTTTGTCCGGTTAGCCATGCCGCAGATACATTTAGTGTTTGGGCAATTGCAGCCAGAACCGGAAGCTTAATGGTGTCGATTTTTCCGGATTCATAGCGCTGAATGGTGGATTTGTTCAATCCGACTGCATCACCCAATGCAGTTTGTGTCATGCCGCAGACCTTTCGGCGTGCTCGAATGCGCTGTCCGATTTGTTCTTGCTGTGTTGCTTCCATGGAAATTCCTTCTTTCTGCTGATTGGTTGATAAGATTTAGTATAACACAAGCTGTTGCAAAATGCAATATGAAAATGAAAAAAATTGCATTTTGCTATTGACAGAGGCCAAAATTTCTGCTACACTAGAACTATAGGAGTTGCATATTGCAAAAAATAAGATTTTCCGTCCCAATTTAGATCTTATACAATATGCGGCTCTTTATAAGTCCATTCAATCGGATATTTAATATGTAGGAGGAACTGGAATGACACTTGTAATTGATCCCATTCACTTTCACGCCGAAGCAAGCCCTGATCTTCTGGGACAAGTCGGTGAAAAAAACGCCCGAACCATTACCGTTGTGCAGCCAGCCATTCCCGGTGCTGTCAATTATGCCTTGCTGTTCCAAATCCCGGATGCAGCTTCCACAGCGGAATCGAGTGCTGCCACAGATGCTTCCCATGCGGCAGCAACCTTGTTTTCCATCACCTGTACCAGTGGAAGCGTTACCGTCCCCAATGCGATTTTACAGCGCTCCGGAACAGTATGGTGTCAGTGGGTTGCCAGAGATCAGGCAGGCAGTAAAATTGCAAAATCCAATTTGATTCCGCTTCGTGTGGAACCCTCTCTTTCTGCTGTGGAGGGGACGATTCCCACACCGGAAGAACTGCAAACCAAATATGACACGATGATGCAGGAGCTGGAAAAAGCAAAAACCAGCATGCTGGAAGCCATTCGATCTGCTGGCGGTTCGCCTACCGCAGTGAGCCGGGTTCTGGAATATACGGAGCTGTCAAATGGCATTTACTCCTTTACACCGGCACATAATCGGCTTTATCGGTTTTGTGTTACCGATTCTGAAAGCGATCCTCCACGTCCACCGCTGCTGCGAGTACTGGCACCGGATGTTTCCGGTACCAATGCCGTATTTCATTGTCAGATACTATTGCAGCATTTTTCTGCTTTTCAAATCAGTTTTGCGGATAATCTTACGGGAACCGATGGCCTTTCGGTTTCCAATGGCTTCTTCTTTGTGGACAGCAGCCATGCACAGGATTTGATTGCGCTCTCTTTGTGGTATGATGGCTTTGGCTTTCGATATCATTGGGCTGCCATTTAGCGGATGCCTTTGATGGGATAGAAGAAAGCCTGCTTGCAATTGGCTATTTTGCACAATTTATATATCGAATTGTTGTGATGTACAAATATAGTTTACAAAAGTGAACTTGACATTATAGAATAGAGGTGCTATAATAAAAAAGGAATCAAACAGAACGACACGGTTGACGGACGGATTGCACAGGAGGAATTGTGCAGAATTTGATAGGGGGTCATATTATGAAAAAGTCATTTGGTTTGCGGGCTGCTGCCGGCACCATGGCTGTACTGCTTGCATGCTGTTCAGGAATTGTAGGAAACACTTCCTGCCTGCTTGCATCTGCGGAGGAAGAGGAGGTTCCTTTCTCGCTTTCTTTGCAGTCTACAGAAAGCCGGGATCCTTCTTTTTACATTTCCCGCTCGACCCTTTCTCAAGGCGATTATACATTGCCGCTTGGCGTGTACATTGAATCGGATGCACGAAATACAGCTGTGCAAACTGCTTGTATGAAATGGTATACGGATCAGGAAGATTGGATTTCTTTCCAGAATATCATGAATTACAACAGTTATCAGCAGTCAACCGCCTATACATTTAGCGAAGGAACCATTACCTCCAATTATCCGCTGTATTGTCTGGCAAATGCGGTAAAGCGGAGAAGTGGATATGTTTACACCAATCCGAGCTTATTGACCAGTAACAGCAACTATGCTTGTGATCCTGTTTTTGGTGCGGATTTGTATTACGAAGGCAATGATACCGTTCAGTTTTCTGTTACGTATTATGCCAGTGCAGCAGATCTGAAAGCTGGAAAGAAGTCTACACAAGCTTATCATTGTCCACTGACATACAGTGCAGATGGAACCGCTTCTTTTACCTATTCCTATGTTCGACAGGATGATTATCAAGTGGATCAGAACACGGTTTCTCTTTATGCAAAGCGGGAAAAAATTCAGGCATTGGAACCTGGTTCGCAAATCCCGGATCGTGCTGATATCTTACTGTGGTACAGCACAAGTGATAAAGTGGTACCGTTTTTAGGAGAATCAGATGAATTTCCATTTACAACATTTGATGTTGTAATTGATGCCGACACACCAAACGGAATCTATTATGTAAATTTGGATGCTAGTGCCTGCCGATTGAATACGAATGAAAAGCCATCCAATTTAAGCGGCTTTACCATTGAAGTCGGTGATCGCTTGGAAACTACAACAGCAACTACTACCACGACAACAACAACGACGACTACAACAACAACTACAACTACAACAACAACTACTACCACTACTACAGAACCAACGACAACAACGGAGTCCACCACGATTACAGAGTCTACTACAACGGAACCGGAAACAACTACCACTTCTACTGAAACGACTTCGGCTACTTCTTCGACGTTCACCACGACCACAACGGAACTGACTACCACTACTACAACTACAACTTCTGAACCGAACGCATCTACCACAACATCTCCAGTTACAACTGTGTGGACAACAACGACTACCTTAGCCCCCTCTCTTTCTGAAACAGAGCGTACCTTGGCACCTGGTGAGTGCATGGAATTGACACTTTCTCCTGCAAATGGAAAAAATGTTGTATGGACTTCGAACCGGGAATCGGTCGCTACTATTTTGCCGGGTGACAGTGAAAACAGTGTTCAGATTTTGGCAAAGTCCGTTGGGACAGCGCGAATTACCGCTTCCTGTCGGGGAAAGACCTATCGATGCAACATTACTGTAACAGATCAATCTGTTACGATGACACCGCTGGAAATGGAAGTACCCAGAAATGTTTCTTTCCCAGTTACCTTGCAGGGAATTGATGCACCCGTATCCTGGAGCAGTTCAGATTCCAGTATTGCAGCAGTAGACGAAACTGGAATTGTAACCGCTGTCTCGGAAGGAACTGCCTTTATCTATGCGCAGGCAGAAGGTCGCTTGTTCCGCTGTGCGGTTACCGTTACAGCAGCACCAGCTGTTTTGACAGGGGATGTCAATTTGGACAACAGCATTTCTTTGGCAGATCTGGTCAAACTCAATCAGTACCTTTGCAAAACCGTTGATCTGGATGCAGCTGCACAAATTAATGCAAAATGTGAGTACCTGACGGATTTAGAGAACATTACATTTGCAGATAGCATGGTATTGCGAGAATATTTGCTCGGTATGATGCCGCATCTCCCAGTACAGATTCTATCATAAAATCTTTCTTTCTATTAAGCAGCGAGATCCGAACCAATTTTGGTCCGGATCTTGTTGTTTTGTCTGCTCCTTTTTTCTGAAATGGTTGCTGAAAACTCCTTTTTTCTACCGAAAAATCAAAAAAATAAAATTATTTTCAATGCTAAATCATGAAAAAGGTCTATACTATTTGACCCGTGATTTGCAGTGTTCTATTGATCCCCATAATTACCTTTTTATTCTTGTTTGCGCAAATAACGCATGGCAAAACATTCCTGCCGAGCGGCTTCGCTCATGGTTGGATAAAATGAATAAATGGAGCAGGTTAAACCATTGTTCGCTTTTGGTAATTAATCCCGGAAATAATAACGATAAACAATTTTCATTGTTGCTTGAGGAATACCGTTCACTTTTTGGTCTTGCCAGTTTGCGTTTTCAGGGTGACCAACATTTGCTGGATATTGCCTTCTGGTGCAACGAAAAAGGGGTCAGCGCCCGTCAGCAGCTTAGCGTTCAGCAACAAAATGGTATCTGGACATTAGTTCAAAGCGAAGAGGCGGAGATCCAACCACGCAGCGACGAAAAACGCATTCTGAGTAATGTTGCTGTACTGGAAGGTGCGCCGCCGCTATCGGAACACTGGCAACTGTTCAACAATAACGAAGTCCTGTTCAATGAAGCCCGTACCGCTCAGGCGGCGACGGTGGTCTTTTCTTTACAGCAAAATGCGCAAATCGAGCCACTGGCCCGCAGCATTCATACCCTGCGTCGCCAGCGCGGTAGTGCGATGAAAATCCTCGTGCGGGAAAATACCGCTAGCCTGCGCGCCACCGATGAAC
>ENA-ORCP01000444-ORCP01000444.1-human-gut-metagenome-genome-assembly--contig:-NODE-444-length-37326-cov-19.608526_pt1 | contig 37326 bp, 57 predicted proteins | sample MGYA00242990_ERZ507991 | MGnify/ENA primary metagenome ERZ507991 (study PRJEB26167, sample SAMN06115496) | human gut metagenome | host: Homo sapiens | place: China:Henan | collected 2015-05-07... | reverse complement strand
GTTAATGCTTTGATATTTGTAAATCCAGCTATACTAAGTGGTGTTATACTTGCTTCTGTTCCTCCTGCATCAACTACAACTAAATCTTTAACTCCAAATCCAATTATAAGCTTTTCATTACCTCCAAATATGGAGCAATTTTCACAATCCTGTATATAAACATTATTGCTTATTTTATTATTTCTATACTCATTTAAATATCTGCTTAATGCATTAAAACTACCGATATCATCCCACTTAAAGTCTCCCTTGATTACATAGGCTTTTCTTGTTCTCTGCATTACTCCAAAATCTATAGAGATTCCATCAATTAATCCATATTCCTCTCTTGTTACTTCTTCCTCATCTTCTTCCCCTATATGCTGATATATATTCATTAATGATTTATACATCTTAGGAAGATATTTTTCAATTTCTCTCAATATAACATCTGCTCTAAAAACAAACATTCCTGAGTTCCATAAATAAGTTCCCTTTAATAAAAAATCCTTAGCTACTTCAATATTAGGCTTTTCAGTAAATCTTGCTATTTTATAAGCTTGAGCTCCTGATGGTATCCTTTCTCCCATTTCAATATATCCATATCCTGTTTCAGGTCTTGTTGGATTAATTCCTATTGTTACAATACCTCTACGCCTATTGGCTATTTCAATAGCTTCTGATAGTGTATCTAAATAAGCCTTTTGCCCCTCAATATGATGGTCAGAAGGTAATACTACCATTACAGCATCATTATCTTTCTTTAACAACTTAATAGCTGAACTTTCTTTACTTATTGCTGTGCTTATAGCCGCGTTCATCTGCGTTGTTGTGCTGTAGCTACTTAAGCTATCTTTTGTAGCATAAGTATTAGACACTTCAAGTTTAATGCTATTGCTTTCCGCTGTGATAGCTTGTGTAATAGCATTATTCATCTGTGTTGTTGTGCTGTAATTTGTAAATTTTTCGTCAATGTCTTCCGGCGCAGGTGACCAGTCTGTGGCTTTGTTGCCGAGTTCGAGTTTCCAGCCACATTCATAAATCTCACCACTTCCTGTTGATTCAAGTGAAAATTTTACATTTGCTTTTTTCGTTAACTCAAAAGCAAGTGATTGCCTCTCCCATTCACTATTTATATTAAATGTGTTTGCTTTCAAGACTGTGTTTTCAGTCACATTTGTTGCTCGAATATCACCTTTATATTTAGTTGTTCCTTTTACATACGAAGAAAATACATACTTTCCTGCTTCAAGAGTTAATGTTGGCCTGTAAAAGTTCCAAGGACTTGATTTTACACGCACTGTTAAACCTTTATATTTTTCCGTTGCAATGCTACTACCAACGCCATCTATACCTGTCGCATTTTGTATAACAAATTCTTTAGTTCCTTGAAAAAGATTTCTTCCACCAATCTGCAAATTATTAAACTCTGTCTTGCTTGTGTACGTTTTACTCACAGTCGTTTTAAATCCGCTCAAATCAGCTGTCAGTGCTGTCATATTCGCCTGTAAAGCTGTAACTGTACTTCCATCAGCCTTTTTGCTTATTGCTGTTGTATTGCTATTCACTGTTGCAGTAAGGCTTGTAAGTGACTGACTAAGTGATGTATACTGATTGCTTATAGTTGTTACCTTATTATCTACAGCACTTATAGAGCTATCTACATCTTCTGGTGCTGGCGACCAATCTGTTGCCTTATTTCCTTTTTCCAGCTTTACTGCTGCAATATAGTAAGTTGCATTTATATTATTAACGCTAAAAGAAAGTGTCCCTGAATCACTCGTTGCTGTTGAGCGAATAGTTCCAGTATATCTTTTCCACGTAGTTGTTAGTGTAACTGCACTTGCGCTATCAGCCATACTACGGCTTGGAGTAATTGTAGTATTTGCAACAGAAGCTTTAGCATAAAACGAAACAGTATAGATTTCATTAGCAACCCATACATTCCGAGTATTTGCAAGAACACGTAAGTAACCACCAGTAGGTTTAAAAACTAATACATTACCAATTACACTATTATCTGATATAATTGTACCTGTACCTGTATCATATGCCCAATAAGCATCCTTCTGAAAAAAATTACTATTACGAATTAAGTTTGTTCCACCAATCTGAATATCATTAACCGCAGTAGTTATGTCCTGCTTCCAAACCTTACTTGAAATCTGTCCTTGCACAGCAGTGAGCTGTGTTCCCTGCGTCGTCACTGTATTCTGCAAATTCGTAACATTCGTAGTCATGTTCTTAAACGCAACATCAAGCGTCTGTTTGTTCGCATCCACATAAATTTTACTGCTTTTCAGCGTGTGACTGCCGTCTTCATTAATGGCACTAAAAAGGCTTTCTATATCCAGCTTACTTGCATTAATATTTGCATCTTCCTTTATCATGTCATTACGGATTATCTCACGTTTTACGCCGTTTTCGGTTAAACCTAAAGCATCAAACATCAAGTTGCCGGATTTATCCCAGACGTATATATTGTAGTCATTTGTGGCGTCTTTACCGATTTGAACCCTTGCAACTTTGTTATCATCTTTTATCTGTATCGTATTGTCAGCTATATCAAGATTTCCGCTTTCACTTAGAATTTCAACAAGGTTTGTATAAATCTTCCCACTTGTAATCTTATCTGCGGCTATACTTTCTATCATCGCCGACTTTATCTGTGCATCACCGATATTTGCAACAATGCTGTTGCTAAACTCCGTCGTAAGACTTCCGCCGGATGCAGAACCAAACATAAGTGTATTGATATTTGCGACTTTAGCTTTTAAATCATCAACATTAAGGTTTCGGATTTGCCCCTCGACAACTTCCATTCGTTTTATAGAAGCATATAAAAGATTTGCCTTGTCAACTGTAAGATTGTTTACCTTTAAGTAATCAACATCACCTTTTACAGCATTAAAATTTGTAATTGTCGCATAAGTAATCTTGGCTGTCTCAACATCAAGTTTGTTGATAAGTGCTTTGTTTATCGTAACTAATTCGGCGTAATATCTCTGCATAGCCTTAGTTATCGGACCAGATGAGGCTGTATTATTAGAACTCTCTGACTGCCCAATAGATGTAGCTGTGCTGATTAATCCGCCATCACACTCATGTGCAATCTGCATTATAGGCACTTTGTACTCTTTACCATCTTTAGTAGATACTGTAATTATGTCGCCAGCTTCTAATCTGAAATCGCCGATAAACTTAACCGCAAGCGGTCTGAATGTAAAACCGCCTATCTTTTTGTAGACTTCATCTAAGACCGCTTGCGTCATAAATGGGTTAGCAAAGCTAAGTCCTGTTGCACCGCTACCGCTGGTAATCGTGCTAGTTTCCTTGTCGCCTGACTTCGTATTGTTGCATGTCAGTTTTTGTATTATGAAATCCTTAGATGTCGTAAAGGTAACGCCTTGTTGATAATACTTATGTCCGTCAAGTACATAGCTACTGTCTTTATACCATCTTAATTCAAGGTTGCCATCAGCATTAATTACCGCATTACAGCCTTGTAACATAGCCATATAGCCGATAATTTCACGCATTGTATAACCTTGTGGCTTGTCGCTAACAGTGTGCGCTGTAATTATATCTGTTGCTAATGATATGCCTAGCTTACCGCATATTTCAGTGAGGATAGCTTTATCTGTGCTAGGAAATACCAAATCAGACGAATACGGCATGTCAGCCTTATACATTTTGTCGTAGGCTTCGTAACTCGTGTATTCTCCATTGCTTGTCTGCTTGCTGACTGTAAATATTCCTAATTTAATATACTTAATCTCGTTACTAACTTTTACGCCCTCATATATAGTAATCTCTTTATTTTCGAGACTTACTTGTGGCATATAAACAGAAAAGGTAACACTGCTTGCACAAGTGTTACCTATGGTAATTTCGTTATTAGGATTTGTTATGTTTTGGAAATTGAATTTGTTAAGCGTGTTGGTATATTCTTTTCCATCGACAATGTACTTGGAATAGTACCTTGCACTATTCCCCTTAACAATTTCCGTTATAGCTGTGTCTAATATCTTCATTCTACACCGCCTTTATTGCTTATAATTAATGTGATATCATAAACTCGATTGAGTATAGTTTAGCCGGTGTAATTTCTTCGCATTTATCGAATGCATCTATAGGAAGCATTGTCATGTCAGGCACTTCAATCTCCTGTTCGTTAATTTCCTGTAATTCTTCCTGTAGTTTCTTTAAGTTATCCGATTCAATCTGATACTGATTATCATTGATAATCGGATTGCCGCTATCATCTTTATCTGCATACTTAACTTTGACAGCTTCAATGGTCTGTAATGTCGTCTTGTACAATTCCTCTAATGCCTTGATATTGCACATAATAGCCATAGCAATTCTGCCTGTAGTCTTATCATGCGATATGTTACTTAAACTCTGAAATCTGTCTATTAATTCACTTGTTTTAAGTTTCATGTGGAACTCTCCTTTATTTCTGAATCAAACTTATCTTTGCTCCGACTATTAATCCGTCCTCATTTTTTGCTCTTGTGAGATACGGATATGTCACATCTCCTGTATAGATTGTCATTTCTTTTTGTTGACCGCCTAAGAATAAGACTTGTGCTGTTGGGAATGGGTTATCTATGTCGCTTACTACATTATCAAGCAACAACGCCTGTTCTCCTGTGAGTGGTGGTAACTGTAGTTCTATCTTGTCTTTAAGTGCTACAATCGTGCCTACCATTTCTCCATAATCATTTCTTCCTGTGTTCTTAGACCATATCTTATTACGGCTGTATGTGTAGCCATTGTAAGCTACTGGGAATGTCACTCCCTCGATAATTACAGCACTTATCATTCAATCGCCCCTTTCTGCCTAAAATGGGTAACAAAAAGGACACCTCACAATTAAGTGAAATGTCCTTGTCATTTTGCTATTTATTTGTTATTATTGGTATGAGTTAATTTACATTCACTCATACGTGCTAATCAGAACAGGTCTACCCAACTTGTTCTGATTTTTTTATTCTACTTTTAATGTCAGATTTAGAAGCTTCTTGTTTGAACCCCAAGGGGTTACTTCTAAATTAACGTCACTCTTATCTTCTAGTATGTATATCCTAGCAACTGTAATATTAGTGCCTGTCTGTAATTCTCTTGCCGTATTGTTGTATTCATCAACATCAAAACTGACTAATGGATAGTCAAGTTCCTTGCCATTCTGAAAGCAAGTAACATTGTAGTTGTAAACAAATGCCTCGTTATCTTTTGAATTATTTGCAAAGTCAAAATAGACAACAACAACCTCTCTATTATTGCTATCTGTAATTATTTCGTGTTTAAGGTACTCAAGTGTTGTATCGCCATATCTTGCTATATCTGTATCTTGCTGTGTGGTGCTAGACTGCTTTACAGTACTACTATTATTGTTACTACTGTTACCACTTCCATTGCTAAAAGCAACTATCAGAAACAGCACGAATGATACTATTGCAAAGTAAGAACCTAAATGTCTTTGTGACTTATCGCCTTTGCTTTTTATTAAGTCCACAATAGCCAATATAAAGCCTATTGGGATTGTGAATATAAATAGTGCTGTTACCGCCGCCGCTATGCTTAGCTTACTATCTTTTTTCTTTGCTTTCTTTTCTGCCATATTGCATTACCCCTTTGCTTTTTATGTATAGCAAAAGGATAACACAATACGTTTATCTTATCAATATGGAAAAGGTGATAAGCCTGTCATTGCTGTGTAGTTATTAGCTTTATCTTGTACCATTGTAAATAAATTTTCTGCGTCACCTTGTAGTGTTACATTGACGTTATTGCTACTTTCTGCCATAGCCGCCCTGACAGCATTGTAAACTGCCGGATAAACCGCATTAGCAATACCTTGTGTAATTTCCTGTTGGTTAGCTACCGCCGTTCTTCCATCCATAGTACCAACCATTTCTGGACCTACTTCATTTGCAACAAATAACTGCCCTTTGTTTGGAAAACCGCCATTGGCATACCAGTCAACATCAATATGAGGCACACTTGGTGGCATAAGGCTAAATTCACCCTCAATACTAAAATGCGGCATTTTAATATGAGGAAATCTAAGTGATAAATCGCCCCACCAATCTTTTAAATCATACCACAAGTCACGTATATAGCTAAAGAAATCTTCTATCGCGACTGATATTCTGTGAAGTTCTGGTTTGCTATCCCACCAATTAAGAACACTATACCACGTATTTTGAAGTCCTTGCATTATTCCGTTTGCCATATCACGCCATTTATCTGCCGTAAACCAAGGTGAAACATGATTATTCCACCAACCTACAATAGCTGTATTGCCCCACCAGTTTGAAAAGCTGCTCCAAGAATTAGATAAGCTGTTTTCAATATTATTGCCTAAGTTGTTCCATTTTTCTCTTGTAAAATATGGTGCTACGCTATTATTCCACCAAGCCACAATAGCCGTATTGCCCCACCAACTTGAAAAACTGCTCCAAGAATTGCTTAATGAAGTTTTGGCATTATCGCCAAGCTCTCCCCATTTCGACTTAGTAAACCATGGTGCAACGCTTGTAGTCCACCACTTTGATATATCATCTTTGTGCCCGAATGTGATAGTTTCCATTACTCCATCAATGAAGCTAGGCAAATCCTCAAATGGTGCTTTTATAAGATACGCCAGTTGGTCGAACATTGACATATCTATCTTTTCGCCTGTAAGTGCCTCGTTAATCTTATTACCTATGCTAAAACCACCAATCGCCGCACCAATACCGCCGACAATTCCAGTTCCGACAGTTAATCCGATTTCCATCGGTGTTCCTAATGCCATAATTGTGCTTAAGTCTTCCGTAAGTAGCGCGCTAAGTCCTGTCGAAATACTGCCTCCGCCAAGTGACTTAACTGTTTTGCCTATGCTTTTCCAACTGATAACATCTGCTATTTTACTAGCTAGTTTCTTATCTAAGCCCAAGAACTTCATTCCTAGTAAAGCTGTTACTATAGTCGTTTCTACAGGTGCTGATGTGAATGAACCGCTCCACAACTCAATAGCTGCTTTTATACCCTCCCATATGAAATGACCTACACTTGAAAATACTTCCGTCCAGTTGATACCAGCTAAAAAGTCACCCATCTTTCTGCCAATTCCGTACCAATCGACTTTATCTATTGCATCTGCAAACCAATTAAATATTCCTGCGACAAGTTCAGAAGTATCTTTGCCTGCCATTTTAAAGTCGCCAATCGCAAAATCTTGGAAAATCTTTTTAACAGGCTCAAGTGCCTTATCAATCCTATCAGCCCACGCAATAGCCGAATTTTCCATATTGGCAAATGCTTTATTCCAAGCCGCTTCATATTCTGCTGCCGCCTTGGTAATATCATCTGTTAAGTCAATACTGCTACCACCGCCGCCACCGCTTGAACCCTTGCTTGAGCTTGTATCATCTTGTAATTTATTGATTTCATCAAATCCCATAAGGGATAGCGTGGCTTTCTTTGCTGAATCCGCTACATTTTTGTATCCGTCTGAAATATCTTCCAGTCCGTCAGAAGTATCTTTGTAACCGCTTTGTCCGAAGCTCTCAAAGTCAATCTTAACACCCATAAGGCTTGCAAGGTTCACTAGAAGTCGCTTGATTGCAATAGTAACTCCGTTTACAACTGGCATAACCTTTGAAAGAATTGGAATAAATAACTGTCCTGCTACCATTCCTACCTCTTTCATATTGTTGCTGAACTGGCGTAACATGTTACTTGGGGAATTAATTGTCAATTTGTTATCGTATAGGCTCTTTATCCTATACTTCTTATAGTTTCCTATAAGTTCAGAGTACATTATCACCCACGTTTTTACGTTTGGTTTGGTGGTAGCCACTTCCACCTCATACTGCCCTATATGCAGTAGTGTCGGACACTCTTGGAAATATTATATTTATTCAATTCCTACTCGTTACGATACTCAATAGCCTGTTCGTAATCTATTGAGTTATCTCGGTATTAGCATAGTTTTCAGCTTTAATCCAATAAAATCCTCTGCATTTATTTCCTGTCTTGATAGCCTTGTGAATCTGTTTATGCACTTTGTCGGGTTCATTCATATATCTAGCCGCTTCTGTGCAATTATTAAAGTGGTTCACGATTTTTCTATTATTATCAAGTTGATAAATGCCCTTTCCCTCTTTTATACCATTATACTTATAATCTTTGTTTGGATCGTACTCATCAGCATATATCCATACATAATTGTTTGCTGTTCCATATTTACCACTTAGGCAAAAAGATATGCTTGTTCTTGGTGTTGATGTTTCTTGACTTGCTTGTGTTAATGAATCAAAAATGTTAAGAACAAACCCCTCTTTATCAAGTTGCATTACAGCACGCTTCCTTGCACTTGCTTTCTTTGAATAAGAAGCAATCTTTTTAGGGATATTTTCACCAACTTTATAACGCCACATATATTCACCTGAACGGTTTACTATGCCTTTTGCACAATTAGATATATCATGTCTTTGTAAACCTGTTACAACGCTTGCATGTGATGAGCTTATATACTCGTCAATGTAATTCCCATTAAGGTCATATTGAAGAACAGGCTTTGAATTCCAAGATATTCCACCCTCGCCACCAAGTGTGATATTGTATCCGTTTGAGTTTGGGAATGATATACAAGAATTGCACTTCTTGATCCATTGTATTTCTTTTTCTCTGATTTCAGAATCACTATCTGCTTTATCAACTATTTCCCATTCAAAGTTATCAATACCATACTTCTTTAATGCATTGTGAAAAGGTAAGCCATTGTTTATATCGTCAATGTGCTGTTTCTTTCTTTTTTCAAGATTATAAGTTTTTCCAATGTATATTTTACCATTGATTTTATTAGTTGCTTTGTATATAATATAAACTTTATTCATACTTATATTATACCATAAATTGCTCGTTTTGAAAACTTTAGCCTTCACCGATTTTGCCCGATTGCCATAAGATATTTCTATTCTTATGCAACACTTGGAAGATAAGTTATGTCATTAACTTTCTTCCGTCTATTAGCTAAATCCCCCCACGATACTTTTGATTGGTCTAGTATAGCCAATACTCTTAATTGCTGTTTTTCCATCTGTGTCATTTCTGATACAGACTTAGAAATGCCCAAGTTATAAGCGTATGTCGCTAATGTAGCGTTGGTAATATCAATACCATACTTATACAATGCTCTTGATTGACCGATTAAGCCGCTCTGTAAGTTCTGTGCTACTGTTGAGTAATCAACATTAAAAAGTGAGCTTATATCGCCTGCAAGCATTGTCATTGACTTTGTTATAGCCGTTGTCGCTTCACCAGTCTGCCCTAAAGAATTAGTAACAGAAGCTAACTGTGAAGCATACTGCGTTATCTCTTGTATATTAAGTCCTAAGTTTTTTGCTCCACTTTCTTCAAGTAAGCCACCTTGAACATTAACCTTAAGTCCGGACAGCTTTCCAAGAGTATCATTTACTCTGTTCTGAAAACTTTCTGCATATGCTGTTGCGTTATCATAGCCGTACTTTTCATAGTCTTTATCCCATTCTGAACCAATCTTGCCAAACGCAACCGCTTGATAGTTGAACGCTTCAATGTAATCTGTTGTTGATTTAATAGCTTCTACAAGTTTCTTACTGCCACGAATTACCATAAAATAAGTGGCATAAAACTTACCTATTGCACTCGCCAAACTCCAACTGCTTTTAGTTGCTGTCCTAGCGCTTGTAGATACTCCATACAGCGACTTTTGAAGTGAGTTTGAAGAAGTACCCACCTTGCTACCTTGACTAGCAAGATTAGCCAATGCGTTAGTCATAGCAATAACATTACTACTTACATTAGGTGCTCTTGATAATGTGGTCATTAAGCCATTTAGTGTATTACCCAGTTTAGGGATATTCACTGTGGCATTTTCAATACTTTTACTGCCTAGCTTGCCAAGTGACTTTGCAAATTCTGTGACCTGTGTTGCGTTCTGCGGTATGGCTGATACGCTTGCAACTGCTTTTGTGACAGCTTCAAGTGATGTAGCTGTGTTAGCAAGTGTGGCTGAATCAACAGAACCTATCTTTGTGATGTTCTTAGCAAGCCTTGTGAAATCAGTTGTTTTTACATTCATATTCTGCATAGTAGAACCTAACTGACTAACGCCGTTTGCAAGGTTGCTTAATGATGAGCTATTCACAGTCGCAAGTGATGTAGATAGCCTTGTAAGCTGATTTATCAGTTTATCAACAGAATTAATAGCTTTAGTGGCAGTGCCGGTAATTTTAATTTCTAAACTGTCTAATTCCACGCTTATACCTCCGGCTTATCGTTTTTAGGGTGTGTTAAATCCCAGTTTGCTTTTCGGATTTTCATATTTAAAACAAACTCTTCTCTCTTTCTTTGTATTTCATCTTCGGTATTTTCTTTTTTGCTAATATCGCTGTAAATAGGCTTGTTTGGGTATTCAAGCTCGCCTTTGCCCCAAGCACCACTCCTAACACCAATCTTGATTGCCGGAAGTATGTAACTACCTACAGCAAGCCATATGTCTGAATCTATCCGTTGTCTTTCAAGTTTCTTGCCCTCTGCAACCGCCCATAGTTTTTTAGGTGTCATTTTAAGGAAATCTGAATAACTAACGCCTAGTGAACTGGCTAAGACAAAGTATTCTTCCCAGATTATTTTGTGGAAGTCTGCTTTTTCTTGTGGTCTTGTGGTACTACTGTTGGCTTCTTCTGCTCCTGTGTCGCTTCTTCCACATTGTCCGCCATTTCTTCTAACATCGCTGTTATTCCGCTCAACTCGAAAAAACCATCATCTTCCATCGCTTTCCTGATTTCTTCAAACAATGTTCTATATCCGTAACTCTTATCTGTCTTTCTCTTCTCTGTAATATATGCTCTAGTGAGTTCCTTTGCTTCATCCATTGTTACAGGATTGTTGTCAATACAACCTGCATAAATGGCTGTGACGCAAATTTCCGATACTTTTGATACAGCTTCGACAAGAGCATCAAGCGCAAGTTTTGCTGCTTCACTTTCACTCTTTGCTGTTTCGGCGGAAATCGTAGACAAACAAGAAGAGGTTATATATTCAAACATCTTCTGTACTATCTCTTTACATTCTGCTGCACCGAATGAGAACTCAACTTTGTATTCTTTTCCATTTACATTAATATTCATCATAATTTTCACCCTTTCCCACCCTATCGTCCATATAGGGAAAGGTGCGGACTTTACACCGCACCTACCTTTTAAATAATTATTCTGTTACATCATCAAGATATGATGTGTAGTCGGCTGTTTTGGCGTTTTCTACGCTATCCGACACAGCCTTTTTAGATTTAGTCGAATAGCTCATCATTCCCCCGATGTTGGGACAACTGCTGTATCTGTTCCTATCATATCCTCAATAATAAGGTTGATAGCCATTGTAAGAAGTCCATTCTGCTCCTTACTTGTAATTGGTAGCTTTGATGGTGGCTGTGCCACAAAGAACTCTGCATCTGTAATGCCTGGTGTGATTTCCTGAAACCACATTCTCTTGCCACCAGTCAATTCATTGTAAGCTGTGATAACGTCTTTCCATTCCTTAATTGTTGCGTCCGTCTTGTTAACTGTAACTGCAACTGTATCTGTAACTGTATCTCTGCCTGCAATGTTTCTTGTCTGCTTATCTTCAAGTGCCGAAGCGTCTATTGCTTCCGGTGTTACTGTAATCTCGTCAATAGAGTTAATTCTTGTAAGCAACTTAAATGATGTTGGCTTTGTGCCTGCTGTTGTTTCAACTCCATAAGAAAAAGTAACGCCCAGTGTACTTAATCCTGCTACTGCATCTGCCATTGTCTACCTCCTAAAAATTTGCAAAAAAATAAGAGCATTTCTGCTCTTTGTTACATTAATCTGTCATTTGCCGCTATCGTTCGTCTGAATCTAGCGGTACTCTTATGTACTTTATTGCTGATTGAAAATTCTGGCATTGCGTTGCCTTGAAATCTCATTATCTTAAATACATCTGTAATTATTGCCATAACTTTGCGGCAATCAGCTTTGCTTGTGTTAGTTGTGACATCTACTTGAAATGTTGCTAACAATGCATTAATTGTCTGCCCGTCAAGTGTTTGTCCTTGCTCTACCGCTAGCAACAGATGTATGTATACCGTTGGAAATACTGCTTGACCGCTGTTTTCTCCCTCATTTGTTATAACTATTCTGGGATATGTTTTCTTGAGTTGCGTTAGGGTTTTAGCCTTGACAAGTGCTGTGACTGTGTTTTCAAGGTCTATCGCCCAATCATTAGCGTTTGCCATTAACTAAACACCTCTCTTGCTATCTGCTTATACTGATTAATAATCTCCATTGTGGCGTTGTACATAGACATTGTAGCTTTAACGCCATGAGTGTAGTGCCATTGATTATCATTACCTAAGTAGTACCAGCCATCTTCAAATGCGTGTATCTGTCCTGGGTATGTTCCTACGCCCAAGCCAAAATCATTAGCCTTTGGGTTCTCGTTACCGCTGTTGTAATAAATACCAGCACCAAATTCAATCGCTAATAGCGTGTAAAATGGCTCTCTATCTTCTACTTCAACAGTTTTACCGGTAGCAATCAAAATAGCTTGGTAGCCATCTTGAATAGGCTTTCTGTCAACTCTCAATGTTACTGTCCTACCTAATGGACTTTCATTAACGCTCATAATTGCCGCTTTGTCGCCTAATTCTGCTAATCGTTCAACAAGCAATTCGCACTTATACTGTAATGTTTGCTTATATTGTTGTAGCTGTCTGATAGCTTCATTTACGGACTTTTCAGACAAGGATATATTAATTGTATGTCTTGCCATAAACACGCTCCTTAACTGCTTGTGAAATAGCTTGTCTTATGCTTTCAATTATTGGCTCTTGTGTACCTACAATTGACTTTTTAAGAATAGAGCCGGTTAATTCTGGCTGTTCATCGTCTATTTGTATGAATAAAGAGCCACTTTCGGGAAAGCCACCTGTCTGATACTTCGTATTTACCACCTACTTTACAACTGCTTTAAGCATATACTTAGTTGAATGTAATGCCGGTTTCGTACCTACAATCGTGAAGTCCGCTGATGTTTCATCAACAAGGCTATCATCTGTGTATGTAGGCTTACTATCTAGCCAGATAAGGTCGCCTTTTTGAACAGGCAGCATATTCCTATCTGTCAGTAAAATAGCGTCAAAATCAGCGGTATCAAATCCATATTCTTTACTCTGTGCTTCTCCACCGCTGAATGATATGTTGGCTTTGAAATCGACCGGCTCTGAAAAGCCTGTTTTTTCATGGGTGTAGTATATCTTCTCTCCGTCCTCTGTTTCGTAAAACTTTGGATTTCCGTCCTCGTCTTTTTCATAGACTGTGACAGTTTGACCTTGAAGCGCGTATTTCATAGCCTGCTTATTAATGTCAAGCATTGTTCTTTACCTGCTTGTAAATTTGATTTACACCTGTGCTTGACAGCCCCGACACGATACCTACAGCTATTGCATTAAGAATGTCATTAGCTGGATAATTTGGGATTACATACATACCTATAACGCCTAAGATAGCACCTGCAACACCTACGATTATAGGAATGTAATTGTCCTTAACCTGTGGTATCTGCTTAGCCGCATAACCAATCAAATAAGTGATAACAACGATTGCAACTACTGTTGATACTGATGTTATATCCATTAGTCTTTACCTCCATTCTTTAAGTGAATTTCCTGTATTTCGTTATACATTTTGGTTACCATACCATTCCCGCCCAATGCGTGATATGCGTTATACATTTCAACAAAATTATCATAAGCATAGGATGGTATTTCACCGAGTTTCATATACTTATCGTGGTATTCGATAAGCTGTACACGCAAAAGTAGCATTGTACCTTTGCTATTGGCGTCTTTGTCCTTTTTTTGCTGTTTAAGGAGCCAGACAATATAACCTAATACGATAGGTAATATTATTGTATATGTCTGTAATAAAAATTCTTTCATTTTATATCTCCTGTAATTATTAATAGGCACACCGCCCACCACCCTTACTGTGTGCTGCCTGCTAACATATTGCTGACATCAGCAAAATGCTAACGCACAATCTTCTATAACACTTTAGCAAATGGAAATATCCCAACAAATAAGCTATCTTTGTCTCTCCAAGTTCTGTTGACACCATTCTCATTGTAGCTTGCCATAAATGCTTCGCCTGCCTGTGAATGGTCGTAGACAGCCAAATTAACGATAACACTCTCAAATTTCTTCAAATCATCGGTTATCATTTCATCTGTGTAGCTGTCGGGGTAGTTTCTTCTTGCCTTTACATCTTCTGTAGCCTGCTTAATGAGCTGTTCGATTATCGGATTATCTTCTTTGTTATCGAACACTACCACATCAGATGTTGTTTCATCATCATTTGTGACTGTATCAATATGAAATTGTTTAAGTCTGATTTTGACCTGTTCTAATGTGGTGTATTCCATAACTATCTCCTATAATCCTAATTTCTCAATTAACAGCTTCTTTAATTCTGCTCCTGTAAGTTCTTCTGCGTTGTCTATACCTTGTTCTGTGGCAAAAGCCTGTAAATCAGATGTAGACATACGATTAATGGCTGTCTTGCTATAATCAAAAGAAGCTCCAGAATTATTGTTTTCTGGAACTTCTTCACCTGCGTTATACCATTTACCATTGTGAACTACTATATATGGATATTTCATAGTTGCACCTCCTACTCTTCGCTATGAACCTCATATACGAATGTGCTATCCATATTCTCATATGACGGAAGAACAACCTCGGATGCAAATGTTGACATCTTCATAGGTGGTCCATACTCTGTCTTTGTAGCGACTGTAATACCTATACCATATGTTGTAACATCTACATCAGTCACTTGTCTTGCTGTTCTTTCTTCTGGTGTAGTACCGAACCAAGTATTACCAAGATTGCCCTCTGGAAGAAGTGTAACCTTATTATCTGGATAGAAATACTGCTCCTTACCATCATCATCAATGTACATCTTGTCGTAAAGTACGATAGTGAGCTTTGTTCTCTTCTGTACTACTGAAATAACAGTATCATCATCAACCTCAATAGTTGCTGTAAGATTCTGTGCAAGGATTGAGTCCCTTATCTGTGCATTATCAAGCAAGTACTGGAAAGTATTGCTGTTCATCAGCACATATCTAGCAATCTTGCCCTGCTTCTGTAACTTCTTTCTCGCATTATTAAGGTCTGTGAGTGGCTTTGAATTAGCCGTGTCACTCCACATACTTGTTCCGGTTAACTTTGCGTAATGGTCTTTTGCGTATGAGCCGTCTTTGTCATAATCATAGGCATACTGAACGCCATCACTCACGATAGCAATTACTGGATGTCCTGCGTTTGTCGCAAGAAGTGACATTCTCATTCGCTCTGGTACAACTTCTGCACCACTTACAAGATTATTTGTATCGTCATACACGCTTGATAAAGCACTAGCAAGATATGGGTCGTCCGCAGACTGAATACGCTCGATTTCAAGCATTTCCTCTTCGCCAACTGTCATTCCCTCGCGGAAAAATGCCATCTGTGTTTTTTCCTTGCTTAATCCCTCTCTAGCTCTAAGCGTTGGGATTGTATCAAAGTTAGATGGTGCAAGTGATACTGGAAGTCCTTTGTGTGTCTTAATCCAGCTTAAATCAAGCCCCTGCTTCTTTCTTTCTGGAAACCACTGTAAGCCAAGATAAGGTATCTGATTACTAGCGTTTTCTGTTGCTGATAATGCAATAGACTTACTGTCTAATACTTCATTAATTAACATCTGTTTACCTCCTGTTATTATTCAAATACAATCATTGGAAGAGCTGTCTTAACTGTTGCGTCATATGTAACGCCTGAGTGTGCTTCTGCCACCTTTGTATTAAGGTATGCTTTCTTAAGTAGTACTCCCTGTGGTCTATCCTCTGTTACATCAAACCTTAAAATACCCACTACTGTAGCTGTATTGTCAGCCTTGCCATTTGCTCCGATTGGTGTACCTGCCTTGACAATTCTCTTGCCCTGTGCGTTTTTAGTTGTTACGCCGTCAAAATCAAGTGTTAATGGGATTGCTTCGTTAGGCTCTCTCTTTAAAATCTGAACGTCTCCTGCGTATGAAGTCTTTTCATACTGCATATTCATTTCCTTTGCCATTTCTTACCTCCTGTTATTACTGAATATAATGTGATAAAACATCATTGTTCTTAGGTGCATTAGATATAAGACTTTCTGCTATCTTTTCAGCATTTGTCTTATTGTCTGCACCGTCTTTATTGCTGCCACCGCCCGGAATATCTTGATGTTTAGCAATCTCTTGTTCCTTAGCCTGCGCCGCAGCTATTTCTTTTTCGGACATAATCTTGCCAAGTTCGGTGTAATCAAGGCTTCCATCGTCTTTAACAACTGTCTTTGCCTGTTCAGCAGTAATCTTAAAATTAGTCATAGCTGCTTCCCTCTGGTCTCTGATAGCGTTAGATTTCTGTAAATCGGCTATCTGCTGATTAGCTGTATCTAGGGCTTTATTTGCCTTTTCAAGCTCTGTCAGATTGCCAGCCTGTATTTCATCAAGCTGCTTCTGTAAGTCATCTGCTGTGTCAGCCTTAGCCTTGTACTGCTTTGCCTTGTTTTTCTCCGTAGCAACTTCTGAATTGTTCTGATTAAGAAGATTTGTAATCTGTTCATCTGTTGCTTCTGGAAAAAGTTTTAATACATCTTCTCTTGTCATAATTACCTCCGTTAAACACACGCTTTTGTTACCGCAGGTCGCTCCTGCTGTGTTCTTCTGCTATTTACCGCATAGCTGCAAAATGTATAAAATAAAAGCAGCTACCGATTATTCGATAACTGCCTTATTTTGCTGATTATTATTAAGTTGATTAACTATCTCTTGTGCTTTCTTTTCTTGTTTTTCTACATCTTTAATAGTTTTGTATAGATTATCTAAATATGGCTTAGATAATACATATGTTTTTTCAGAATCACCCCATAAACCAACTGTCTTAATTGCAACAAGTGGATGTATGCCAGCTTGTAAAAGTAAAAGCAACGTCTGCGCTTTAGTGTACATATTATCCTGTGGACTGTGATTTATCTGCACATCAAAATCTCTAACCGATAGTTTTAAGTCTTCTCCTGCAAGTCTTAGAATATTAAGAACAACTATTGCTAATCGTTTTTCACAGGATTTAACAACAGGGTCTTTCAGCTTTGCTCTTGTCTTAGAGAAATCCCATCCGTTTCTCAATTGAACCGCCCCTTGCGTATCTCCGCCGGTGTTACTTTGTTTTGTCGGAATGGCTAATATGGATAATGTGTTATCCCACAAATCTTCTTTAGCAACTTGGCATTGTGTCTGATTAAGCTCTTGTGTCATAATTTCGACATCCGACTTGTTGTTTTCATTGATAGATTTAACTGTAAGGGCGTGGTTCATTTTCATTTTTTCAAATGTTTCTGGGTCAACTTCACAATTAACAAACTTAACCCAATACTCAACAAACTGCTGTATGCTATCCATTCTGTTAGACTGCATATTATTAATAGCATCCAACATACCTATAACAAGCTCAATATCAGATATTCTTTCGTGGTTATTAGGAAACTCAACAATAGGAATTACGCCATATGTATGTAGTTTTGTTTCAACTACTTTACTGTCAATAATTCTGAATGACATAGTGTCGGAGAATGCCATTTTATACTGGTTTCCGTCCTCGTCTTTAAGCTCTTGCACAACAAGCATAGGTTCTTCTGTGCTTTCATTGTAAACAACGTAAGTATTCATTGGTGTAGGTGCTACAATTCTAAATGGCACATCACCATTTTTAGGTTGAGCCGCCTTAAAGGATGTTCCTGTTGCCGACTGCCACTCCCCAGCTTTAATATCTTTCTCCTGCTTATTGGCATCTGCCATAAAATCATTAAGCGTATCAACAGATTTATTGATAGTTTCATCATCTTTGCGACTTATAAACTGAATTGGCTCGCCATACGTCTGTCCTACCTTAAACTGAACAATCTCATATGCGTGATTCTCAACAATCTTGTTTGTAATATCTTCATTAGTCAGCTTATGTCTATACAATATCGGTTGGTCGCCCTTGTAGTAATGCCACAGATACTTAATAACTGGCTTATTCCAATTAAATACACCTATAGTACTTCCAATAACCTTAACAACATTGTTAGCAGTTATTGTATCTACATTCGTGTATGCAATTTTTCTACCATAACAACCTCTAACAAGGTCTTGAAAATACATTGTGTTCATATCTTGCTCCTAATAAAATGTCATACCACTTGAGCTTCTGCTATCCGGTATTTCTTTAATTTGAAAATTATCATCATCGTTCGGCACATACCAAATCCATTTGCCGCAATGTTTGCAAGCTAGTTTGTGTGTGCGTGGGTCTTTCTTATCTGCCTTAGTTAAAAACTTATGGCAGTTCGGACACATAATTGATTTATCTTTATTCATATAAAAATTCATATTTTTACCTCGTTGCATAACAAAAAGCACCATCACAATTAAGCAACGGTGCTTTCGATAAGGAATGTTTTGTTTATGAAAAACATCTTTGTAACTTCTTACAGATACAGTATATCATTAGTGCAATATGACATTCTATGACATCTTTTATAAATATTCATTTCCATATTTATCTTCAAAGGCTTGCAGGGCTTTAGCATGTATTCTGTGTACTTGCCGCCAGCACCAGTCTGTTTCATTTGCAATTTTTTCAAATGTAAACTTTCTGACATATCTTAGAAACAATACTGTGTAATAATCTTCGTTGTTTATCTGCTCTATCTGCTCTATTATTTTGTTCTTTACATCAATGTATTTATCTATAAGCTTATCAAGGTTTTCTTCCATTTGTTCAAGTCTGACATATCCGCAACCTGTTTTGTCTGGATCTGATGATGACATAACTCTTTCTTCATTAACAACCGCTGATATGCTGTATGATAATTCTTTATACTGTGTTATTTCTATCAATTTATTATCAATTATCTTGTTGTAATAACTTATCTGATTCAGATAGTCCTTAGTTGTCATAATAGATTAATACCTCCTAAATGGGTTTACTGCCGCTTCTACCTTTGCCTGTGTTCCGCTTCGCATCTCGTTCTCAAACAAAGCAACTGAATCCGGTGCATCATCATGCTTTACTTTTCCACTTCTTGTCATGGTCGTAAGTTCTTTCATAAACTTGTAATATTGGCTCTGCCTGTCCATTTTCTTGAAATCTCGGAAATAATAATCACGAATGATATTATCTCTCGCATTTTCCATTCGAGTTATTTTGTTTGAACAATTAAACTTGAACCGTGCGCTACATCTTCCGCCTTGATTTTTTACAATGTCCATTACATCACGACCAAAATATCCTCCGGCACTGTTACTCTCGAATGTAACCGTCTTTACGTTGTGTTTAATAAGCATATTTGCACATTCCGGCTTGGTAAACTTTGTTCCGGCATTATCAAACACTACATCTACGATATAAACCTCGTTGCCGTACACATATCCAATCGGCATTGAGCAACTATCTTCTCCCTTATCCGCACTGTCACAAGCCGCCATAATTGCATCTGGTTCTCGGTCAACAGGAAGTTCCTCAAAATAATTAAGCTCATTCTCCGCAAACATTCGCCCTTTTGCTTCAAATGGTTCTTGTTGGAACTCTGCCGCCCACGTTTCTTCCGAAACAAGTTTTCTTTCCTTTTGGTAGTAACCGGTTGTGAATATCTTCCGCAATCCCTTTTTATCTTTTCGATAAATCTCCCAATTGCTTTCATCTGTGATCGGGTCAAGTGCCGGAATCGCAACTTCTTTCCATCGCCATTCCAATTCATCAGCTTTATTTTGTAAAGCCGTAGTCGGGTCATACAGGCTGTATTTCGTTCCCTGTATGATAATAGGTGTTCCCTCTAATCGTCTACCAAGAACATCATCTGTTACTTTCTCGCAAAGGAACTCCAATCTATCTCTATTTCGTGCTTCCTCATGGTTTTTAACGCAGTCATCAATATAAACAAGCACATTTGCTTCGGTACATCCTACGATTGCACCATCAATAGGTCTACAGGTAAATGTCGGGAAGATATTTTTGCTTTTAAGGTCGATTGATAGATTTTCAGCACTTTTGTAATCTTTTTCTCCTATCTTTGTTGCTTCTGGGAAAACACTTAAGAATCTATTGTACGTGCTTTCTGTTTCAAAGCCTTGCAATAAGCCACCATAAAATCGCTTAACAAGTCCCTCGCCTTTTCCAACACCGAATATACTTCCGTCCGGGTCGCGTCCGCCCATCATCTGTGCCAATTTCAAACCGCCTGTTGTTTTTCCGGTTCTTTTCGGTTGCGATACAGACAGAAAATCCAATTTTCCATCATAAATCTCCTGGTATGCTCCGACTACAGGTTGTAGCACTTTTCTTCTTGGGAAATAAAATCTTTTCCACGGATCCTTTTCATCAATTTCAATGTAATAAAAAAAGCTGTCCACAAGATAGGCTGATTCATACATCAAAACATCGTAGAATTGTTGAAGCACCTTATATGTCGTATCATGTTCCCCGGCATACACTTCTAAGTCTGCAACTCTGCCGCCTGTATATTGCTTGACATAGCTTGCTATAAGTTGTTTCGCCCTTGCGGATATTTTCAATCCATAATCAACGTCATGCTCTGTCCTTAATGCAACCGCTACGGCTTGTATGTATGCATCTATTACCTGTTCATCAACTCCTTTTCTCTGTATGTAATTTTCATATCCATTTACTGCATTGATTAACTGTTTTGAAGCCAAATAAAAAGCACCTCCGCAAAAAGCAGAAGTGCCTTGACCTCTGCCTATAATTTTTCTAGGTTAGCGACTACAATCAATCTGTAGCCGGTAATATCGTTTTAGTTGTAATATACCGCTCCGTGGCACAAAGGACATTCACACTTCCAGTTATCGCCCTCTCGTTGGTCGCCACAGTATATATATTCTTGTTTGATTGCTTCAAAAATCGTTCCGCAATTTTTACATTCAAACCTTAGTGGTTTTCTGGCTATGTTCAAATTGCCTTGTTTAATTATTTTCATAAAATCACTTCCTATTCTTTTTGATAATCTCTCTGAATACATCAAGTATCCCTGTTTCTTCAAGCAAAAACACTGTTCCTGCAATGAATATAGATATTATAAGTGCCACAGCTACTATAATCGCAATTAAAAACATAATCGTAAAAGTATTACTCATTCCTCATAAACCTCTCAAAATCTTTCCTGCACTTAGGGCATAAGTCAAAGGCATTTAACTTTTCATAAGCATATTTTCTAACTAAAAGTCCGCTTATTCTATAAACCTTTTTCAGAAACATGCTTCTTTCATTTTCGTTTATTTCTGCACCGCACCTGTCGCAAGTGTGCCATTCTTTGCTATGTTTCATGGCAATCCCCCTTTACAAAATTGACAAATCTTCGTTTAATCTTTAAAGAGCACTTCTTTCACTAAAAAAGTAAGTTGTATCTTTTTCATTCCTGACTCATCGTCTGTAATGCCATCTACAGTATATATACTATCAACTGGGTTACCATCAAAGAAAACTTTGACATATCCTTTTGAACTGTCCAACAATGCTTCTTTAATCATCCTTCCACCAACCTTTTCAAACCAACCCTAGCATATACAAAATTTCAAGTCCCGATATTCTCTCTGTACCCTCTCTTGTGTGCATAAGAATTTCTTTAAGCCTTTCATTTTCTGCATCACTGTATTTATTTCTATCATACGCTTCTGAAAAGCAATAATATTTGCAATATCCGTAGCCCGCGCCAAGCATGTTGCCATGAATACTCTTTCCGACAATATCGTAATATTTTGGCACTTTCAAAATATCGTGTTTTTCATCTAGGGTACATTCCTTATGCTCTGCTTCTAGCTTTGATTGAAGATATTTCAGAAAACTTTTTATATCTTCTTCCGTTTTAGAAATATACAAAATCGTTTCTTTCAATTCTCCACCAGCTTTCTACCGCAGATAGGGCAATAATTAATTTCAAACTCTCCCTCTCCATATTCTTCACCGCTGTTGTCATAACAAAGTTTATAACAATAGCCGTAATTAGTTGATTCTATATATGCTCTGCCATATGTATAGCCGTTTTCAATCTTCTTCTTTTTTCCGTTGCAAAATTCACACATATTACACCTCAATTCCATGTTCTTTGAAATAGTTTTCAATATTTTTAGGTATCTCAACACCTAGTTCTTTTGCCTTTTAATACATTTGTCCTGCGGATAAATAATATGTGTTTTTGTATCTCCGTAGGTTGTACAGTCTATCCCAGAACTATATTTTGCACATTCTTCTCTGTATTCGCATATATCGCATTCGGTATTTTTCTCTTTATATTTTTGTGGCTTGTATTTCTTAAAATCCTTACACTCGCAATCAAGTGATGTATCATTCCCTTTTTGGCATTCATAAACCGGATATTCTTCTCCTGTTTCTTCATCAAAGTCAAAATCTTCATCACAATATTTACAAATTGAGCAATCTTTCATATCACACCTCAAATCCTCGTAAAGCTATCTAAATCATAGTTATCTCTGATATAGTTAACAACTTCTTGTAATTTGCCCTTTACAAATTCATCATTGGCAATGTCTGGATGGCTATAAAGCATACAACTATCTTTCTTCCCCTGTGCCTTATACTTGCGGTAATTAAATGTCATTGTAAAAAGCGGTATTTCTGTCAGATTCTTTGTCTTGTGTCTTATCCAACGATTAACAATTCCCTTAATCATTATTCTTCCCCCATAAATTATCCGGTAATTCCTCGCCGCCATATATCTTGTTAGCGTATTTCTTAAATGTCGGCACGCTACAACCTGCTACTTTTGCTGCCTTTACTTGCGAAGCCTGACCCGATATGTACAAGTTAATTGCTTCATAGAATTTATCTTTGTTTAGTGGGTGTACACCTGCTGCCATAATAATCACTCCTTGTCTGTTTTACATCATTTTCTGTATCATAATCGCCAATATACCTGTCAGTAAACATATTATTATTGACATTCCCTCTTTAATGGCTGTTGCAATAGATATATCTTCTCTTTCAATGTATTTGATGTTGTAATAAACCCATATCAGTAACGCTATGCCTAATATTAATTTCATAAACATTGTTCCTTTACATCTCTATAAATCTATTTGCCAGCTTGCTAAGATATTCAGCATTGGCAAAATGTGTTATTGAGTAGTTAGTACTTTCTCTATGTTCTCTGATGAAATGGTCATTAATCATTCTCTGTAAAACTGTAATACCCTTATCGTCTGTTTCGTATATAGCGTCAGCGTCGAAATGTCCGTGTTCTGTATCTGTGATAGTTGATAGTACAAAACATATATTCTTTAATGTCTTATCTGTAAGTATTGGGTGTACTTTATGGAAATAGATTTCATATAACTGCATATAAATCTTAAATCCATCCTTAACACAATCACATATAGCTGAATTATCTATATCGTTGCCACAGATGTTATTGAACCTATCAATCATATCTTTTTCTTTAAGCAACATTTCATCTCTTGTGACAGCTCTTGCCGTCGGTTTCTCTGAAAACGATGTATATACCTCTCCATCAATGTTAATTGATGTATTATCCTTATTAGTAATTTCTGAATTATAATCTCTGTTTATATTCTCTGTAGTAATCTTTGGTAATGGTCTGTCGTTTTGTCCTTCTCGACAGGTCATTTTGTCCTGTCGGTCTGTCACTTTGTCTTGTCGATTTGTCATTTTGTCCTCATCGGAATTAAATTCATCCACAAGTTCTTGTAATTTTTTAGTATCTATTGTGTACCACTTTGTTTTATCAATAGCTAATTTGTTGTAATTGGCAGATAAAACGACACCTTTATTTTCAAGCCTTGTGAATGTTCTCTGTATCGTTTTTTCACTCCAATATGGAAAATTATTAATTCTCCAATCACTGTATGAGTTGTAAACCCAATATTTACCATCAATAAGGTTCTTTTCAGCTTTTTTATTAATTTCTAGCCAATAATTTAATTGATTTAACACTATTGCTTCGTTTAAATCTCCTAAAACAAGTGCTAAATCGGTGTTTACAATAAGTGTCTTTGATTTGTCAATAAATAATTCTTTAAAATTCATAAATTACCTCCTGTGAAAGATAACAGCACTCCGCTTGTGCTTAATCTGTGAATAACAAAAACAACAAACAGGCAGTCACAGTTCTGCTTTTCGGTAGCTAACCTAGTTTGTTGTAATCGGATAGACAGGACTTGAACCTATGACTGCTTGAATGAATCAAGTGTCTCTCCCAACTGAACTACTATCCGTTGTACAGTTTCTTATGTGACCAGCTCCAACTCTTTTCATATTCGAGTTAAAACTAGCCACACAAGCGTTTTAATTATTTCAGCAGGGACTACTGCAACGCCTGCTTATTCGGGAATGACCCGACCGCTTGATGTGGTGCGGATTTGAACCACACATGATTGTCGCGACTCTCGTCATCTAAGTTGCCGGTTTCAACGAATTATCTTACGGCAATAACGTTTACCCATTCCGTCACACATCAACAGTCAGTACACACCGACTAGCGCAGATAGCAGGAATCGGACCTGCATAACGATTTTACTCGTTAGAGAGATTAGCAATCTCTTGTGATACCATTACACCATATCTGCAAAATAAAAAACTGACACTTTGTTGGGAAATGTAATAAGATACTTTCGGAGATTATTGTAAGTTTTAACAATCAAGCTAAGTTTATTGTTACGATTGGGGATATATGTCGCAAAGTGCCAGTTTTAAATAGCAGTGCGAGGTACGAACTCACATAATAGGTCTTGGCAAAAGCTGGATGCAATACAGATAAGCCCGTGCAGTAGGACTTGATAATATTCTAAGATAGTGCTTTCGCTCGCTATTACTACTACTGTAACTGCTAATGCTGCATTGAGCTAATTAAGCGTACAGCAAAACCTCACGGACTTTCTGACAGTCCTTAACAGCTCTTGCTATGAGGTGAAAGGAGGACTTAATGTTGGTAAGTCAATAAGTCCTGTGAAGATACAAGTGTAATTAAACGCTTGTAACTACCCCCTATCAGAATCGAACTGATGATGTAAGAATCAAAATCTTATGCCTTGACCGCTTGGCTAAGGGGCAATTAAGCTACTCTTTATCTTCAAAGAGTGCTGCAATATCATTTGTGCTATCAATCTGTTCTACAAAGTTATCTGTGCCGTTAGGATGTGCATCTGGATTGCCATTGCAATTTTTGCAAGGCGTTTCAAACCACATTTTAAATTTATATAAGCAATTACAGCAATCTTCCTCTGGCTTAAGCATTAGACATCACCTGCCTGCCTATTATTAGCTCTGTAAGAATCAAAGCCGTCCGGATAACGTGCTATAAGCTTATCTACGTTTGTCTGCATTACATCATCAAGACTGAATCCGCAAGCTTCGCAAATCATAGCAACGTACCACATTACATCGCCGCACTCTTTCTTAAGATGCTCTAAGTCTATTCCCTTTTCGTGGAATATGCCCTTTTTAACAAGGTCTGACACTTCACCAGCTTCACCAGTTAAGCCTAAGACACCGTTAAGAAGCCCTGCTATGTCATTTATGTTGCTACACTTAGCATTGTTTTCTGTTAGAGGACTAAGTGGAAGCTTGCCAGTTAATTCAGTACTTAATCTATAATGAGCCTTTTTATCGTTAGTACGCATAGCCAATTTTTGGTATTCATTGCCCTGCATTTATAACTCCTAACTCTTTTTTATTTTTTAAAAATTTTTGGAATTCATTCAGCCGACTTGCTGATTCTCTGATGTGTTTATTGAATATCTTGTGATTAATTAATATGTGTCTATTATACACCTAATTAGCTTAAATGTATAGATGTTAATTAGATTATTTTTAATTAAATATATAAGTGATTTATTAGTATTAATTATATGATTAATGGTTAGGTATTATTTATATATAATTATATAATATGTGTATTATGTGGTGATAATAATATAAATATATATTAATATATAAGGGCTTTTTGTTATTTTGGATAATTGAGTGACTTAGTTGGGGCAAAATCCTAGAGGCTAACAACCCCCAGCCCCTATCTATAAAATTGTGTCTGCTTGGTACAGATATTTCAAACAATTAACACAATTTACACTACATCTGTACCATGACGCCGATAAACCTTAATTTATCAGCGTTATATAAATACTTAACACTCATAAACCCAGTATTTAAGCGGTTTCTAAACAGTTTAAATTGTGTCTAAATTGTTTATAGTGTTTATCTGCTGCTTATCTGTTAATTGTGTATTGTTTTGGCTTAATTGTGGGAGTTCTGATGCGGTCTTAATGACTTTCGTGGTGCTTTCTCTGCTAACACCGGGAAGATTCCATACAAAATGTCGGTTAAGTATCGCAAGGATGCCAACAGGGTTTTTGTTGCCGGTTGCGAGCTTGTTCGACAAACTTTCTTCACGAAAAATGCGCAGTTTTTGCACGATGTCGAAGGCTTTCGTACTTAGTTTTCTCTCTCCAGCTCCCCAATCCATTAATGTATCGTAATTAATACCAGTTAATAAGCTATATCCCATTATACTACATTCTTTATCATATACAGCACATAAATAATAATATATATATAATATATACTCTAATTTATAATAATCATACCTATAAAAATTACTGTCCATAATACAATTAGTATTATTTTTATTAATATTCTTATTTAATTTTAATATACTTTTATCACCAAAAACATATTTATTTATATACATCAGGGCGGCGTTCCATCGGCTCTGTGGTTCTTTTGTCATATCTTCGATGTTGTGTTCTTCGCAGAACTGCGATAAATACAGTTCTATGTCATTCTGAAATACTTCGGGCGTTTCTGCTGTTTCCTGTACTTTCTCCATCTGTTCCCCTTCCTGCCAGAGCTTATCCAGCTTATTATTGATATATACTAATAACATAAAAATAACCCGATAACAATATTAATATTGTTATCGGGTGTAAATCTTATATATTTAATTATTAAAATAATATAGCATAAATATATTATAAAGTCAATTTTAATTTTAAGCTTGACATAATGTAAAAATCTGTTTATTATGTTAAGCATAAACAGTAACAAAAATGTATTGAAATACGCTATTCTGTATTTTTAAACAATAACATTGAATGTATTGAAATATACTTTTTGTATTTCTTAAATAGTAACGCACGGCGTAGAAAAAAGAGGGCTTAAAGCCCTCTTTTAATCCAACCACTTAGACCACTATTCTTGTATCCAAACATCTATTATTGTGTTATCGCTATCGCAATTTATGACGAATGACGTCGAATGCTCGGCATCTATGGATGCTACATAAGTGTAATCATCTTGACTTTCTTCGCAAGACATACAAGTTTCGCCTTGCTCATCGTAATCCTCAAAGGCTTCACATATATCTGTATCAAAATTATCTATATTCCTACCAATAAAATTTTTTAAATTGGCAAGAACGCCAGTTTTTGTTATTCGTGGGTCATCTTTTTCCCAAGTCGTTTTTAATATATCACTATCTAATACATTATATGCTTCTTCATCTTCGTTAGTATATATATAATCGTTAGAATATAGAGTACAACATATTCTATCTATTTCTTTTAATTTATCTTCGCTTTCTGTGAAGAAATAGATGTCTGTTGCATATTCATACTCCACATCACAGGGGCTATAATTTTCTTTCCCAGCTTTAACACCGTATCCGTCATTCGCCAAAACAGCCGCCCCTTCTTCGTAACTCTTCCCTTTCAATTCATTTAAGCTTATCATATTGTTCTTACTTCCTTTCTTTAATTGTTTATAGTTGGTAAATCTTTCGTCTTTTCCCGACGTGTTTTACTTAACAACTTCCCAGCTACTGCCATTATCAAACTCATCAGAATATTTGTTTAACACATCCGCCAGCTCCTGGAGGCTCTTAGCTTCCTTGATGCCTTTCTTGTACTCTTCCCACTTCTTAAGGTACTCGGCGAAGTTGTCACCGCTGTAATCTTCTTCTGTCATCTCCATTTCTGGATAATAATACTTCTTAGCTTCTTCTAAACTCTCAAATTCAACCTCTTTGTCAAAATCATTTACTAATTTCATAACTTTCACCTTTCAACCCTTCTTAAAATTCGTATCCCTTCATTCTTCCCGCTAAAGTAGGGGTAAAATGTGTATTATATTTTTTGTCAAAATCTTGAATATATTTCATTATATCCTCGTCAAATTGTTTCATAACTTCTTCGGTTTTTTTCTCCGCTTCCTCTCGTGTCATTTCCTCCAGCTCGTAAAGATAATCGTTTGATGTATCATCATCAAAACTGTAGGTGTATTCTATCCTCGGCAGTCCTGCCTTGCTCAAATAGTCATTAATGCTCTCTCCTGTTGAGCAATTGCTTAGCAACTCCCCAATCGTCTCGGCATCACCAGACTCAGCAAAAAAAACGCTGCTTCTGTTCCTATGGATATAGTGCCTATCTCCGCACAATCGCGCTATTGCTTGTGCCTGTTCTTCTGTAGCACCATTAAGCACAGCTAATTCAGCATTTTCATAGTTCTTTCGCTGTGCGTAAATCTCTTTGCCTTCGCGTATTTCTTTTGTTATTTCCATATTCTTCACCTTTTACCTTTCTTTGTTTTATTTATGTTAGATTTTCCATACTTTTTATATATTCATTTCTGGACATACCATAAACTTTTTTATAAGCCCAATTTATTGTACGAATTTCTTTAGAAGATAGTTTTACGCCCTCATATTCTGCTATATATTCATCTTTCAGGTCTTTTCTTGCAAGTAGCTTGTTTGCTACTCTTGTTAAATCGCCTATATAGATATTCTTCTCTTTTTCTTCTCTCATAAGCCTTTCTGCTCTATATTCGAAATCCCATCTAATTTTGCCATTTTCTTCTTCGTTCAAATCGAATAATGAAATTAACTTTTCGTCATCTAAAGCAAATAAAATTATTTCTAGCTTATCTGCTAAATTTAATGTTTTTATTTCTTTTTTTAAACTGCACATCTTTTCAAAGTGCCGTTGTCTTTTTAAAGTTTCAGCGCCTCCTATTAATTTTGCATACTCCTTCTCTGTAATGTGGACAGGTTCATTGTCCACATATATTCGTTTTAATTCCGGCTTTTCTTCAATTTTAGAAGAATATGTTTTTTCGTTCCATATTCCAGAAAATTTTTTCCCTTTATAATCAATACAGCTTATTTCTTGCATAACTTCTCCTTAATTTACCAGAACAGATTGTAATCGAAATTTTCTTCTAATTCTGGAATTCCGTCGCCGTAGCCATTTCTAAAGCCAGTTGCGTCCGGATATGGATAAAAATGGACAATATCGCCAAATTTATCTTCATAAACGGCGAAAATATGACCATTTTCCATGAGTACACCCTCATTGTACTCATAGTTTGCAATTACAAAGTATTCTTTTATTTCATCATCTTCTTTGAGTGATAAGAATTCCGCAAGCTTCTCTTGTAAAAATTCTTTGCAAAACTTGAGCTGGCAATACAAATAAGCGTTATCATTTGTATTGTATCCCAGCGCTTTTACCTGCTTTTTTCTCAATTCAGTTAAAAAGAATGTGTAATCAACCAAATGTTCTTGCGCTTCTCTAAAATTTGGAGCCAATGCGGATATAATTTTATAGTTTATATCCAAGTCCTCATCTGTACAGCCAGAAGCCGATTTCGCCAGTTCCATACCTTTTTCCATTCCTTTTATATACTTCTCTAACTCATATCTCATAATTCTCCCCCCTTCAGCTTTCCGCTGTCCTTTCTTTAATTTGTACAATTATAATATCATTTTGTGCCTTATATGTCAATAGTTTTTTGTGCCTTATTTCAATATTTTTTCTTCACGCTCCAACTTCTCCGCTACTGCTAATTTAATAAAATCATTGGCGGAGTACTTAAGAGCTTTGATGCGTTCTTTTGTGCCTTTTGCAAGTCTACAATTAACACGCTCGAACTTATCATCATATTTATATACAGCTTTGCGTTGGCTTTCGCTTGTCTTTAATTCCTGCATATGTGTTCACCTCTTTTATAATATTATTAAAATCATAATATAGCTTTGTGCTTTATATGTCAAGCAACATTTTCTCTTCTTTATTATATACATTATGTTATTTTGTGCCTTATGCATATTGTATAAATTATGTGCCTTATATTTGCACAATTTGCATATTGTTTTTGTGCTTTATATTTGTTATTATAATCTTACAAAAAAGGCGGTTGCCCCGACCAAGGAAATTAACCGCCACCAATCAAAAAAGAAAGGTTTAAAAGGTGAATATTATGGGACGTATAGATACAGATGCTAGGTATTTTAAAAAAATGGTATGATGAGGTTAGTGAAATTCCTGAACCAGGCGATAAATGGGTGTTGAATGATGGCAAAAGCAAGGGCACAGTTAAAGCTGTTGAGCCACTTTATCAATGTGTTGAGAATGACATTAATGATGAATACTATATGTATGATTTCTATAAAATTATATTTGGAGATATTGAGCTTGGAATTGAAGATGAAGAGCCAGAAACAGAAATAATCGTTTATACTGTCGCCCCTGAATATCGTTTTGATGAAGATATTAAAGAAATAGTTGAAGAAGTTTACAATAAAAATGATAGAATGCAAAAAGAGTTTGAAGATTTAGAAGAATTTGAGAACTCTTTAGATGAATGTGATAATAATACTGAAATTTTGCAGGCTATTGCTTCAAAAATCGGAAAGCAAGAGCTTATAGAAATAGTTGCCCACTATGATTATCATTTAGAATGGGCAATTAAAGAAATTTTAAAATAATAATGTTAATTATGTAAGTTGGGTATTATGCCCCACTTATTATTGATTTTTAAATTATCTGCATTTATAATAATATATTGTTTAAAAAAGGTGATGAACAAATGAAAACTGATAAACAGATAGAATTATTAAAAGAGCAAAGGGGAAACGAATTAGCTGCGAAAATCAACGATTTGGATAGTATTGTTGTCAATTTTGCGGATACTATTCATTTTTTAGAGGATGTAGAAGAAAATGTAGAGCTTGTTCCTATCCCGATTATTAAGAATGGAGTTTTGATTGTTAATTATCCAGAATTTAATGGATTTATCTTGTTTGATACAGAGCTTAAAGATGATAAAGCTATAATTAATGCGGATATTTTTAATAATGCTTATAATGTATACAAGTGGGATTGCAGCTTGCTATGTGAAATGCCTTATATTTTCTATGGATTGCATTCTGAAAGCTGCGATTGCGTAGAATTTAATGATGCAACCGCAGAAATATATAAGAAACAGAAGCGAAAAAGTGAAGAAATAGAAAAATACAAAGAAAATGAAATGATAACAGCGTGTGACCCTTTTAAATTATTCTTAAAAGTAATGTGCTGGCTTAACTGGATTATGCAGCATCCGGAAATCAAGGAAGTTGAAAGGCAAGAAAAAGCGCACGCAGGCACGAAGAGCAACAAGAAAAATAGCAACAGCAAAACAAAAACAGATAGCAATGTTGTAAAAACTGTTAAAATTAACAATATTAAAATTAAAACAGTTAACAGCAAGCTTATAACAAAAATTAAAAGCAAAAAAATACATCGTATAGCGGGGTGCTGGGAAGTTCGGGGGCATTTTCGCCATTACAAAACCGGCAAAGTGGTTTACATTAAACCTTACGAAAAAGGAAAAGACAGCCACAAGCGCGTTAAAAAACAATATATAATATAGGCTGGGCTTTGTTTGCTGTACTTTGCTTTGTTAAAGTTCTAAAGTTTTTCATCAATTTTTCAAGGTAAATCTGAACGAAATCAGGGGCAAAAATTGAAATTCTGTGTAACCGATTTTTGGATTTCAAAATTGCATATGACGGGGGTATCAAAATTTTTGCATTATATTTTTGTGGGAAAATTTTTTCAATTTTTAAGTAGGATTTGAACGAAATCTGCACCAAATTTTGGAAATTGTCAAAATCGAAATTGCGAATATAAAATGCCATACCTGGGGGCGTTCAAAAAAATTCAGTTTATTTTTTCTGGCAACATTTTTCTGTATAAATCAACGCTTTACTTGCATACCGGCACTGACTAAGTTCGTATATCAATAGTTCTTTTGTCATAGCTGGATTAGTTCTTTGAATTATCTTTAACAGTTCTTCTATCTTCATTTTTTTTCACCTCATCATCCCATTTGCCAAACAATAAAACAAAAATTATTAAAAAAAATAAATAACTATTATCAAAATTTTGATTTTTTAAAAATTCATCTTTTTCCATTATCCCACTCTCCTAACTGCTCCAAGTACCATATCAACAATGTCAAATACTTCATCACCATAAGTTGCTACAAAATCGCATAAAATTTCTTCTGTTTCAATCGGTAAATAAATATCATAAGACATACAGACAGTGTGGCAAATTTCGTGTATCAGAACTTTGCGTAGCATAAATCCCTGCAATTTGTCTGACAGGTATATCGTATGCGTGTTTCTGTCAGTTACACCTAAGCTAATTGTATTGTCTGACCGCCTTAATTCGCTTGAATTTGAATTTTTATATTGTATGTGCCAGATTGTACCATTGATTATAAAAAACATCTGTATGCCCCTTTCTGAATAAAATAGGCTATGAATATTGCTACTCATAGCCTTTAGAATTATATCTTAGATACAAGAGTGCTTAACTTTGTTCTAAGTAAATTTTTCTCTTCTGCTGACATATCGGCAACCATACCTGTAATGTCACTTGCAAGTTCCTTAGTGTAGCTGTCAAGTGACTTCATCTTATGTTCCTTATCCTCTGGTGTATTAGCTTTGTGCATTTCTTTAGTTTCTGTGTACATTCTCTTTGCCCTGTCGTAGCCACTTTCAGATGTATGTGTGGCTGTAGGCTCTGTATAGTACATTCTTCCGTATTCTCTATCCATATCCCTTTCTGGGTACATATGCATATAAGGCGGTTCTTCGTATCCTCTTCTGCCTACATAAGTACCTTTGCCTTTAGGGGCGTATCTGCCAGTAGTCTTGTATCTGTATTCATCATAGTATCTTCTGCTACTCTCTTCTCCGTATTCGTCTTTTAAGGCTCTAAGTAGCTCCTTGTTGTATTCTTCTTCCTCTTCATCAGCTTTCTTCATAGACTTAACGATAACAGCCTTGTACTCTGCTTCACATAAGTCCTTAATCATATCGACAGCTTCTCCCATTTCCTCTGTATTGACATTCTCAACGCCCTTATCAAGCTCGCCTAAGGCTTTCTCTGTAAGACATTCAATCATTTTGTGGATTCTTTCAATGTGCATACTCACACCCCCTTACGCTTCACGGACAGCAATTAAGTTGCTGTTCTGAACCTGTATAGCCTGTGTAGATGTATTCTGCACCGCTACTGTACTGCAACAGCCGCAAGGTACATCAACATATGCCTGTGCTGATACGTTAAATAAGTTTTCAACTGCGGCTGGCGTGACGACCATTCTTGTTGACTGTAAAGGCTCTCCATCTACTGCAATGGCAAGTGAAATAGCTTCTACTGTGCCACTTGTAGGTATCTGAATGTTGCCACTATATGATACTAAAAATCGTGCTTTACACTGATTTGTAATACCTCTTAGCTTGATAATTCCGCTGCCCTGTCTGTGTACGATGCACTTACTACCGCAAACTGGTGTTTCTGTAAATGCCACATCTTCGCCAGCGGCAACTGTTTGTAATGCAATTCCTGTAATTTCCATCGTCTTTACCTCTCTTTCTAAAAAATAAGGGCAAACCATACAAGTCTGCCCTTTAAATTTAAGTAATACTGCTTAGCAGACATAATCTTTCGATTAAGATACTTGATTATTCAGTTGTTTAGCAACCACAACCTGTATTGCATCCACATCCGTAAGCATATCCGTAAAGGTTGCTTGCCGGGAATGATGGTACTGGCGTAGGTCTTACAGCGTCAATAATCTGGTTTGTCTGTGCTGCCATCGTGGTAGTCAGAAGTGCATTCTGTCTATCCTGTGAAGCAGCTCTGCGTAAATCATTATTCTCTGCCTGTAATGTAGCTATCTTGTCATTTGTTAAGAAATCAAGGATTGCTCTTGTTCCTGCCTGCTGGCTGTCGATAATATCTCTTGTATTATTATTCATCGTGTTCTGTAAAGCACAGGTGTTAGTTGCCATATTGTAGTTTACACCCTGAATAGCTTCTCTTGTCTCACAGCAACAGTTGGCAAGCTGTGACTGTAAAGCATTTGTATTCTGCATATTAGCGACTGTATCAGCGTTAATAGCCTGCTGGATGCCGTAGCCTGTCTGCATAATGTTTGTATTTATGCCATTAAAGCCTGCAAGCATACTGTTATTCATAGCGTAGAATCCATCGCAAAGTCCGTTGGAAATGCCATCTAACTTACTGATAACTGCTGAATTGTCGAAGCCTCTCTGAATATCAGCCTGTGTAGCCGCTGCTGCAACATAGCCACCGCCATTATTGCCGCCAAAACCGCCAAATCCACCATTGCCCCATCCAAAGAGTAAGGCAAATACAACGATTATCCAAAGCCATCCACCGTCAGCCCATCCGCCGTTATTGCCGTTGCCGTCAATATTAGCGACTAATGGCACGCTGGCACAATTTGAATTAAACATATTAGTTACCTCCATTAATTTATTCATAAAGATGTCACCTAGGTAGTTTGCAAAGACATCTAATATGCTACTAATTACCAAATCTACTTTTTATCTGATTAAATACATCATCTGCATTCAATCCTTTTTCCTTACATAAATTTCTAGCCATCTGTTCGATACCTTGCATATTGCCTTGCTGTGCCATTTGCATTGTATTCTTCATCATTGGATTACTCATAAGCTGATTGTTCCCCATTATCTGCTGTATAAATTGTTGAGGACCGCCTCTCATCATCTGAAAAATGTTAATTGGGTTCATTCTTCATCACCGCCCTTGCTTTGAGTTTTTGAAGTTTTTCTTTGCACTCCTAAAGATTTGTCAAATCTATTCTCTAACTGCCCTATCTTCTCTGATAGTTCATCAAACTTACTCATAAACAGCTCTGTGCTTTCGTCTGATAGGGTAAATTTAGCGTTTTCTATGTCGGTTGTCGGATTGCAAGCATTGCTTCCGCCTGGTTCTGTATGAGGCTTATATACAATCGTTCTAATTGTTCCGTCAGCATTCCAGCCCTTAACGTATATCTCCGACATATCCTGCTTAGGGAAAAAAGCCATGCTTCCATCCATAGGCACTTCATTGGCATTAATATTTTCAACTGCCTGTACTATTCTTCCATTAATGCCTACTATCTGCTGTGGTATAGGTTGTTGATTCATCTGCATAGGCTGTTGTTGTAAGCTCTGCTGATAATTTTGCAAAAAGTTCATTCTATCCATATATGGATTTTGAGATTGCATATAAGAATTATTCATCATAGGCACTGCTTGATAAGGATTGTTCATTGTCTGCCTCCTCTAAAACTTCCTCGATTGCGTGGATAACAAGAGATAATGTCACCAAATCAAGTTTCTGTAATTCTTCTTTGCTTAAGATTTTTTCTCTAACTTCATCAGAAAACATTCGCATTACCTCTCTTTCTGATTACATTTTTGCATAAAAAAAGACGCTTAAAGCGACACATAATAGACATGTGTACGACATATAAGCGACAGCATTGAAATTATATAATTGTAAAACGTGATAAATACGGCATTAGCACTTCCTATATGCCATGCCCATGGCATTAAGTTTCTGCTAAAAATTCTTTAACTGTATTTCAATATTTCCATTGACTATAACAATCCTATCTATTATAGTCTTAAGTATCATGTTTTTTTGTTTCTTGTCGACCTTATCCCAAATGTCGGCAAGTTTTTTTATGTTTTCGTAAACAAACTCCTTTTTCTGTGTATTGATTGCGTTTTTGCTTTCGGCGGCAATGTTTGATTTCATTTCTTTAATCTGTGATTCGAGTTCCTTAATCATTTCTAAGACTGTATCATTTCCGTCAGCATACAGATTGTATAATCTTTTTAGCTTAATCTGTTCCTTTTCAAGCTGCGATTGCATAATTTCAAGTTTTGTCGCCTTTTCTTTCGGCTTGTAAGATGATAAATCAAGGGATATTTTAAGAATTTCTTCTTCTACTTGCTTCTCTATATCATCCGCCCATTCAAGCGAATTATTACAGCTTGCATTATAATTAGGCAGATATGAAAGTGATTTATTTCTTGAACAGCAATAAATCTTATGCTTTTTACTGCCCCATTTTTGATAACGCATTTTGCAGCCACAAATACCACAATAACATAATCCGGTCAATAAATTAGGTTCGGTTATGCAGTAAGTTTTTGCCGAACACCTTGTCTTTCTTAGTTCTAATCCAAGTTCAAACCTATCTTTATCAAAAACAGCTTCATGTTTGCCCTGATATATTTTACCCTTGTATGGTATCATTCCGATATTAACAACACTGGTCAAAATACTTCTAGTAACTAATTCTGATCTAAAGCCACAAATTTCTTTAATTTTCGCATCTGAATAGCCGGATATGAACAATTCAAGACCTTTTCTCGCTTGTTCCGCATGTTCTGGAATAGGTATTAATATACCTTGGTCTTTGCTGTAAGAATAACAATAAGGCAAATTGCCGCCACCGAACCAGTAGCCTTGCTTGACACGTTCAAGCATACCACCGCGCATACGCAACATCATTGTGTTTTTATCAAGCTGTGCGAATACCGCCATCATCTGTGTGTATGCCTGCTCCATTGGGCTGTCATAATTCACGCTATCGTGAACACATTTAAACACAACATCGTATTTTTGAAATACTTTCTCGATAAGGTATATCCCATCAATCATATTTCTTGATAATCGGTCAAGCTTAAAGGCTACAACGCAGCTTATTCTTTTGCGGCTACAATCATTCACAAGCCTTTGAAGTTCTGGTCTATCCATATTCGTACCTGTATAACCATCATCAACGTACCAATCTGTTATTACAAGCTCATTTTTTCTGCAATAGTTTTCAATGTCCCTTTTCTGGCTATCAAGTCCGTTGCCCTCAACAGCCTGTTTTTCAGTGGATACTCTCATATAAGCAACACATTCCATATTTTCCTCCTTTATAAAAAATGTGCCGCATTTATCACATTATACGGCACATTGTAACACATATTTACTTATTGTCAATTATCTCTGCGATTATCTTTAGTAA
>ENA-ORCP01000441-ORCP01000441.1-human-gut-metagenome-genome-assembly--contig:-NODE-441-length-37348-cov-6.717663_pt1 | contig 37348 bp, 35 predicted proteins | sample MGYA00242990_ERZ507991 | MGnify/ENA primary metagenome ERZ507991 (study PRJEB26167, sample SAMN06115496) | human gut metagenome | host: Homo sapiens | place: China:Henan | collected 2015-05-07 | study... | reverse complement strand
CGTATTAGGAGATGATGGAATAATACAAAAGGCAAAAGAGACGGCAGAAGCAACAAGACGAGCAAGTGCAGAAGAAGTGCTGAATTCAATGAAAGCGATCATTGAGGCAGAACCGCTGGCACGTATTGATTATGTTATGATGGTAGATGCACTTACGATGCAGCCGATAGAAAAAGCAGACCGTGATGTGCTGGTAGCGATGGCAGTTTATATCGGAAAAACAAGACTGATCGACAACTTCAGCTATGGTGTGTAGCCTATGAAAAATATCATGCATAAAATCGGAAAAATCAGTTCCTTTTTGACCAAATACATCGGTGTGATCATCATTGCATTTTCCGTGCTTGCTTTTTTCTGGCGGGACGGTTTTGCGTGGACGACTAAATATACTTCGGTATTTCTTGGAGTGGCGATGTTCGGAATGGGGCTCACGATCCGGATGGAAGACTTCAAGGTTGTATTTTCAAGACCAAAAGAAGTACTGATCGGATTTGTGTCGCAGTATACGATCATGCCGCTGATCGCCTGGACCCTTTGTATAATTTTAAAACTTCCGACGGAATTGGCACTTGGTGTGATCATGGTCGGCTGTTGTCCCGGCGGAACGGCGAGCAATGTGATCACGTATATTGCAGGGGGCGATGTGGCACTTTCTGTTGGTATGACGATCGCTTCCACTTTGATCGCTCCGCTGATGACACCGCTTCTGGTTTATATTCTGGCAGGAACCTGGGTGGAAGTGTCTTTCTGGGCAATGGTTTCTCACCAAGCGATTGATTATATAGTTCAAACTTTTTGAAATGTCTTTCTGTACATTATGTAACTCGATCCTTGTGCCCGTCCCTTGTTTCGATAAATACGCAGGTTGAAAATCGGCAAGTTTTTCGTCGAGGGACATTGGATCAGCATCGTTCAGAGTTATCTCATCAAAGTCAAGTCGACATGCTGCAATTTGTCCATTCTTTTTAGAGAACACATCAATTACTTTAGCAAGAGAAAACACTGCTAATTTACCAATTCCCTTTCGCCCCAAAACCTTACGACCACTTGGAGAGAGAGGGTACGCAATTCGACGATCCTGACCTATATTTAAAAATCGATCATTCACCTCATCTGGTGTCATTCCAATTCCATTATCAGCAACGACAATGGAGTTTGGAGCCGTTGTATTAATAGTGATCCAAACTTCCGTCGCATCAGCATCATATGCATTTTGTACAAGTTCAGAAATAATACTAGGTGTGTCACCATACAATTGTGCGCCAAGTAACCGAAGCACTTTTTTATCGATATTGATTTTATAGACACTCATATCCGACACCTCTCTTAATTGGTGCATATGGACCGACCTAAAAATATACCAACAACCCAGCCTGAAAGGCTTATTTATATTATTATACGATAAAATCTGGCATTTTTCAACACACATAATAATTGCGTTGCATTGCTTTAAACTGATTCCCTTTTGTTGGCATCACATTTGGCCTATACATAGCCGTCTGCTTCGCCGCAGGCGGCTAAATTTATGCAAAGGAGGAAACCCATATGGCGAATTGCAAAGTGATCGCAGTGACGAACCAAAAGGGCGGCGTGGGCAAAACCACGACCACAGCCAACCTCGGCATCGGGCTTGCCCAGCAGAGCAAGCGGGTGCTGCTCATTGACGCAGATGCGCAAGACTCTTTGACCCTCTCCCTCGGCTACCCGAAGCCGGATGAACTGCCTATCACGCTGGCAGACATCATGCAGAATGTGATCGACGGTGCCCCTATCCCGGACGGCTGCGGCATTCTGCATCACAGTGAAGGCGTTGACCTGCTCCCGGCGAACATTGAGCTGTCCGGCATGGAAACCCGGCTGATCAACGCCATGAGCCGGGAAAGCGTGCTGCGGACATATATCAATGCGGTCAAGCCTCATTACGACTATATCCTCATTGACTGTATGCCGTCGCTCGGTATGATGCCGATCAACTCACTGGCCGCAGCGGACAGCGTGATCATCCCGTCCCAGCCCTCATTTCTCTCGGCCAAAGGCCTTGACCTGCTGATGCAGTCCATCGCAAAGGTCAAGCGGCAGATCAACCCGAAGCTGAAAATCGACGGCATCCTGTTCACGATGGTGGACAGCCGCACCAACGAGGCCAAAGAGATCATTGCATCTCTGCGCGCCCATTACGGTGAAAAGATCCGGGTATTCGGAACGGAGATTCCCTTTTCGGTCCGAGCCGCAGAAACCAGCGGACGGGGTAAGAGCATTTTTGCCCACGACAAGAACGGCAAGGTCGCCGCCGCATACCGCTCACTGACGAAGGAGGTGTTGGAGCTTGAGCGCAAAACCGAGAGATTTAGGGATGACACCGCTCGATGACCTGTTCTCCACCGACGAAAGCCGTGCGGAAGCGCACCTTGAAAAGGTCGTTACGCTGAACCCTGCCGACATCTCCGACTTTCCCAACCATCCGTTCAAGGTCAAGCAGGACGAGGCTATGGCGGAGATGGTAGACAGCATAAAGCAATACGGTGTGCTGGTGCCTGCCCTTGTCCGCCCCAAAGCGGACGGCGGCTATGAGATGGTCGCCGGTCATAGGCGAAAATGTGCGGCAACGCTGGCGGGGATCACCGAAATGCCCTGCATTGTCCGCAATCTCACCAATGATGAAGCGACGATCATCATGGTGGACAGCAACTTGCAGCGAGAAACGATCTTGCCGTCTGAAAAGGCGTTTGCCTACAAGATGAAGCTGGAGGCCATGAAACGGCAAGCAGGCAGACCGAGCAAAGAAAATTCTGTCCCTGTGGGACAGAATTTTGAGGGTAAAACTTCAAGAGAGCTTTTGGCGGATAAATCACCGGATAGCAATACTCAAATTCAGCGCTTTATCCGCCTGACCGAGCTGATCCCGCCGGTGCTTGACATGGTGGACAGCGGAAAAATCGCTTTCCGTCCCGCCGTGGAGCTTTCCTATCTCTCCAAAGAACAGCAGCAGAGCCTATACGACACGATGGAGTGCGAGGACTGCACGCCGTCACTGGCGCAGGCCATCAAAATGAAAGAGTTCAGCCGGGACGGGAAGCTGTCCGCAGAAGTCATCCTCTCCATTATGCAGGAGGAAAAACCGAACCAGCGTGAGCAGTTCAAAATGCCGAAAGAGCGTATCAGCAAGTATTTTGCTCCGGGGACGCCCGCACAGAAGATTGAAGATACCATCATCAAGGCATTGGAACTGTACCGCAGGCGGGAACGCCAGCGGGATATGGAACGATAGTCACTACCAAGGGGCAGCCATACCCATTTTCAATAGATGTACGGCTATGTCGGCGTGTTCCCCCTCTCCACACCTCACCCCTTCAAGACTGCCTGTACTCCCCGAAAAAAAGAGATAAGCCCAAACAATGCTGCACCGAAAAACGGTGCATTTTTTATTTTTAGGAGGATTTAAAATGAAAACGAAAAACTACAAAAGACCAATTGCATTATTTCTCGCAGTGGTGTTGTGTGCCGCTATGCTGTTCAGTCTGGGAACAACAGCATTTGCCGCAGGAGAAACAGAAGATGTGTGCCTTATTGCGTTTCCCCGTGACGGAGATGAAAACTACAGCGGTGAATGGGGTCATGGCAATCTGAACTTCATGAACGGCTGGTCTACCAAAGCATCTGCATTTACGTTGATTCGAGCTATGGGGCAGTATAGCGGGAACATCTGCTACTGTATTGAACCCGGCGTATCGCAGCAGCCCGGCGACAGCCTCACAAAAAAAGGAGAAGATTTTTGGGATAACTACCCCGCTGCTTATAATAAAACCATTTCTCCCGAGGATATAAAGTTGCTCATCGGACGCATTTTTCAGTACGGTTATACAGGTCCGATCTCAGTCTCCTGGCGCTCGCAAAATGACGGAGGCGACAAGCTGGCGCACGCCGTTGCCACGCAGCTTTTGATTTGGGAAACCGTTGTCGGCGAGCGTGATGCCGACTTCAACAAGATTGGAACCAACGGCAAAGATGCCATCGTAGATCAAATCAGTACAAACCACCCGCTGTACGGCCAAATCATGGGCTATTACAGCTCCATTGCTGCAAACGTTCAGTACCATTCCAGCATTCCGAGCTTTCTTTCTAAAACCGCAGCAGGCGCACAGACTGTATCGCTTGAATGGACCGGCGAAACCTATGCGGTTACGCTTACGGACAAGAACGGTGTCCTATCAGCTTATTCGTTTTCCTCGTCTAACCCGGACATCAAATTTTCCGTCAAAGGAAATAAGCTGACGATCTCCACTGCCAAGACGCTGAATGAGCCGGTTGCCATCACTGCCGAGAAAAGCAATTCACGCAGAAGCGGCGTTATTACCTGGACAGACGGTGTTTACGGCCCCAACGGGAAATTGCAGGACACCGTCACTTATGCACAGGCAGTCGCCGATCCCATAAATGGGTATCTGAACATCAAGACAGCTTACAGTGAGATCCACGGGCTGAAAAAGGACGAGGACGGCAGCGGCCTTGCCGGTGCGCTGATCGGGCTGTTCCGTGCGGACTGCACCGAGTTTACAACCGAAAACGCCGTTCTGACTGCCACCTCTGCTGAGGACGGCAGCTTTTCTTTTGACCGTGTGCCTTATGGCAACTGGATCGTGCGGGAGATCGAAGCCCCGACCGGTTTTGTGCTGTCGGAGAAAACCTACCCCGTGACCGTCGATGCAGACGGTGCGGTGATTGAGGTAGAGATTGAAAATACCCGCATCCGTGGCACGGTGCAGCTCACCAAGACCGACTGGGACTATCCAGACAACAAGCTGACGGGTGCGGAGTTCACCGTTTACCGTGACAGCAACGGCAACAAGGAACTGGATGCCGACGATGAACGGCTCGGCACACTCACCGAAACCGGCATCGGCGTTTATGAAATGGCCGATCTGCTCTACGGCGGATATTTTGTCAAGGAAACGAAAGCGCCGGATAGCTTCTGCTTGGATGAAAACGCCTACTATTTCGAGATCACCGAGGACGGCAAGACCGTGATCGTGGAGAACGAGGCCGGAAAGGGCTTTGTCAATGCGCCGCAGGTCGGCTCTTTGAAAATCATCAAGACTTCCTCGGACGGCAAAATTGAGGGCTTCTCGTTCCGTGTCACCGGTCCGAACGGCTATGCCGGTGTATTCACTACCGACAAAAACGGCGAGATCATCATCGAAAATCTCCGCATCGGTGAGTATGTGGTGTCCGAGGTGTCGGACGGCGCATCTTCCGCCTATGTGCTGCCCGTCGACAAAACGGCATCCGTGCTTGAGGGTGCGGTGACGAAAGTGGAGATGCACAACGAGCTTCGTGACACGCCGAAAACCGGGGATGACAGCAATCCCGCCCTGTGGCTTGCCCTGCTCGGCGTTTCCGCTGCGGGCGCTGCCGCGCTGGGCGTAGTCGGATTCAGAAAACGCAGAAAGGAGGGCGCAGAGTAATGGAGCTGAAAACCATTCTGGCGATCGGACTGGTCGTATTTATCGTCGGCGCTTTGATCTTCCTGAAGATCAGAGCCAAGAAAAAGTAAGCCTTGGGGCAGCGAAATCCGCTGCCCCTTTACATATCCCGAAAACAAAAAAGGAGGCAAAAATCATGGTTCATTTCTTTGATGCGGACATAGCAAAAAAATACGGAGTCAATGCGGCGGTGCTAGCCTGCTTCCTTTGGGACTGTATCGAGCAGAAAAGCACCGAATCGCCGCAGCTCCATGAGGACAAGGTCTGGGTGCGCTGTTCGGTGCAGATGATGACCGGCTTTTTCCCGTTTCTGTCCTACGACGAGATCCGCTATGCCCTGAAACGGCTGGTCAAAGGGCGGGTGCTCACCAAGGGACGGTTCAACGAGAGCCGCTTCGACCGCACGAACTGGTACGCCTTTACCGAGTTCGGACAATTTCTGATGGCGGAAAGCGAGGGACGGACGCAATGAAGGACGGCAGACACATCATTTGGAGCAATGACATTGACTACGATGACTGGCGAGAGGACTTGGAGGAACAATACCCCGACCTCACCGAAGCCGAGCGTATGGCGCTGATGTATGAACTGAACGGCGACTATCTGGACGACGAGCGCTCCAATCTGGACATCCAGCTCTCCCGTCCCATTCTCGTTGTCGGTGATCTGGGACTTTGGCACGGCCGTCGCATGGGATATAAGGAGATTCCGAGCGGCAACATTCGGGACTGCCTTTACAGCGAACGGGATATTGATTACAGCACTTGGTATGTGGATAAAAACGGCGACTTCCGCTGCGATGCCATCCATCACGACGGCACAAATCATTACCTCTACCGCGCCTACAAGGACGGCGTGAGCGACACGCAGATCGACAATCTGAAAGAAAAACTCTACCGGGGCATTGCCACCCGTGCGGACATTACAAGAGTGACCCGCAGGCTGGGTGATGAGATCGCCCATGTCTATGGCTTTCCCATCCCCCGCAGGCAGGCGCCGGTGCAGGAGCGATAACGGAGGCGGCTATGATGAATGTATCAGATACAAGGGACTGCGCCTTTGAAGCCTTTATTACCAACCTCGGCAAATACAACGAGGGCTTTTTGGTGGGCGAATGGGTGAAGTTTCCCGTGACCAATGAAGAAATGCAGGCGGTTTTCCGGCGCATCGGCATCGGGCGGCGCTATGAGGAATGGTTCATCACCGACTATGACTGCCTGGATGCGGCCATCGGCAAGGTGCTCGGAGAATATGAGAGCCTGAGCGAGCTGAATTATCTCGCCAGGCAGATCATGGAGCTGCGGGAGAGCGACGATTTCTGGCAGGCGGTTTTGGATTTGGGCGAGAACACCGGCAGTGTGCAGGAGCTGATCAACCTGACCGAGAATTTGGACTGCTTTGATTATCTGCCCGGCGTGCGGAATGACTACGACCTCGGCTATTACTGGATTGAGGAAAGCGGCTGCTATGACACAAGCAATCTCGGCGCACTTTCAAACTATATCGACTATGAGGGCTTCGGGCGGGACATTCGGTATGAAGAAGGCGGCGTATTCGGAGATAACGGCTATGTGCGTTCAAACGGCGGCCGCTTTGTGGACATCTACGACGGCGACATTGAGAACATCCCCGAAGAATATCGGATCAGTTCGCCCGCCGTCCCCGTCCGCTCCGCAGCCCCACGGCAAGCAGAACAGCCCGAACGATAAAATTTGCACCTTTGATATTGTCTTGCGGTTTGGGTATAGTATAATAAAAACGATAAGAAAGTGAGCTCCGTGAGCGACAGCTATTTTGACCTGCCATCCCGTATTGAGGACGCCTTTGCGGAGATCGACAGCGATATTGTGATGGATCTGCTGAACACCGACGAGGACTACGCAGAGCTTTCCGACCGTATGGACAAGCTGAAAACGCAGCACCCCGTTATCGACAACATGAACGAGGACAGCGGCGAAATCCGCATGACCGCAGAGGAACATCGGGCGTATGTGGACTATCTGAATCTTGCCCGGAAAATGGAGGACATGGAGCGGCAGCACATTTACTTCCGCGGACATACCGATGCTGTGGCCTACCTCAAAAAAATCAAAGCGATATAAGTATGACAAAAGCGGTGCAGAGAGATCTGTGCCGCTTTTCTGTTAGCAGAAATGCAGAGCGAGTCGAAAAAGATGTGCCACACAAAAGTTTTTCTGGAATTTCAGCATAAACTATTATCCATAATGAAGTGTTTGGCTATTTATAGCGAGAAGGTAGTGGATTACTCCTTTTCCGAAAGCCTACTTCCGTATCAATCCGTGTGATAGATATAGCTTGCTCTGAAAAATGTGCGAGCTCGCAGCGAATAATGGCGGAAAATGCACAATAATTATTGATGTTTTTGGAAAAATGTGTTATGCTCTTATCATACCCCCTGAAAGGATGGTGACTGCCATGAAACGTAATGCGATTCGAGACTTAACCAGCTGGAAAAATAACGATGAACGAAAACCTCTTGCCCTGAAAGGCGCATGCTATGTTGGCAAGACATGGCTGATGAAAGAGTTCGGAAAGAACTATTATAAGATTATAAGAGCTTCGTTTATTTAAACTTTGACGAAGAGGACGAACTGAAATCTATATTCGAGGCGAACAAGAACCCGCAGCGCATCATGGAACTACTCTCCCTGATTTGCGGAGAAAAAATTTTGCCGGAAGAGAGCCTCATCATCTTTGATGAGATACAGGAATGCCCGGAGGCGCTGAGCACACTCAAATATTTTAAGGAAAAGGCAAATGAGGATCATGTCATTGCGGCAGGAAGTCTGCTCGGCACGCTGTTAGCGAAACCAAAGTCCTATGCTGCAATTACATAAAAACGTCGCTACTCCAACTTTATTTCAATATACAGTGCGAACGGAAGGAGTTCCCATTATGTCACAAACAACAATCAAAGACATCTATGCAGGAATGCCGGATGCAAAGGATGAAATTAGTACAAATCAAATTGACGCATTTCTAGGTAGCTTTGTGGTTCCACCCGCATTGCCTGTTGACAGCTTGCTTGATGGACGAAAATTTCTTGTTTCTGGTTACAAAGGAGTTGGAAAGACATCCGTTCTTTACTATTTGCAAAATGAAGTTCAAAATCGTGACGCATCAGCATGTACATCTTTTATCTACTTCAAAAGTGATTTTGAGGAAGTTCGTAAGAGTAACTTAGATGCCGTTGCAAAAAAACTAACTGCACTTATCGATGTAAGTGGTGAAATTCAGCCAAACAAAATTGAGTTTTTGCATATTTGGAGATGGGTATTCTTTAAGAAGATTGTGGATGACTCTATTGAAAAAAACCATGGGCTTTTCCAACCGGACGCTGACTGGGATAAGTTCGAAGAGACCGTTAATAAAATAAGTTTTTCCTCACAAGATAAACACGTAATTTCGCTGTCATCCCTAAGCGTTTCTATGCAGGCATCCCCTTCCACGGGTGTATCCGCTGAGGTAAAAGCTTCTTTCAACAGAGAAATAGCTAAGAATAATGAAGCATTCCGAAGTCTTGTTGATATTGTTGATAAGTGTGAAGAGCTTTTCCAAAAACTCACTCCTAGTGAGACACCTTATTACATTTTTGTAGACGAGATGGAAGCATATTATGGAGATGTGGAGTTACTAAAGCGTGATCTCACATTGATTCGAGATATGCTTTTTACCATTCACAGAATCAACAGCTATGGAAAAGTTCATATAATTGCCGCTATTAGAAATGAAATCATTTTTGCAATGGATAGGTTTATCCAAACAAATGAACTGAATAAAATCACAGATGGATTTAGTGTCCCTATTAGATGGACATATAGCAATACAAATTCTTACAACCATCCTATTATTCAGATCCTAATGAAGCGAATTTCTGTTGCAAGCCATGATCCGTCTCCAAGATTCCACCAGTGGTTTCCAGAGAAGGTGAATAATAAAGATACGGTAAACTATATTCTTGACAATGGATGGAACAAGCCACGCGATATTGTTAGACTACTGATCGCAGCGCAGCATGATAGTCTTCATTGCAATGATACCGCCTTTACGCAAGCAGCATTTGACTCTCTTAGAAAAGAATACTCAAAGAATAGCCTTACTGAGATTCGTCAAGAGTTACAGTCGTTATATTCTAGTGAAGAAATTGAAATGGTGGTTCGACTGTTGCGAGGTGGTCCACGATTTACGACCGCTGAAGAAATTCGAAAGCAAACTATAAAAGGAAGCCGCGTGAGAGCGTTTTGGGACGAGCGTCAAGATGATATACTCGAAGACTTCTATCGAGTCGGTTTCTGGGGAAACGTCAATCGTAGCAACGCACAGTATTTATGGCGCTGGAATCACAAAGGCGATACTGGCGTACTATATGGAAATGGATGGGAGCTCGCAATACATCCAGCATTATGTAGTGAATTGTCAATCTATTTATGAACGATGTCTACACATCGAATATTAAAGCCATTGTAAATGTCATCCATTCATTAGCAGAGGGAAAAAGCGCATCCATAATTCAGCGAGGGCAGAGTGCATCTCAAACAAGATGCACTCTGCTTTTTATATTTTGAAACTATAAATATATCACATTAAAGTCCTTTCATAAATGGCTCAATCGTGGCATTATTCACCATTAAAATGATATAGTAAGTTTTTGAGATTTCTTGGGATATTACCGTGGCAAAGGCATATTTGACTAAGATTTATTACATAGCCGAGAGGTTTTCATCTTGAAAGCCCCTCGGCTATTTTTATGTCAGAACGGAGGTGAAACATATGCCATATATCCCGCCGGAGGTAGTAATGCGGGCCCGTGAGATGGACTTGCTGACCTATTTGCGGACTTACGAGCCGCAGGAGTTGGTGCATTTCGGCGGCAGCACCTACTGCACCCGTGAGCACGACAGTCTGAAAATTTCCAACGGCAAATGGTGCTGGTTTTCCCGTGGGATCGGCGGCTATTCCGCGCTGGACTATCTTATCAAGGTCAAAGAGATGCCCTTTACGCAGGCAGTCGAAACCATTATGGGAAATCTGTCAGCGGCACCGCCCGCCTTTGCCCCGACTCCGAAAGCGCCGAAGGAAAAGGTGCTGCTTCTGCCGCAGATCAACCGCAGCGCCACCCATGCCGTCGAATACCTGCACCGCAGAGGCATCGACTACGAGCTGATCGATTTCTGCATCAAGACCGGTCGCCTTTATGAGAGCTACCCCTATCACAATGTGGTTTTCGTGGGCATGGACGCAGACGGAAAGCCACGCTACGCCAACCAGCGAGGGATTGGCTCGGACTTCATCGGGGATGCCAGCGGCAGCGACAAGCACTATTCCTTTGGGATTCCAGCGGAGGCTGCAAACGATACGCTCCATCTTTTTGAGTCAGCGGTGGATCTGCTGTCCTATGGGACACTGCAAAAGCTGGACGGCAAGGACTGGCGCGGCGAAAATCTGCTTTCCCTCGCCGGTGTCTACAAGCCAAGGGCGAAAATCGAGGAAAGCAGCCTGCCCGCCGCATTGGTGCGGTATCTTGCCGAGCATCCTCATATCAGCCGTGTGGTGCTGCGGCTTGACAACGATGCCGCGGGACGGGTCGCCGCAGAAACTATCAAGACCCTGCTGCCGGGGAAGTATGCGGTCACGGTGGACATCCAGCCACCCCCACAGGGCAAGGATTACAACGACTGCCTGTGCCTGCGGCTGGGCTTGCCCATCACCAAGCGTGGAGAAAGGAGCAAAGAACGGTGAGTGACTTTATGAGTCCGGGACGGCGCATCCGGCACTATCGTATGCTGCGGGGCATGACGCAAAAGGCGCTGGGCATCGCCGCAGGCTTTCCGCCCGAAACCGCTGACATCCGCATCGCACAGTATGAATCCGGCGCAAGAACGCCGAAATACGCTCTGCTCTGTACGCTGGCGGAAGCGTTGTGTGTTCCTCCCTCGGTGCTGGATATTCCCCGCATCAAGAGCCGTGAGGCGCTGAAAAAGCTACTGCTTGCGCTGGAGGACGAGTACGGGCTGACGGTGACAATTACGGAAGCAACGAAAGGAGCATTTGCAATGGAAAATGAAAAGATGATCAAGGTGGTACTGCTGGAACCGGGCAAACTCGCCCGTGCGGTCGAGATCGATGCGTCCCTTGCAGGGATGCAGAAAGTTGTGGGCGGTCTGATCGAACCGTTCTATCCCTTTGAGGAGCAGGTCTGCATCGTCTGCAATGAGGAAAGCAAAATCAACGGGATGCGCCCGAACCGCAGCGTGAAAAACGACGACGGCGTGATGGTGGATTTCATCTTCGGCCCCGCCTTTATCTGCGACTGCCGGGGTGAAAATCTGGACAGTCTTTCCGACGAGCAAATCGACCGCTACGGCAAGATGTTCCGTTATCCTGAACATCTTGCAAGAGTGAACGACACACTGTTTGGAATCCCGTACCGTCCGCAGCCGGAGCAGGAGCGGTGATGTTATTTCGGTCGGTGGCAAAATGTTCGGCCTATGGGACGAACGCCATGCACTGTACCAGCAAGCATCGCCGTTGTGATACCACAACGGCACTTGTCAGGGAAATCCCTGAAACCCTTTCGTCCCCGCCTATGCGGAGGACGATATTTTTATACCCGAAAGGAGGTCACAGCCGGTGAACGAACCCATGACCTTTTTGGACTTTTTCAGCGGTGTCGGCGGTTCCCGCAAGGGCTTCGAGCTTTGCGGCATGGTCTGCAAAGGCCACTGCGAGATCGACAAATTCGCAGACCGCAGCTACCGTGCGATCCACGATGTAAAGGAGGATGAATGGTATGGCGAGGACATCACCAAAACCGAGCCCGCCGACCTGCCGAGAGTCAATCTCTGGGCAGGCGGATTCCCGTGTCAGGACATTTCTGTATCTGGCCGGCAACGAGGGCTTGCAGGCAAGCGAAGCTCTCTCTTTTTTGAAATCGTTAGGCTCCTCAAAGGCACGCCTGCCGAAGATCGACCCGAATGGCTTGTCCTTGAAAATGTTAAAAATCTGCTCTCCGTTAATCGAGGATGGGACTTTGCGACCGTTCTCCATTCGTTGGCCGAAATCGGCTATCATATCGAATACGGACTGCTTAATTCACGCTTCCACGGCGTTCCGCAAAACCGGGAACGCATCTACCTTGTCGCTTATCGACATTTTAGAGCCGAGGGTGGACGAAAAGTATTTCCTGTCACCGCAGGCGACGGCAAGGCTCTTATACAACTGATCGGCGGCACACAAGGTAAACGGGTCTATGATCCCACAGGCGTGAGCTGCACGCTGATGAGCGAGGGCGGCGGCTTTGCCGGACGCACGGGAATGTACTTCATCGATCTGTGCAAAGGCGAACCGAGGCTGACCGAGCACGCCCGCTGCATCAAAGCAAGGTATGACAGCGGCATCACCAACCACAGCGGCGACAAAAGCGGCGTTCTCTGCATGAGCGACGAGTGCCCGGACCGCACCGAAGAAACGGCGCTCATTCAGCTAAAGCGGGGCGATCCGAAAATTTTGGAGCAGGATCACACCAAATGCCTGATCGCAGGCTATGACAAGATCGGGGTCAGCAACTGGGGCGAAAGCTCCGGTGTTTTTTATGGCTGCCGCGCCGTCCTCACCCCCGATCGGGAAAACAAGCGGCAGAACGGACGGCGCTTCAAGGAGTGCGGCGAACCGGTTTTCTGCCTGAACACGCAAGACAAGCACGGTGTTTATCTCTGCACCTGCGATTCCTGCGAATATGCTTTGTCCGTCAAACGAGCAAAAGAGGCGGATCAGAGCAAACCTGAAAACTGCTCCGCGCTTCCGCTCGGCTGCGGACGCATCCGCAAGCTGACACCCCGTGAGTGCTGGAGGCTGCAAGGTTTTTCGGACGATATGTTTGACCGGGCAGCCGCCGTCAATTCCGATGCCCAACTTTACAAGCAGGCAGGCAACGGCGTAACGATTCCCGTTGTGTATGCGGTCGGCAAGCGGATCGTGGAAATTCAAAACGAGCTGAACAAGGAGGTCCTATGAGAAAACGCAATGTTCACATTCAATTCTGGCTAGACAAGAAAGAGGCCGAGGCGTTTCAGAAGAAGGTCAAAAAGAGCGGACTATCCCGTGAAGCGTATCTTCGGCACTTGGTAAACGGCCTTGAACCGCAGGACGCACCGCCGCCCGACTATTACGCCATGATGCGGGAACTGCACGGGATCGGCAACAACCTCAATCAGATCGCCGCAAAAGCCCATACCCTGAACGCACTGGATGTGCAGCGGTACGACGAGAACTGCCGCAAGCTGGACGAGGCTATCAAAACGATCACCGCAGCGGTCATTCTGCCCCGTCCGATGAAGTGACGCTTATGGCGACGACATCAATCTGGCGGGTAAAAGGCTGGCTCGGCAAGGTGGTGATCTATGCGGAGAACCCCGAAAAGACAGCAAACCCGAAATTCTACGCCGACCGGGAACTAACCGAACAGGACGGGCAGCAGCTTTCCGATGTAATCCGCTACGCCGTCAATTCGGAGAAAACGCAGGAAACAGGCAGTGAGGACGGCGCACCGCTCCACCGCTTTGTGTCGGGCATCAACTGCTCTCCTGCCACCGCCCGTGATGAAATGCTGGCGGTAAAAAAGCGGTTCGGCAAAGAGGACGGCACGGTGGCCTACCACGGTTATCAGTCCTTTGCCCCCGGCGAGGCCACGCCGGAGCTGGCGCATGAGATCGGCGTAAAGCTGGCGACCCGGCTCTGGGGTGACCGCTATCAGGTAATCGTCGCCACCCACCTTGACAAAGAAAATCATCTGCACAATCACTTTGTCGTCAACACAGTTTCCTTTGCGGACGGCATCAAATACCACCGCACACGCAAGGACTATCACGAAATGCAGACGGTTTCCGACAAGCTTTGCCGGGAATACGGACTGTCGGTGATCGAACACCCGCAGCAAGGCCGGGGCAAGCAATACGGCGAATGGCGTGCCGAGCAGGAACAGCGCCCCACTTGGCGTGGGCTGATCCGTGCAGACATTGACGAGGCGATACGGCAGTCCATGACCGCGCGGCAGTTTTTTGACGCTCTGCGGAAAAAGGGCTATGCGGTGAAGGTCGGCAAGGATATTTCGGTCAGACCGCCGGGCAAGGAGCGATTCGTGCGCCTGATGCGCAATTTCGGTGAGGACTACTCTCTGAACAGCATCCGCAGGCGCATTTTATCCCAGAGCCGCCCCGAACGGGAAAAGCCGAAACAAACACCGGAGATTCTGCGGGTCAGGCTGATCGGCGGCTTGAAAACCGCCCGGAAACTGACCGGCTTTCGGGCGCTGTATGTTCACTACTGCTATCTGCTGGGCATCTTCCCGAAGAACCGCCCGCAGCAAAGCAGAAAACGGCTGCACTTTCTCTTGCGGGAGGATCTGCTGAAGCTGGATGCTATCACCGCCGAAACAAGGCTGATCGTAGGTCATCGGATCGATACCGCCGAGCAGCTTTTTTGCTACCGTGACGAGGTGAACGGAAAAATCGAAGTTCTGACCGCCGACCGAAAGCAACTCTATAAATTACAGCGAACGGCGGCGGTGAAGTCCGACCTTGAAAAGGCAGCGGAGGTCAAAGCGCAGATCGACGCACTTTCCAAAGAACTTGCCGCACTGCGGAAGGAGGTGGTTTTATGTAACAGCATTGCCGAGCGTTCCGGCGTGATCCAAGAGAAAATCAAAGCCGTCCGTGAGAACGAGCAACCCGAAAGAAAGGAGAAAACCGACCATGTACAATTCCGGTGACGCAGCGGAGCAAGTCGTGCGGATCAGCTTGGAGGGTACGGAAGTTGCCCTGAAGCTGACCGGCTCGGCGGCAAAGAATATTGCCGCCATGCTCTATGCTGTCTGGAAAAACCGAGATAAGAACAAAACCAAAGGCCACCAGCGGCTTTCTGCCATGCTCAAAAGCGGCAAGGAGCTGAAAGTGTTCACCGTCAGCGAGGAGCATCTGAAACAGTTTGCGACCGAGGCCAAGCGGTACGGTGTTGTCTACTGCGCCCTGCGGGGGAAAGAGCGTTCCGCCGACGGTATGGTAGACATTATGGTGCGTGCCGAGGATGCGTCCAAGATCAACCGCATCGTGGAGCGGTTCAAGCTGGCGACGGTCGATACCGTTTCCATCAAGCGGGACATCGAGCAGGCCAAGGCGGACAAAACCGGCCCGTCCGCCCCTGAGCAGGAGAAGCCCGACAAGGCGGCAGATGACCGCCTGCTGGATGACCTGCTGGGCGCACCCGTCCAAAAGGAGGAGCACGCATCCCCAAACCCTGCGGCGGCAAAGACGGAGAAATCCCGTCCGTCCGCGCCTACCTCCGAGAAGCAAAGCAGAACCGCCGAGGGTACTGCTAAATTTTCCGAAGAACGCCCCTCTGTCCGTGAGGAATTGCGGGAAATCCGGGAGAGCAGGCAGAAAGAGGCGGCAGGGCCGGGCATTTCCGAACCCACCCCGGCGAAAGAGCCGAAAAAACAGCCGACCACCACCCACAAACAGCCCTCCCGAAAGAAACCGAAGAAAGCAAAGGAGCGATGACCGATGAGCAATTTTGACGATATTTTTGAATCTGTCCCGCAGACCGACGAATTTGACAAGGAGGCGTGGGCGGCGAAGAAAAAGGCGGAGCGTGACGAGGTTTATGCTCTGGCCGATGCCACCGCCGAGACGATCTGCACAGACGGCAGCAAATTCCGTGATTATCTGGATGTGCAGGCGGCTTTCCGCAACTACTCTGCTACCAACGCCCTGCTGATCCTTGCCACGAAGCCGGACGCCCGCAGACTGGGCGACAAAGATTTCTGGCGGGATCAGGGCGTGTATATCAAGCGGCAGGAATTTGGCCGCCCCATCAAGATTGTCGAGTCCAACGGCGAGTACACCCGTGACGATGGCAGCATCGGCGTGTCCTACAACATCAAGCGGGTCTATGACATTTCGCAGACCACTGCCTGGACGAGAACGCCGCAGGCGGTTTCCCATGACGCACGGGCGCTGCTGAATGCCCTGATCTACAAGCGTCCTACGCCGGTGCAGTCCGTGGATGAGCTGCCGAATGGCATCGATGCCGTGTATGACCGTGAGCAGAACGCCGTTTTTGTCCGCCGTGGCTTGTCGGCAAACGACCTTTTCTGCGGACTGTCCAAAGCGCTGGCGCAGGCGGAGCTTGACCGGACCGGCGAGGAATACACCGAAGAAAATACCGGTTTCAAGGCGCGGTGCGTTTCCTATATCCTTGGCAAAGAGTTCGGTGTGGAGGTGAGCGGCTATGCCTTTGAAACGCCTGCCGACTTTCTGCGCACCGATGACCCGCAGACGATTCATGCTGAGCTGACCGACATCCGGGACACCGCCTATGATATTTCCGCAAGGATGATGCGGTCGCTGGAACAGAGCAAAGCACCCCGCCTAAGCGAACAGGAGCGATGAATATGGGGAAACAGGAAAAACGGGTATTGACTCTTGACCGCTATGAGCACGGCGTTGTGGTCAATGCCCTCAATGAAATGCGGAATGATCTGCTGGAGGAAGAACGCCCCACCGACATTGTTGACGAAGTTCTTTTGAAGGTGATCGATGCCCCCGCAAAGAAGGTAAGGTGCCGAAACGATGAAGCGAGAGAATAACCCTCTTGTCCTCTGCCTGTTCGGTATTCTCCCCGTGGTGTGGCTGGGACTGCTGATTGCCCCCGCCGCCCACGGCGGTCTGCCGAAGATCGTCGCCCGGTTTCCCGCGGTGATGAACGACCCGTTTCACATCGAGCTTTGCGGGGACAGTCTGAAAACTGTCCTCGTTCTGCTCTGCGCTTACGGGCTTGCGGCGGGTGTCATTCTATCGTCTCGCCGCAATTACCGCCGTGGCGAGGAATACGGTTCGGCCAAGTGGGGCTCTGCCCGAACCGTCAACCGAAAATACCGGGCAGCCGAGCCGGAGGACAACAAGATCTTCACGCAGAATGTCCGTATGGGACTGGACGGGCGAAAGCACTGCCGCAATCTCAATACGGTCGTGGTCGGCGGCAGCGGCGCAGGCAAGACGAGGTTTTTCGCAAAGCCGAATCTGTGTCAGGCAAACACGAGCTTTACCGTGCTGGACCCGAAGGGTGAGCTGCTGCGAAACACGGGACACCTGCTGCGGCAAAAGGGCTATGAGGTGCGGGTGCTGGATCTTCTGAATATGGAGAAAAGCCACTGCTACAATCCGTTTGTCTACCTGCGGGACGACAATGATGTGCAGCGGCTTGTGACCAACCTGTTCAAAAGCACCACGCCGAAAGGCAGTCAGTCCAACGATCCATTTTGGGACACCGCCGCATCTATGCTCCTGCTGGCGCTCATTTTCTATCTGAAATATGAAGCGCCGCCCGACGAGCAGAATTTCCCGATGGTCATGGAGATGCTGCGTGCGGCGGATGTGCGGGAGGACTGTGACGAATACACTTCGCCGCTGGACGAGCTGTTTGAGCGGCTGGAAATGCGGGAGCCCGACCATATCGCCGTGAAATATTACAAGGACTATCATTCCGGCAGCGCCAAAACGCTGAAATCCATTCAGATCACGCTGGCGGCGAGGTTAGAGAAATTCAATCTGTCCTCGCTGGCGGCGCTGACCGCTACGGACGAGCTGGATCTGCCGTCCCTCGGTGAAAAGAAAGTGGCGCTCTTTGCCCTGATCCCCGACAATGACACCAGCTTTAACTTTTTGGTTAGCATCCTGTACACCCAGCTTTTTCAGCAGCTATTCTATCTGGCCGACCACAAATACGGCGGCAGTCTGCCCGTTCCCGTTCACTTCTTGATGGACGAGTTCAGCAATGTCAGCTTGCCGGAGGATTTCTCCAAGATCCTTGCGGTCATGCGCTCCCGCAATGTGTATGTGTCGATCATTCTGCAAAATGTAGCGGCACTCAAAGCGCTGTTTGAAAAGGAATGGGAGTCGATCCTCGGCAACTGCGATGAGTTCCTTTATCTCGGCGGCAACGAAACTTCGACCCACAAGCTGATCTCGGAATCCTATCTCGGCAAATCCACTATCGACACCAACACCTACGGAAAATCATCCGGGCGTAACGGCAATTACAGCACGAACTATCAGATCAGCGGCAGAGATCTTCTGACACCGGACGAGGTGCGTATGCTGGACAACCGTTACGCCCTTTTGTTTATCCGTGGTGAGCGCCCAGTGATGGACGAAAAATACGACATTCTGAAACACCCGAACATTGCGCTGACCGAGGACGGCGGCGCTTCCCCCTATGAACACGGCGGGACGGGAAATGCCGTTGCGACGCTCTCGTTTGCAGGTGCTGCCGCCGAAACGCTGTTTGAATTCAATGAACCCATACCCGATTATGAGCTTCTTTCCGATGAGGATATAGAGGCTCTTTTTTAATTCAAGGAGGATGAACCTATGAAGAACACCAAAAAGGCCTCAAACAAGCTGCCCGTGCCCGGCAAGGTCAGAAAGGGCGTTCGTTTCTACTGCGCCGCTGTGCTGTCAGTCGCTCTTGTGCTCGGCTTCTCCGTCACGGCCTTTGCCGCCAATGACCCGATCGCCGTCGTGAACAACCTGAGCGATTTCATTTTCGGTCTGATCCGTGCGGTCGGGCTGATCCTGCTCGGCTGGGGCATCGTGCAGGTGGGACTTTCGTTCCAGTCCCACGACCCCAGCCAGCGCAGCAACGGCTTTCTCACCCTTGCGGGCGGCATCGTCATCACCTTTGCCAAAGAAATTCTCAACCTAATCACGGGCTGAAAGGAGGCCGAAAATGGAAAAGTGCGAGTGTTATATCCACTCCCTGAAACAGGGAGAAACCCATGTGCTTGGTGAGGCAACGATTCTCAAACGCATCGGGGACAACGACTACCTTGCCGAATACAACGGCGTAAAGTGCCACGCCATATTCAATCCCTTTGCCGGGCGCTACTTTGTAGACGATGTGTACGGCGTGATTCGCAGTTCGCCCGACCGGGACAGCAGATAAATGATACGGTGCACGGGGCAGGTCGCTTTGGCCTGCCCCTATTTGCCGGAAAGGAGAAATGAATGTGAGTGATAACTGGATCGTCCAGAACCTCGAAAACGCACTTGAAACATGGAACGAAAAGCTGGCGGAGATATGGCAACTCATTACGCAGTCACCGGAACAGTTCAAGGGCGGCACGATCTGGAATGTGATCGTCGGCATCCACGGTGCGGTGCAGGCCATCGGCCTTGCGCTGCTTGTTTTGTTCTTTGTGGTGGGTGTGATGAAAACCTGCGGCTCCTTTGCGGAGTTGAAACGGCCGGAGCACGCCCTCAAAGTGTTTATCCGCTTCGCCCTTGCCAAAGCCGCCGTCACATACGGCTTAGAACTGATGACCGCTCTGTTCAACATCGTGCAGGGGCTGATCTCCACCATCATGAACGCCGCAGGTTTTGGCGCGGCGCAGGAAACCGTGCTGCCTGCCGAGATCGTGACCGCCGTAGAGGACTGCGGCTTTTTTGAAAGCATCCCATTGTGGGCAGTGACCTTGATCGGCGGGCTGTTTATCACGGTCTTGTCGTTTATCATGATCATGACCGTGTACGGCAGGTTTTTCAAACTCTATCTCTATACGGCCATTGCGCCGGTCCCGCTCTCGACCTTTGCGGGCGAACCGTCACAGAACATCGGCAAGAGCTTTATCAAGAGTTATGCCGCCGTCTGCTTGGAGGGTGCGATCATCGTTCTGGCCTGCATCATCTTCTCGCTGTTTGCATCCAGCCCGCCCGTTGTTGATCCCGACGCTGCGGCGGTCACGCAGGTGTGGTCGTATGTGGGTGAGCTGATCTTCAATATGCTGGTGCTTGTCGGCGCCGTCAAAATGGCAGACCGTGTTGTGCGTGAAATGATGGGACTGTAAGGAGGAAGAATTTTGGAAGTGAAAATCAATCGGGAGATTCGCAACTATACGGAATCCATGTTTTTCGGGCTGTCCATGCGGCAGTTCGTTTTTTCTGTCTTGGCGATCCTCGTCGCCGTGGGGCTGCACTTTTTGCTAAAACCCCACTTCGGGACGGAAACCGTCAGTTGGATGTGTATTCTCGGTGCCGCACCCTTTGCGGCGCTAGGCTTTATCACTTACCACGGTATGACCGCCGAGCAATTCCTCTGGGCGTGGCTGCGCTCGGAGCTGTTAGAGCCGAAAGCGCTTCGCTTTGAGGCATCGAACCTCTACTATGAAGCGCTCAAAGGCAAATTGGAGGGAGGAAAATCATGATCAAGACGCTGAAAAACCTGCTGAAACAGGACAAGGAGCGGTACACCGTGCCCCGCAAGGTGCAGGATGTGATCCCCGTCCGCCGTATCTGGAAGGACGGCATTTTTCAGGTGGGCAGCCGCTTTTCCAAGACCTATCAGTTCACCGACATCAACTACCTCGTGGCAAGCCGTGAGGACAAGGAGCAGATGTTTCTTGCCTATTCGGAGCTGCTGAACAGTCTGGATTCCGGGGCGACGACAAAGATCACCATCAACAATCGCAGGCTGAACCGGGCAAATTTCGAGCAGTCGATCTTGATGCCCATGCGGGGCGATGCCTGCGATGTGTACCGCAGGGAATACAATCAAATGCTGCTTGACAAGGCTACCGGCGTCAACGGCATCATTCAGGAAAAATATATCACGGTGTCGGTCTGCAAAAAGGACATTGAAGAAGCCCGTACCTACTTTGCCCGGATCGGCGCTGACTTGATTGCCCATTTTGCCACCCTCGGCTCCAAGTGTACCGAGCTGGATGCCGCCGAAAAGCTGCGGGTGCTCCACGACTTCTACCGTCAGGGTGAAGAAGCGGCGTTTCACTTCGACCCACAGGACATGATGCGTAAGGGACACGATTTCAAGGACTATATCTGCCCTAACTCGATGGAGAAAAGCAGCGACTGTTTGAAGCTGGGCGAGAAATACTGCCGGGTCTTGTTTTTGAAGGACTACGCCTCGTATATCAAAGACAGCATGGTCACGGAGCTGACCGATTTCAACCGAAATATGATGCTGTCGATCGATGTTGTGCCGATCCCCACCGACGAGGCCGTGCGGGAGGTGGAGAACCGTCTGCTCGGTATCGAAACCAACATTACCAACTGGCAGCGCAGGCAGAATGCCAACAACAATTTCTCCGCCGTCGTCCCCTATGATATGGAGCTCCAACGCAAGGAGAGCAAGGAATTTCTGGACGACCTGACCACGAGGGATCAACGGATGATGCTGGCGGTCATTACGATGGTCATTACCGCCGACGACAAAAAACAGCTCGACAGCGACACCGAAACGGTACTTGCTGTGGCACGAAAGCATATGTGCCAGCTCGCCGTGCTGAAATTCCAGCAGTTCGACGGGCTGAACACTGTTCTCCCCATCGGCACACGGAGGATCAATGCGTTTCGCACCCTCACCACTGAGAGCCTTGCGGTGTTCATGCCATTTAAGGTGCAGGAAGTGCAGGACAAGGGCGGCATTTACTTCGGAGAAAACGCCATCTCCCACAACCTCATTATATGCAACAAGGCCAATCTTCTGAACCAGTCGGCGTTCCTGCTGGGTGTGCCCGGTTCGGGCAAATCGTTCAGCGCCAAGGAGTTGATCGCTTTTCTCATTCTCGACACCACCGATGATGTGCTGATCTGCGATCCCGAAAACGAATTTGGTGCGCTGGCGGCGGCTCTGGGCAAGGAAACGACGACCGTCATTCATATGGCGGCAGGCGGCAAAGACCGTTTGAACGCCATGTATATGGTGGACGGCTACGGCGAGAACAACCCCATCGTGGAAAAATCGCAGTTCATCATGTCCCTTGTGGAGCAGATCGACAAGGCCGGTGTCGGCCCACAGCAGAAATCCATCATCGACCGCTGCACGGCGCTGGTGTATCAGGATGCCGAGCGGACGGGCAAGCCCGCTACGCTCTGCGACCTGCGAAACAAGCTGCTGGAACAGCCCGAAGAAAAGGCAAAGGAGATCGCCTTGTCGCTGGAGCTGTTCACCACCGGCTCACTGGATATTTTCGGTCACGAAAGCACCGTTGATCTTGACAAGCGCATCGTCGTATTCGATATTCACGGCCTTGGTGAGCAGTTGAAGCCGACGGGACTGCTGGTGATCACCGACACCATTCTCAACCGTGTCACCCTTAACTGGAAGAAGGGCAAGCGCACCCACATCTTCATCGACGAATTTCATGTCGTTTTTGAAAATGAGCAGAGCGGCATTTTCTTCAACTCTGCATGGCGGCAGTTCCGTAAGCGCAACGGCTATCCCACCGCCATCACGCAGAATGTGGAATACCTGCTGGATTCCGTGCAGGCGAGCACCATGCTCTCCAACTCCGAGTTCGTGGTTATGCTCAATCAGGCGTTTTCCGACCGTGCCAAGCTCTCGAAGCTCCTGAACATCTCCGACGAGCAAATGAGCTATGTCACCAACGCCGACGCAGGCTGCGGGCTGATCAAATACGGCTCGGCGCTGGTGCCGTTTATCAACCGTTTTCCCAAAGATACCGAGCTTTACCGCTTGATGACGACGCGCCCCGGCGAGGGTGTGTTCGGCAGCGGAAACGCATCTTAAAGGAGGCCATATATGAAAAGCAAATATCTGATGATCGGGGCGGCCGTATGTGCCGCCCTTTTCCTTTTCTCCGGCATCATGCTCTGTCGGCAGTATGCGGACGGAAAACAGGCCACCGAAGCCTTTGAACAGGTCGCCGCGCTGGTGGAAACCGAGCCGCTGCCGGAGCTGACGGCATTTGAAAGGTATAGGGTGGTGCAGGAACAGAACAGTGACTTTGTGGGCTGGCTCTCCATTCCCGGCACAAACATCGACTATCCCGTGATGCAGACCGTGGACAAGCCGAATTTCTATCTAAAACGGGGTTTTGACAAGCAGTACAGCGATTACGGCGTGCCCTATGTGCAGGAAAACTGCGACCTTGCGCGGTCCGACAACTGCGTGATCTACAGCCATCACATGAACAACGGGACGATGTTTGCCGATCTCTGCAAGTATGAAAACGAGGACTTTTATAGAGAGCACAAGACCATCCGCTTTGATACGCTGTCCGGCTTTAGTGAATATGAGATCGTGGCGGTGTTCAAGACCGTTGCCTATTCCGAACGGGGTTTCAAGTATTATCATTTCATCTGTGCGGAGTCGGCGGAGGACTTTGGTGATTATATCGTCCAATGCAAGGCGCTTTCCCTCTACGACACCGGTGTAACGGCGAAATACGGCGATAAACTGATCACCCTCTCCACCTGTGAATACAGTCGCAAAAACGGGCGTATGGTCGTTGTCGCCAAGCGAATCGCCGCGCCCTTTGCGGAGGTGGGCAGCAATGCCTGACATCAAGATACGGGATGTGGTCAAGGGAACGGTAAAGGCAATCGACAAATCGGCGGTGGCCGCCGAGCGGATGAAGGATGCCTATGTCCGCACCAAGGACAAGGCGGAGCACGGCATTTTTGCGGCGGAATCCTCTCCCGAAGAATACGCCGCCGACCGCACTTTGACTGGAACGGAAACGGCGGCGCACGAAGCTGTTCATGGGCTGGATAAGGCCGGCCGCAAGGGTGTAAAGGTCACCAAGCAAAACATCTCCAAGGCAAAAGAGCACTTTCAGCTGAGAAAGGCGGATTTACCAAAGAAGCCGGTGCATAACACCATCAAAGCAAATAGCCGCAGTAGGCAGGCGTTTGCTAGTTCCACAAGGAAGACGGCTGTCAAGGCTACTACTACCGCTGTTAAAGCCGTAATTGCCAAAGCGAAGGCCTTGGCCGCAGCTATCGCCGCCGGTGGATGGGTCTCTGTCACCGTCATCATCGTAGTCTGCCTGATCGGGCTGATCGTCGGCTCTTGTTTCGGCATCTTCTTCTCCGGCGAGGGCAGCGGCACGGGGCAAACTATGCGGCAGGCTGTGCAGGAAATTAACGCCGACTATCAGTCGCAGATCGATACCGCAAGGGCAAATCTCACCTATGATGAGCTGGAGATGTCCGGCTCCCGTGCCGTCTGGCCGGAGGTGCTGGCCGTGTATGCGGTGAAAACCACCACCGACCCCAACGATCCGCAGGAGGTCGCCACGGTGGACGATGCCAAGAAAGCCATCCTCAAAGATATTTTCTGGCAGATGAATGAAATATCTTCTCACATTGAGAGAAAGCCCGGAAAGATTATCACCGAAACCGATGACGGCCACGGGAACATTGTAGAAACCATTACAACGGTCACACACACCTACCTTTATATTACGGTCAGCCACAAGACCGCCGAAGAAATGGCAGACCGTTTCAACTTCAACGCCGATCAGCGGCAGCAGCTCTCTGAATTGCTTGTCGAGGAAAACCGTAGTATGTGGTCAGCCGTCCTTTACGGCATTTACTCCGGGGACGATGCTATCGTCACGGTGGCCTTGTCGCAGATCGGCAATGTAGGCGGTCAGCCCTATTGGTCATGGTATGGATTTAACTCCCGTGTGGAGTGGTGCGCCTGCTTTGTATCTTGGTGTGCGAATGAGTGCGGCTATATCGACAGCGGCGTTATTCCGAAGTTCGCAGGCTGTGTCAATGGGGTGCAGTGGTTCAAGGACCGTGGACAATGGCAGGACGGCAGCTTTGAGCCGTCTGCCGGTCAGATCATTTTCTTCGATTGGGACAACAAGGGCTCATCCGGTCCGCAGGACGGGCAGTCCGATCATGTCGGCATCGTGGAGAAATGCGAAAACGGCATTGTCTACACCATCGAGGGCAATTCCGGCGACAGCTGCCGACAGCGCCAATATCCGGTGGGATACTACGAAATTTTAGGCTACGGTATTCCGGAATAGATAAAAAAGAGCACGAAAAACCATATATGATGGCATTTGTTCATTTTTCTTGGCGCGAACGCACCCCCACCAAGAGGAACAAAACGCGGGCGGTGCATCAGCACCGCCCGCAACGAATTACTATTTTGCAAATCTCTCGCAAAATTTTATCCGTATTTTTTAATACTCATGCTCAAAACTCGAAACCATCTGTGCAGTTCATCTCACCAAGAACATATTTATCTACACCGGATTCCGCTACTAGTTTGTCATTATCCCAATTTATCAGGTTGTTCTGCCGAAAGTTTTTTATAGCATGACAAGCGTCGCTCTCACATGTGAATATACCGAGATCCCGGCTGTATTCAAATTCATATTCTTCATCATGCATGTAAAAAAATGCAACGTAGATGCTTGCCTCATCTCCCTCTATTTCGTGCTCAAAGACAACAAATCCATTAGGATAATTCCGGAAGCCCTCAATGTTTTTATAGAACTTAATTGTTGTAGAAACCTCATCTAATGATTTAAAAAAGCCAAGGATTGCAATGTCTCCGCAGTGAAAACGACCATCTGATAGCACTTCCGCTCTATGCATATGTACCAGTTCATAAATCTTCATGACATTATCCCCTCCGAATAAAGGAAAATGAAATAATCTCCATTTTCATCTGCTTGTAACCGATCTGTATTTCCTAAAGACCACACAAACAACCCACTTCTATTGATCCATTTCACAATTTTGTTAAAATCGCTACCAGGCCCTTTGTTCCAATTTCCGGGGCCAAACTGGTTGTTTAAAATATCCTTTGCATTTTGTTGTGCAGACAAAGAGCGATCCACCATTCCTTTGTTTACATAACTAGGCTTATCTGTGGCCCTTTCTTTTCCGGTCTGTTTGGAAGTCTTCTTTGACTTTCGACTATCATTTTTGCTAGGGTTTTTATTGGATGATGGTTTTGGGTCGGCCTTCGAGTTAGAACCTGAGCTATTCCTACGGCTCTCTAAATAATCCATCCCTGCGCCAATTATAGCTATTCCCGTTACCAGTATTTCAATACCAAGAACTGTTGCTGCAACCCATCCAACAGGATTCCAAAAATTAGTTGCAGCAGTAATCGCTTCGGCAGCCATAGTTCCTAAGGGATCCACGCAATTTATTGGATTATTATTGCAATAGGAAAACAAATTGCATCCAAGGAAAGTGGTAATTCCAAGCAACCCATCCGCATTAATGAACCGGCAGTTGGCAAAGTCGTAGTACCGGCTCTGGAGGTAGTAAAGGCGCGTCTCACGGTCGTAATAGTAACCACGGTAGCGCAGCGGGTTGATGTGCCCGATGAAGGTAGCATCCGTAGTCTTTTTGCCGTCAGCACCATGCACGGAGTAGTTGCCCCACGCGCCGTAGTTGTAAGACGCGACGAGCGCGCCGGCGGAATTCAGAAGGGCAATGACGTCGCCCTGCGCATTGAGGACGTAGTAGTAGAGCGTCGAGGTCGAGCCGTCGTTATAGATCATGGCGAACGGCTGGTTGCCGTCGTCGTAGACAAACTCGAGAGACTTGTTGCCCCAAGTCTGCCGCATGACCTTGCCGGAGAGCGTGGTGTAGTTGTACGTCGTGCCGTTGACCGTTTTGCTGGTACGGACACCGGACATGTCATAAGTATAGGAGACCTGCTTCCCGTCGACCGTCGCGGAGGCGAGCTGGCGGCCCTTCGTCCACGTGAAGGTATAGTCCTTGCCGTTGTAATATGTGACCGGGTTGCCGGAGGATGGGAGGTCGCTCGTCTGCGACTGCCCCTCATACAGGACGTCCTTGGTCGTACCGTTTGCCGTCACGCTCGTGAGCAGGTCCGGCCACGAGGCATTCGTGTAGCCGAAGGACTTTGTGACCGTGCCGTCTTTCGTAATACTCCGGATGTTGCCCGCCGTATCGTAGGCATAGAGGAAGGTCGTCTTGCTGCTGTTCTTCTCAGACACCAGCTGGCCCTGCGCGTCGTAGGTATACTCCTTCAACTGCGCCGCCTTGGGCACGCTCGTGCCCGCAGTGACGATCCTGGAGATGTTGCCGGCTGCGTCGTAGGTATACGTGAAGCCGCGGCTGCTTGAGCCGAACGTATAGCCCGTGCTCGCCAGACGCGTGCCCATCCGGTTGCAGCCGTCATCCTCCGCGATGACCGCATAGGTATAGGTGCGGTCATAGACCTTGGTCTGCTTCCCGTTCTGGCCGGGCCCGGTGACGCTCTTGGACTTCAGCTGGCGGAGGTCATTGTATTTGTATTCGGACGTGATGGCGCTCCGGTCCGGAATCGTGGTCGTGATGGCGCTGATCGTGCCATCGACCTGTTTGCCGTCACTATTCTGGCCGGTGTAGGTATAGCTCTGCCGGAACGTGTCGCCGCCGAACTGCCACGACTGCGATGTGAGCCGGTTTGCGTTGTCGTACATGTGCTGCGTGAGCTGCACGAGTGTGCCGCCGCCCGTCGACTGGCGCGAATGGATGAGCCGGCCGAGGCTGTCATACTGGTAGCTGTACTGCTCCGTGACCGCGCCGCTGCCGTCCGTGACGTACTGCCGCGCAAGGTCGTTGTCGCCGCTGTAGTCGTAGTGGTATGTTGTACCGTCATTATACGCGGCGGTGCGCTGCCTGTCAAACGCGTCATAGGTGTAGCTGACACTGTCGCCGTTGCCGTAGGTCATCGTGGCCAGCCGGCCGTTATTGACGTTGCCCTCATATGTATACGACGCGAGGGTGACGGGCGCGGTATGCCCCTCTCGCTCCGCGCTCGAGGCGCAGACCTGCACGCGCGTCATGTTGCCGAAGGCGTCGTAGCCCAGCAGGTAGTGCTGCCAGAAGGGGTTGACGTTCTGCCCGTCGGCATCCGCCGCCTGCGGGAACGCCTTGCGGATGAGGTCGGTCAGCTGGGCGCGGTCGTACCGGTAGGTAAGTGCAGCCGTCTGGTCGATCGCCGTCTGCGACACGCGGTCGCGGCCGGACTGGTAGGTATAGGTCTGAGTCGCTCCGCCGGAGCCATGGACGCTGGTGAGCTGCAGCGTTGTACCGTCATAGGTGTAGCCTGTCTGCACACCGTTTGCATCTATGGCCAGCGTGCGGAAACGGCCGGTACTGTCGTAGACATTTTGGGACTTGAGGTAATCTCCGCTGTACCCCTTGCGCGTCATACTCGTCGTGGGGCTGCCGGAATCGTTGTGGTAGGTATAATTCGTCAGGCCGGCCAGCGTATCCTCCTGCAGGTTGTTGCTTGCGTCGTACCCCAGCGTGTGCTTTGCGCCGCTGGGCGTGGTGTAGCTCTTGAGGCGCTGGGAGTCGGCGAAGAACTCGCTGGCCGTCTTGGCGCTGCCGTCCGTTGCCGCGATGGGGTTGCCCTTGCTGTCGTAGCTGTAGGTCTCCGCCGGTTCGAGCACGAGGCTGATGTTCGTGAAGTACGCGTCGTTGGCGTTGTAGTCATAGGCGCAGCGCACCGTGATCTCTTGGACCCACTTGTCGCGCTTGCCCGGCACGATGACGCCCGATGCAAACTGCCAGTCCGCGTAGTCCCCGTTGAAGCTCACGTACTGGTTTTCGGTCGTGCCGTCGGTGTAGGCAATCTCCGCGACAAGGCCAAAATACCGCTCGTCGCCGTCCTCATGCTTGCGGGCCGTGCCGCCGACGGAGTTTGCCTTGCCCCAGCCGGAGAGCAGGAACGTCGCCTCATCTGCCAGGAGATTGAGCGGGATGACCTGGTGCGTGCGCGCGTAGCCGTTCATCGTGTTGCTGACACGCATGGATTTGCTCAGCGGCTGGCCGACCGGGTGCTCATCGCTGATCGTGTAACTGTTTGGGACCCAGCCTTCCGGTTTCCCGTTGACGAGCCACGCAAATCTGCCGTTTTGCACCAGGTTGATCTCGGAGGCGGCCTCGCTCTCTTCCAGCAGCAGGTCGTCGCAACAGGCCGTGCCGTCCGCTCGATCCTGCAGGAACGCCATGTAGTATGTGCCCGACGTCTCCGGCATGAACGTCACGCTGATCTTCTCCCAGCCGCGGTTGATCGAGGCATCCGTTTTGTAGTTCACCTGTTCGCTTTTCCACGGCGAGGCACACGCCTGCGACAGATCCGCGATCTGGTCGGCCGTGAGTGCCGCAAGATACACGCTGCCGTTGGAATCAAACGCGGTCATGTCGCATGTGTTCACATAGCCTGAGAAGGTGTACGTTGTGCCTGCCTGCAGGGTGGCTTCCTGATACATGCCGCTGCCGCGCGCCGTGGTTTTAATTGAGGCTTTGCCAAGGCGCGCCTTGTTTCCGGACTGTGTACCCGCCGAGGCAGACGTGCTGAATGAAAGCTGCGCCCAGTTGTCCGCAGCGTTGCCTGTGCAGGTCTCCAATCCGGAGTTGGACAGCATGTTGAACGACGATATACCCATAGCCGCCGCGCCGGTCAGGCGGTTGTTCGTTTTGCTGGTGCCGCTGTTGTCCGTATAGTTGGCGGCGCTGGTGCCGATGATCTCTGAGTAGTCCGTGTTGCTGTCATAGGTGCAGATCGTCTTACCAAAATGGTCGAGCACGCAGGTCATGACCGTGTCGTCGGCCGTGTCCCGGGTATGGTCCGGCCCGTAGAAGCGGTACGATGTCTGGTGGATGCCGTTGCGGTAGGCATGAAAGGCGCTGCCGGTCTGCTTTGCCCCCGAGGTGTTGGCAAATTCCTGCACGCGGAACGTGGACACGACGCCGAGATTGTAGGTGTAGGTAATGTCCAGTCCGTACTGGCTCTCGGCATCATACAGCGTCGACAGGCGGCCGTTGCTCGAGTAATACTCGTAGGACGCGGACGTGCCGTCTGCATAGGTCACCTGCGTCAGGTGTCCGCCGGAGTCGTAGCTGTAGTTCGTGCTGCGACCGGCGTAGTCCGTCACGCTGGAGAGCCGGTCGCCGCTGTAGGCCAGGTTCGCGACCGTCTGGAGCGTCCTCGGATTGTCGTTGCTGCTGCTGTTGATGTCCATGACGATCTGCACGAGCCGGTTGCTGGCAGAACCCTTGACCGGCTTCCACGCGCTGCCGCCGCTGCTGTACGCTGCGTTGTAGGCGAAATAGATCGTGTTGCTGTTGTTGTCCGTGACGGAGATCAGGTAGCCGTTGTGGAACACCCACGTGTGGTACTTGTCCATATCCGTCATGGTATAGATCGTATTGCCGCCACTGGTGGACTTGACGATCTTCAGGCTGAGGCCGTCCTCGTCCTCATACGTGTTGGTCGCCGTCTTGCTGAAGTAATGCTCGGTGCCGTCCTCGTCGTTGTAGACCAGATACGTCTCGTCGCCGACCTTGCACTCCACCACCGTCTGCTGCGCAGAGAGCTTCCAGCCGACACCGACTTGCATGGACGTGTAGTCACAGGTGTGAATACCGCCCGCCTCGTTATTGGAAAATTCGATGCCGGAGGTGGCGCTATTATAGATGTGGCGCAGCGCATAGGATGCCGGCTCCAGCGAGAGGGAGACATCCGCACGGTCGAGCGTGAACTGGTTCGTAAAATTATGGATAGAAAGATCTCCGGCTTTTCCCGCCGATGCCTCCTGATAGGTATAATAGCTCTCCAGACCGACCGGATTGCGGTAGTACACCGCAAAATACGGGCTGTAGTCGTGGTATCCGCTGCCGATCAGGTTCGCTACGCGATAATTCTCACTACCGTCAATTCCCTCGAGGAGTACGCCGCGCCCGCCGCTCGTGTCGCCTTCGTTCTGCTTCTGGTACCACTGCATGACTGTGCGCGTGATGTCCCATGTGACGTATTCCCCAAGAGTTTTCTTACTTAATTTTTGGTAGTCAATGGTTTCTTCGTTAACAGGTGTAGAGCCAAAATGGACCAGATACCAAGTCAGACCGGAAACATCGCTGACCGCAGCGGGCCATTCATGCGCTTCCACCGTCAATGATCCATCCGGAGCCGCACAGCCTACACCATCGGATGTGAAAAAGCCGGCGTTATACATTGCCAATTGCGCGCTAATTGGAACACAATTTTGCGGAATCTCCGGCAGGTTTGCAAACTGAACATAAATATTACAGGCATCATATCCTTCGTTTGCCCTATACCCGACAAATTGATCTGCAGAATTCGGGGCAACAGACCCCGGCCATGCCGACCGGATGAACGTCGTCAGAACGTTGCCCTTGTTGTGCAGCAGGATCGTCGGGTCGAGCGTCACGGGGTAGGCACGCTCCGGCGCGTTCATCCACTCCGGGTCCGCCTCCACGGTCAGCAGATAACCGCCCGAGATGCGCTCGAGCTTGTAGGCGGCGTCCTCCAGTGACGTTGCGCCGTCGGCATCCGCCAGATACGGTGCCGGGATCTCGTAGACCGGCTCGCCGTCGGCACCGCGCAGCAGCACAGAGCCGTCGGCCTCAAGCGTCGGCGTCAGGCCCTGCAGGTTCAGCACAAACGAGTAGGCATACTGTTCCTGCGGCTTCTCGATGATGATGCTCTCTTTTACGTTATATCCATAGTTCTGGTACAGCAGGCTGACACCGTCCATCACGTTGTCGAACGCAACGCTGGAGCGGATTTTCTGCGGCTGGATCTTGTCTTTCTCCGCCAGCTTGCTGAAGGTGCGCATTTTGGCCCCCGGGTTTTCCATCCTGGCCGCCGCCGTGGACGTGACCAGCGTATACGCCGCGTCGTCCAGCAGCGGCAGCTCCTCTGCCGTCTCCTGCTGCGGCACATCCGTCTCCGCCGCGGCTTCCGCGGGCTCCTGCGTCTGGTCTGCCTCCGTCTGCTCCGCCTCCTGCGGCTGGTCGGCAGTCTCCGGCACCGCTGTTTCTTCGGGGGCTGCCGTTTCCTCCGCTGCCGGAACGTCCGGCGCGACCGCCACAACGTCGCGGCTGCTGCGCCGCGCCAGCGACATCGACACGCTCTGCCCCTGATACGCCGTCTCGAACAGGAAGCCGCTGTCGAGCGACGCGGCAAATTTCCGCGTCATGTCTCCCGCCTTGGCAACATACTGCTGACCGGTTTTCTGCAGTGTGTTGTCGATCTCCTCCCAGGACCCGTCCGCCGTCTGGTAGTGCACTGCCGTTTCGTACTCCACCAGCATGTAGCCCCCGTCCCGCAACCGGAAATGCTTGACGGATTCCTCGCGCAGCGCGTCCTCCTCGCCGACGATCTCCGCATCGTCGTCTTTCATGGACACCGTTTCGCTGTCTGTACTGATGTCCAGATCGTTTGTTTCGTCGCCGACACCGAATGCCACCACCGGCAGCAGCTGCACCAGCAGCGTCAGCACAAGGATGAGGGATATGCTCTTCTTTACGCCTTCTTTCATGGTTCTTTACCCCACAAAGTAAAATTTTGTACGTTTCTGTAAAAAAATGAAACGTATTGGTGTAATTATGACAAACCCGTTTTCCTCTGTCAATACTGTTTTTATATTTTTGATAGAATTTATTAGAAAATATAATTCCAAAAGATGACCATGAAAAATGATCTCCTTCTCTCCGCTATGATGTTCGCATGTTTTTTTGTTTTTGGGCTTGACTTTTGTTAATGGAACTTCATTATAGTAAGTAATTGTTATAGCAGCGCCATTCATGTCAACTGTACAAGTATCGGCAAATAAGCGATGCAACAAATACGAAATCATATATCCCGCCAAATAAAAAAACGAATGTTGGCGGGCTGATTCACTGCGCGTATATCCCTCCAATCTGAGTTTTTTAGATTGGAGGGATTTTTTGTGTTTATTTGTTTGCAAACCGCCTTCCCTGTAAAAAGTAGCAAATTTTATTTCATTCTATAGCCTGCGTTGCGAATGGTGAGTTCCTCAAAAAGCGCTCTCCGAGCAATGAAATATGTAGTAAAAACAGCCACCCCATATAGATTATACTCACTTGTTTTGCAGGCCTTCGCTTTCTGCAGATGCATTTTCCTATGTCTGCGCTTTTCGGTCTGCAGCGTAGGCTGCCGCAGTCCTCCGCACGATTTGGATTTTCAAAATTCAAATCGAAACGGAGGATAATATCATTGATGGAAACAATCCGAAACGAAGGAAGGACAAATACAATCCCTATACCATCGAGAGTACCGGGGACGACCGCCACTGGCTGACCTTTTCGGACGGACAAGGCAATCGGCATCATTTTGAGATCAGCGCTGCCGTGTTTGCGTTGTTTGATTCCTTTGAGCTGGACGACCTCTCCTATCTGAACGAAGTGGATCGCCACTATGAGCAATCGGAGCTTACGGAGGCATCGTTGTATGACCGGGCCGTGCATCGTCCGGCGACGGTCGAAGAAAGCGCTTTGCAGAGCATGGAATATGCGCAGTTACATAGAGCGATCTCCGAACTGCCCGAAATACAAAAGCGGAGGTTGATCCTCTACTATTTTCAAGGCTTGACCTATGAGCAGATCGCAGGAATGGAGGGATGCACTTTTCAGGCCGTTGCAAAATCGGTTGCGGCCGCCGAAAAAAGATTGAAAAAATTTTTTGGAATAGGTGGTTGAAAAATAGCCTTTAAGTGAGGAAACAGGTGGAGAGGTACGAAAACTCTCTGCCTGTTTTCCTTTTCGGCAAGCAGGGATGGCCTTTGACAACCGAATACCCATTCATCAAGCACATTCCTATTGCCATTGCGAAAGCATGAGCCACATTAGCGGCTGCGCCACAATCCGCACTGCGGGGAGCGATATGCAGTCGGCTATCACGGGCGGGTGGCTCCCGCCCCAGCGACGACCGGCAATAGGGCTAACGATACTCCCGTCCAGCCACAGTCCGAGCGTGATAAGCGGCATTTCGACCGTGAAGCCGTCGCAGGCAATGGGGGCGGTCATGAGAGAACCTCGTGAGGGTGAAATCCCCGTGGAGCCGACAGCCATCGGCCGCTTGATGACTTCCCAATAGGAAATCGGGGTGTCGAGGACAAATAGATTTTCTTCAAAATACTACGGTCAAGCGGCGGGACGGGTCAGACGAAACAGAGAATGTTTTATCTCTCACCAACCTCAATTCTGTTCTGCCGCTTGACCTCTACATAGGCGGAAACGCCTAAATACACAAAGGAGGTCATCACAGAATGAACCACACATATTTGCGCGGCGATATGTATTACGCTGATCTGGGCCGGGGCATCGGCTCTGAGCAGGAGGGCTACCGTCCCGTCGTGATCATTCAGAATAATGTCGGGAACAAACACAGCCCCACGGTCATTATCGCTTCCATTACAAGCAAAACCGGCGTGAAAGCCAAACTTCCTACCCACTACTACATCGACGCCGAGGACGGCTTGAAGCTGCCCTCTATCGTCCTGCTGGAACAGCTGCGCACCGTCGATAAGCGCCGCTTGGGCAACTTCATTGGGCATCTGTCCGAAAAGCACATTTGCGGCATCAATCATGCGCTGGCGGTCAGCATCGGTCTGATTGAAAGCGTCCCGAAAAAACTGATCCTCTGCCTTTGCAGCACCTGCGCCGACAATTTCTACGGCACGGGTGCTTATTATTTGCGCAGGATCGACCCGCACCAAACGGCAAAAGACACTTGCACCTACTGCAACAGCAGAAAAGGTCTGGATTATGAGATTGTCCGCAAATAGCAGATGTTTTATCTGGAAAGCTGAATTTGCACAAGTGACGCTCCGCTTTTCGAGTGATATAATCTTCTTGTCTTACAGGACAAGCAGGTACAATCAAGTCGCTTGTGAGAAAGGAGTTATGTGGTTGGAACAGATTGTACCGAAATACTCTGTCGGAAAACGGACATACTCTGTCGATGAGATACGCTCCATACTGAATATCGGGCGCAGAAAAGCATATGAACTGTGCAATTCGGGAGAGTTCAAAATCGTCCGTATCGGCAGAACCATAAGAATTTCAAAACGCTCTTTCGATGAGTGGCTTGACAATATCACTGATAACGGAGGTATTTGATATGGCTTCAATCGTAAAGAGAGGTAAAACATATTCTGTCGTTTATTATGAGGGCGAGGGTTCAAATCGTCATCAAGTCTGGGAATCGGGGCTGAGCTATTCGGCAGCCAAATCCCGCAAAGCAACGATTGAATATGAGAAAGAACAGAACACCCATGTGGATCACAATGACATTACCGTAAGCGAGTTCTTGTATGAGTTCATCGAGAAATACGGTGAGAAAAAATGGGTGGCTTCAACCTATGACGGAAATGTCGGCTTGCTCGAAAATTATGTCCATCCCTATTGGGGCGACAAAAAACTTCGCAGCATCCGCACCAAGACCGTCGATGACTTTTATCATTTTCTGCTGAACGAAGCAGAGCCGGCAACCAATATGGGCAAACCAAAACGGGAGCATATCAGCCCTTCAACCATTCATGACATCCACAAGGTTCTGCGATGTGCTTTCAATCAGGCAAAAAAGTGGGAGTACATTGCAAAAAATCCATTTTTGGATGCGACACTGCCGGAGCACAAGGAGGCTAAACGGGATGCCTTGACTCCCGAACAACTGCAAAGAGTGTTGGACTTTACTGACCGCACCGACATCTACGACTTATATGTGATGCACTGTGCGATACAGCTGGCATTTGCTTGTTGTATGCGCGGCGGCGAGGTCGGCGGAACGCAGTGGGAGCGCTTTAGCCGGAGTGATCAGGTACTATACATCGACCGTGTGATTGACCGTGTTGATAAGAAACTGATTGAAAAACTGCCCAAAATGGACATCCTTTTCCGCTTTCCAAACCTCTATCCAGGCACACGGACGGTGATTGTCTTAAAGCAGCCGAAAACGGAGGGCAGTATTCGTACCGTCTACATCCCTGAAACCGTTGCAAAGAAGCTCGAAAAGCTCAGAGAGATGCAAATGAAGCTGAAACTGGAGCTTGGCGACGACGGTTATATGGATTATGGTCTGATTATCTGCCAAGCCAATGGCCGTCCGATTATGACCGAGCATCTGAATAAACGATTCAAGGAAGTCCTTATTGGCCTGAACGACCCGACGATCAATGTCGATAATGTCGTGTTTCACAGCTTACGGCATACGAGTACAGGCGTAAAACTTCGGCTCTCCAAGGGCGATCTGAAAGCGGTACAGGGTGATGGCGGATGGAACTCTCCCGATATGGTGACTAAGCGCTATGCACACATCCTCGATGAGGATCGCCGTCGCCTTGCTGATGAGATGGAGCAATCTTTCTATAAAGGTAGCGCAGAAGGTACGCCCGTAGCTGCTCCGCCTGCGCTTGATGCGGAAGCTCTTGCGAGCTTGCTTGCCAACAATCCAGAACTGCTCAAAATGGCTTTGAAGTCTGTGCAGCTTGCTAATAACGCCTGATTTTCTCAGCAAAGAGCAAATTAGCAAAACGCACCGTATTAGCAAACGGGCTGAAAACTGAATTTAACAACCGTCAACAATGCGGTGCGTATTAGCAAGCTGCCAGCCGTGGAAATACGGAAAAGGTGATTGGTCTTGAGCACGAAACACAAAGCCTGCGATTAGCAATTAGCAAGCAGCCCAACACGGCAGAAAAAAGGAAAGCCGAAAACCCTTGAAAACAAAGGCTTTCGGCGTTGTTTGTGGCGCGCCAGAAGGAACTCGAATCCCCGACCTTCCGCTTAGGAGTAGACCCGATACGACATCGGGAAGTGGCATCTAATGCTTAAAAATGCTTGGAAATACAAGGTTTTTCAGCATTTCAAATCCCATCTGATACTACGCTGTGATAGCTAATTCAGAGGGATTTTACACCGTCCGATTGGCTCGAAATTAGCAAGTCTTTCGATTTTTGGTGGACGTTGCAAGTGCAAGTAAATGTCACTATGTAACTTCTCGTGATGCGAAATGATAGGAAATCCTATTCATTCTCGTGTGAGGGTGCGGGTGTCCTTAGACACAGATTTCAGTCTGTTTTATATATCATTTCAAAATGAATTTTTCAACCAGAATTATTAAGAATTTCAAAGGTTTTTCAGACTCAATGATTCTATGTAATTTAGACCCGCCGAAGCAGGTCTTTTTTTATTTCAGCATAATCTCTCTAT
>ENA-ORCP01000437-ORCP01000437.1-human-gut-metagenome-genome-assembly--contig:-NODE-437-length-37548-cov-5.658749_pt1 | contig 37548 bp, 29 predicted proteins | sample MGYA00242990_ERZ507991 | MGnify/ENA primary metagenome ERZ507991 (study PRJEB26167, sample SAMN06115496) | human gut metagenome | host: Homo sapiens | place: China:Henan | collected 2015-05-07 | study... | reverse complement strand
TTCCCTTGCAAGCCGTCAACAAGCACCGCGATAATCTTTTTCAGATAGAAGCCATTTTCTTCGGGCAGGCCGTCCGTTGTAGGAATTCTGTTATGTTCATCTATATTTAACTGGGTGAGTGCACTCAGGTAAATCTTAAATTTGCTTTCCTTTGGAAGTGAATATGACAAACGGTCGTTCAGCCCGTGTATACCCTCTATGACGAGAACATCACTAGGTCCGAGTTCCTTATAATCGCCGTTATATTCACGCTTGCCAAGTTTGAAATTGAATGATGGCAGTTCAACTCTTTCACCATTTAAAAGTGCTGTCATATCTTTGTTAAACTGCTCTATATCAAGTGCTTCAAGGCACTCAAAATTATAATCGCCATTCTCATCTTTAGGAGTAAATTCCCTGTCTACGAAATAATTATCAAGCGATATCTGGTGCGGTCTCATGCCGTGTGCCCGCAGCTGTATTGCAAGACGGTATGACGTAGTCGTCTTACCGGAAGATGACGGCCCTGCTATCATAATAAATTTCTTGGAAGGATCATCCGATATTCTCTGTGCAATGTCCGCAAGTTTCTTTTCCTGAAGGGCTTCCTGTACGAGTATAAGTTCCTTGATGTTTCCGGAAACTATCGTCTCATTTAAGTCTCCCACCGTCTCAACACCAAGCATCCTGCACCATTCAGTAGACTCATCAAGCACTTTAAAAAGCTTATTCTGCGGCGCAAACTCCGGAATATCTTTCGTATTCTCCACTGTCGGAAACTGAATTACAAAGCCTTTATCATAAAGGAATAACTCATAATGCTGTATGTATCCGCTCGACGGCACCATATATCCATAATAGTAATCTTCAAATCCATCAAGCCTGTATACGTTAACCGTTGAACTCTTTCTGTACCTGAAAAGCTTTTCCTTGTCATACATTCCATGATTGCCAAAATGCTTTACTGCTTCATCTTTCGGAATTGTATGCTTTATTATCGGCATATCGCCATCGACGATTTCTCTCATGCGGGCCTTAACCCTGCATATAAATTCATCATTGACCGATACATTTCCTTTGACAGTACAATAATATCCCTTGCTGAGGGAAAATTCAACCTTAACTCTCTCGATATCCGTATGTCCGTATACATCATATATTGCTTTGAGCATAATTAAGGTTGCGCTTCTCTTGTAAGTAAGCAGTCCATCGCTCTGCGCTGTTGTAATATATTCTATCTTAGAATCCGGATATACTTTCTTCCACAACTCACACAGCTTGCCATTCACTCTGGCAAGCACGATTTTGTCCTTAAATTCCGGCTGTACCTTATCTGCCAGTTCTTTTAATAAAATTCTATCTTCCATCTTATTGCCCCCTTTAGATAAAATGCTGCGGATTGTCATACGACATCCCCGCTATTTCTATATTATCTGTATTTTCCTTAAGATATTCCATTATCTCATCTATAAAGATATGTTCAATGCCATAATGCCCTGCATCAATAATACACAAACCTTCTGCCACCGCATCCGCCGCAACGTGATATGACATATCACCGGTAATCAGTACCTGTGCGCCCTGTTTCAATGCCGTTTCAGTATATTCTTTGCCTGATCCCGGGCAGATTGAAATTCTATCAATCATCTTCAATTCGTCTCCGTATAATATAACATGAGAAAGTCCGAATTTTTCTTTTACCAGTCCGCATAACTCTGCTGCTGTCATGCTATGCTCCGGTCTGCCGGTTCTGCCTATTCCTTCGCCGTCACATGTTTCCTCAAGGACATCATCTTCAGACATTGAAAGTCTTGATGCTGCCGCATGTGCCATTCCTCCGACACAGTCATAATTAGTATGCATGCAATATGCATTTATTCTGTTTTCGATAAGCCGCATTATCCGCCTTCCGGTTATATTATCATCATTAATCTGCTTTATTCCATGAAAAATAAGCGGATGGTGTGATACTATCATGTCGGCATTTATCTCTATTGCCCTGTCAATCGCTGCGTCATCTATATCAAGCGTTACAAGTATGGTATTGATTTCGTTATCTTTATGACCGACATGCATTCCCACATTATCCCAGTCACATGCGTATTTTACCGGACTGAGTTTCATAAGAAGTTCTGCTATATTCTCAGCATTCATATAAATGAAGTCCCTCCTTAATGATATCAATATCTGATTTCAATTCTTCAATTCTTGATTTCTGACTGTCAAGTCCTTTAAGAATTGTTATTTTCTTGGAAAGCTCATTCTCAAGATATTGCTTGAGAACAGGATCGCGCAAAGCAAGAAGCATACCACCATACCTGTACTCACATTCACCGGGATTCCGGCTGATTTCCGGTCTGTATACGGCCTTCATCACAACATAATACTTTCCGTCATCAATTACCATATGCTCATCGGTAATCATCATCCCTTCATCATGAAGAAAATGTCTTACAACATCCCAGTCTGAATGAGGTGAGAGAATCAGTTCCTTAAGACTGCGGACTTTATCCATATCATCCTTAAGGATACGCACCGTAAGAAGTCCGCCCATTCCTGAAATAATAACCGTGTCTGCCTCATGAGGGCCAAGCTCTTTAAGTCCGTCTGATAATCTTGTACTTACCAGATTTTCAACATTATTAAGTGAAATATTTCTTCCGGCTGTTGAAAGCGGTCCTTCATTAACATCCATTGCAATCACATGGGGTGAAATCCCATGTGCTGCAAGATATATCGGTATGTATCCGTGGTCTGTACCAACATCAGCCACGACATTTCCGGGCGTTACGCAATCGGCAACTGTTTTAAGTCTCTTTGATAAATTCATTAGTCAAGATAATCCTTTAACTTACGGCTTCTGCTCGGGTGTCTTAATTTTCTTAACGCTTTGGCCTCTATCTGTCTGATACGTTCTCTTGTTACATTAAATTCCTTGCCGACTTCCTCAAGTGTTCTGGCTCTTCCGTCATCAAGTCCGAATCTTAATTTAAGTACTTTCTGCTCACGGTCAGTGAGTGTTGACAATACTTCATCAAGCTGTTCCTTGAGTAATGTAAACGCAGCTGCCTCTGCCGGTACAGGGACATTATCATCCTGTATAAAGTCTCCGAGATGGCTGTCTTCCTCCTCGCCGATTGGTGTCTCAAGCGATACCGGTTCCTGTGAAATCTTAAGTATTTCACGGACTCTGTCTACAGGCATATCCATCTGCGCCGCAATCTCCTGCGGAGTCGGTTCACGTCCAAGCTCCTGAAGCAACTGGCGCGAAACCCTGATAAGTTTATTGATCGTCTCAACCATATGAACGGGAATTCTTATGGTTCTTGCCTGATCTGCTATTGCCCTTGTTATAGCCTGTCTTATCCACCATGTCGCGTATGTTGAAAACTTATATCCCTTACGGTAATCAAATTTCTCAACTGCCTTTATAAGTCCAAGGTTACCTTCCTGGATAAGATCGAGGAAAAGCATTCCTCTTCCCACATATCTCTTGGCAATACTTACAACAAGTCGTAAATTGGCCTCTGCAAGACGCTGTTTGGCATTAACATCTCCGAGTTCCATTCTCTTGGCAAGTTCAATTTCTTCATCAGCTGAAAGAAGCGGTACTTTACCTATTTCTTTAAGATACATTCTTACAGGATCCTCAATGCTTACGCCATCCGGCACGGACAAATCTATATTTTCAACATCTATATCGTCTTCGTTATCAAGTATTACATCATCATCCGGTGCTTCGTCATCTTCATCGGTTGTTCTGAGTGTGTCGATATTATTAGCCTCAAGAAATTCGAATATCTTGTCCATCTTATCTGCATCAAGATCCATATCACTGAACATATCCGTAATTTCCTGATATTCAAGAACATTTTTCTTTTTCTTGGCAAGTGCCAGCAAATCCTTCAGCTTCTCACTGAATTTTTCCATGTTTTCATCCATCAACATGTCCATCCTTCCATAGTTAATTTTAGTTTGTCCTCTATTTAAGTGAAATATGCAGGTTCTTAAGTCCCGCCTGTTCTGCTATTATCTTCTGCAGCTCATTAAGGTCGGCTGCCGACCTGCTTCTCATCTCCAGGCTGTTACGCCTTATGTTGATAACAGCTTCATTAAGTGCTTTCTCCCTGTCTGATTCAAGTGCTGAATCGTCAAGGATGTTTGTATTAAGAATCATCGCTGCATCACGCTGTCTCTCATCATCCTCAAAACGGTTAAGTATCGCCGCCGGATTGAATCTGCCTTCTTCAAGCTGTGCAAACATCATACCTGCAAGCTCTTTATATAATGGCTCAGTAAAATCCTCGGGTGTAATATAATCTCTCACAGCCTTATATATATCCGGATTATCACATATCCATGTAAGAATCATCCTCTGGGATTTATGTACACCATCATCCTTGGCTTTGGCGCGATCCGTTACATTAACCGGCTTGCGTTCTCTTCCTGCCGTTGTGGCGGCTGCCGACCTGGCTACTAATTTTCTGAGACTGTCCGGACTTACAAAATATCTGGCTGCAACTGCTTCAAGATAATTATTTCTCTCTATTTCTTCTTCAAAGTCGGTAAGTCTTCTTGCTATAGCACCCATAAATGCTGTCTTACCGTCCGGGTCGTTGATGTCATAGTCTCTTTCCATCATCCTGACTTCAAAAAGGAAACTGTTTTCTGCGTTATCAATTCTCTCCTGAAATGCTTCACGCCCTTTGGCTTTAATAAATTCATCCGCATCTTTATGCGGCTGCATATTAATAACTCTGGTTCTAAGGCCTGCATCCCTGAAAATTCCTATGGCACGCAAAGCTGCCTTAACACCCGGTCCGTCACTGTCATAACAGATCAGAACATCCTTGACATAACGTTTAATCAACATCGCCTGACCTGTTGTAAGTGCAGTTCCGAGTGATGCCACCGCCTGCGTAAATCCCGCCTGGTGCATGGAAATCACATCCATATACCCTTCACAGATTATTATATTATTTTTGCGGGAGTTCTTGGCAATATTAAGACCATACAGATTACGGCCTTTGTCAAAAACACCTGTTTCAGGCGAATTCAGGTATTTGGGTTGTCCATCGCCCATGACACGTCCGCCGAAGCCAATCACTTTATTATTGATATTCAATATCGGAAACATCACACGGTTGCGAAACCTGTCATGAACGCCACGCTCATCATATACAAAAAGACCTGTTTCCTTAAGAATATCGTCACTACAGCCTTCTTTCTTGAGATACTGGTACAATGCATCTTTGCGCATTGATGAAAAACCAAGTCCAAAGGATGTTACCGTCTTATCCTCAAGTTCTCTCTTTGCAAAATATGCTTTGGCCGCATCTCCATCCTTTGTACCGAGGAGGTAATGAAAATACCTTGCTGCCTTAGCATTAATTTCATATATATTATTCTTAAGATCTGCCTCATGACGCTTCTCGTCACTTATCTCAATATCAGGAACATCTATTCCTGCCCTGTCGGCCAGCACCTTAGCTGCTTCAGGGAATGTAAGGCTGTCATATTTCATAAGGAAAGAAAATACATTGCCTCCTTCACCGCAGCCAAAGCAATAGAACATCTGCTTACCGGCTGACACAGAGAAAGAAGGTGACTTTTCATTATGAAAAGGACAAAGCCCAAAATACGAACTGCCTTTTTTCTGCAATTTGACATATGACGAAATTACATCAACAATATCATTACGAGATCTGATTTCTTCTATTAAATCATCCGAAAGATACAATTCTTAATTACCTCTGTCATCTATTTCTTCCATGAAACAGGAATGAATATTTTCTTAAATATATTAATTGCAAACTGATCACTCATTCCTGCTATGTAATCACATACCACACGCTCCTTTGATTCATTATGCTGTTCTTCTATTGTGCGGAAAGCTGCAGGAATTTCATCAAAGTGCTCGCAGAAATACCAATACATTTCTTTGAGCATTTTACGTGCCTTAACCTCTTCGCTCTTAGCCATCGGATTGGTATATACGCTGTCAAACATAAACTGTCTGAGGCTTGTCATTGCATATCCCACATCATCCGACATGAGAATATCCGGCTTATCCATGCTTTCATTAATAACATCATGAATTAATGTATTGAGCCTTTCCTTGGTGGAATTGCCAAGTATCGCCGTTAATTCTCCCGGAAGATCATCCTCCGACAATATTCCTCCCCTGATTGCATCATCTATATCATGATTAATATATGCTATCTTGTCTGATACGCGGATTATCTTACCCTCCATGGTGGACGGATGCCCGCTCGTCCGATGATTAACTATTCCATCGCGTACTTCCCTGGTAAGGTTAAGCCCCTTACCATCCTTTTCGAGAAATTCCACAACACGGATGCTCTGTTCATAATGTCTGAAACCAAATGGGCATATCTCGTTAAGGACGCGCTCGCCTGCATGCCCGAACGGGGTATGTCCGAGATCATGTCCCAATGCAATTGCCTCTGTCAGGTCTTCATTAAGGCGCAAAGCCCTTGCGATTGTCCTTCCTATCTGGGCAACCTCAAGAGTATGTGTAAGTCTTGTTCTGTAATGATCTCCTTCCGGAGACAGAAAAACCTGCGTCTTATGCTTTAATCTTCTGAATGATTTGCAATGAAGAATCCGATCCTTATCACGCTGATATATTGTTCTGATATCGCATTCAGGTTCTCGTATATCTCGTCCCATCGAGGAATCGCTGAATGCTGCATACGGGCTGAAATGTTCTCTTTCCCAATGTTCCTGCATCTGTCTGATATCCATATTAACCTCTGATCCTAAAGCTGTGAAAAATCCTCTCTATTCTAGTTATTCTATGTCCTTTCCCGTAATCCTTTTTATTATTCAGACAAAATCATATCTATCGCCATAAGATATCCGTCAAATCCTTTTCCGATTATCTGCGCGGTACATGCCGGCTCCGTGACCGATACATGTCTGAATTTTTCCCTCGAATTCACATCCGAAATATGCACCTCAATCTTTGGAAAAGTCGTAACTGAAGCAAGCGCATCTCTTATCGCATAACTGTAATGCGTGTATGCTCCGGGATTTATCACTATTCCGGCCACATTATCAAAATATGCTTCCTGAATCTTATCGATTATGGCACCTTCATGGTTACTTTGGAAACACTCAACTTCTATTTCCTTTGTCTTTGCATATTCCTCTATCATTCCCACAAGGTAATTATAATCCCTGTCCCCATATATATTTTTCTCACGTATTCCTAAGAAATTAAGATTCGGTCCGTTTATTACAAGTATTTTTTTCAATTTATCTTCTCCTTAATCATGCTGTATACTTTCTCATACGAACAGCCGTCGGTATCTATTATTACATCCGCCGTGCCCTCATATGTGGATGAACGCTTTTCCATAAGTTCAGCTATTTTCTGACGCGGGTTTCCCGTCTGCAGAAGCGGTCTTACCTTATCATTTCTGAGTCTCCAGGCAAGTGTATCGACTTTTGCACGCAGATATACGACCACTCCGAGTTTATGTATCAATGCCCTGTTTCTTGCATGCATCGGAAGTCCTCCGCCAACCGCAACAACAAGATTATCCTCCTCACGCTGTATAAGTTCCATAAGGATATCTGTTTCCTTTCTGCGGAAGTACTCTTCACCCTCATCGGCAAATATTTCTTTAATAGTCCTTCCGGCATCTTTTTCGATAACGCTGTCGGTATCTACAAGCCTGTAGCCGTTTCTGGCCATAAATCTTCCGATACTTGATTTGCCGCACCCCATAAAACCAATCAGAATAATATTGCTCATTTGTCAAGTTCCTTTTTCATCATATTTAGTATTTCACCGGACAATTCCCTGTCAATACTTACTCCGTACCACAGTTCAAACGCCGCTATTCCCTGATACAATAGCATCTTAAGCCCGTTATATGACGGTGCATTATGTCCATTGCAATATTGCATAAACTTAGTCTCAGCCGGGTTAAAAATAATATCCACTCCTGCACTGACGTAATCATAAAATTCTTCATCCTCAATTGCTGCTCTGTCAACATCAGGATAAAGCCCTACACTCGTAGTCTGTATAACAGGATATTTGCCCTTCGGTATTTTATTATATTCATCAAGGGCAAGTGCCGATACAATGCTTCCAAAATTTGCATTAACTTCGTCCGCAAGCGCCTGCGCCTTTAATACACTTCTGTTAAGCAGCCATATATGGGATGCGCCTTTGGATGCACATAAATATGTAATCGCCTTTGATGCTCCCCCGGCGCCGAGGATGATAACATCATTATCTTTAATTATAATGTTTTCTTCGTCAAGTTCCCTGCCAAGTCCTATAATATCAGTATTATATCCTTTATATCCGCCGTCAGCCCTGACAAGTGTATTTACCGCTCCGATATGTCCGGCAAGTTCATCAATATCGACAAGACTCCTTATAACATCACATTTATGCGGCACTGTCACATTAAGGCCACGGATTCCAAGGGCATAAGCTCCGCGGATGGCATCATCAAGTCTGTCGCTTTCAACCTTAAATGCTGTGTAAGCCATGTTGATATCCATGCGTTCCGCCAAAGTGTTATGAATCATCGGTGACAGCGAATGACCGACCGGATTTCCTATAAGGCAGCATAATTCCGTCTTTGCATTCATTATTTCTTTCTCCTTTTGTAGCAGAAAAGCACTATTTTTTCTAATTTTCTCTTCAATACTATCTGTATCTCTTCCTTCGGATGTATCGGTTTCACAAGAATCGACGGAATGCCGGCACGGTTGGCTCCGTACACATCCGTAAAAATCTGGTCACCTATAAAATATGTATTGCCGGTATCCGTACCCATAAGTTCCATCGCTCTTATATAATTCTTTCTCGACGGCTTGTGGGCATCAAAAACGTATTTTGAACCGACTGCATCTGCAAATGGTTTTACTCTCGGCTCTTTATTGTTGGATATCAGGCATGTGTCAAATCCGATATTTCTCAACTGTTCAAACAATTTAATGGCTCGCTCTGTTGCCGGCATGCCATGCTCCACCAATGTATTATCAATATCATATATCAGTCCCCTGATTCCACTGCGGTACAACTGCTCGTAGTCGATGCTGTATGATGAATCAAGGTATTTTGTTGGATATAATTTCTTAAACATGCAAATCCCCCTGTTGTCTACTGAAGGAACTTCTTAAGTTCGACCATAAATGTATTAATATCTTTAAATTCCCTGTAAACAGAGGCAAATCTGACGTAAGCAACCGCGTCGATATCTTTGAGCTTGTCCATTACCATCTCTCCGATAACGCTTGTCGGAATTTCTTTTTCATCCAGGTTAAAAATCTTTGTTTCTATCTCATCAACTATTTCCGAGATGGTATTAATTGATACAGGTCTCTTGTGACATGAACGGATTATTCCTTCCTGGATCTTATTTCTGTCATAAAGTTCTCTTTTGTTATCTTTCTTGATAACCAAAAGCGGCACCATTTCAACTTTCTCATATGTCGTAAATCTCTTACCGCATTCATCACAACTCCGCCTTCTTCTGATCGAACTGTTATCATCTGCCGGTCTTGAGTCTATTACTCTTGTATTTTCTTCGCCACAATATGGACATCTCATATAAAACACTCCTTGTTATATTTATTGTAAGTCACATTTAATATCTATGTAATATAAGATATAATTCTTTAACGCGCTCTGTCTCTATATAATTATTCTCTTTAAAATACTCCTCATCCTGCTCCGTTATTTTATAAAATCTCAAATCAATCACGAGATAATCCGGAAGAGGCGACTTGTCAAATTTGTACGGGTATTCATAAAGCTCGGTCCTGTTTGCCAGGTGCGGCACGAAGAAGGTGGTTGCTCCTACCGATGCGCCGGAAGGTATGCTCTTCATCGCATCATTCAGAACCTCAATCTGTGCTTTCCCGTCCGAATAGCTGCTTATGTACCATGATTTGGAAAGCGACGCAACGGGCATTATGATAACTGCGGCGCATATCGCAAACGAACACATGAATCTACGTGATTTCTCACCAAGTTCTGCATAATTTGATATTGCCAGATAAAACAATATTGCAGTAACTCCAAATACATACTGGAAAAATATCGAATACTGATACTGGTAATCGGTTGCCAGATTAATTATCAACATCGGAAGCAATAATATAAACTGTGAAACTTTTTTGGTTGCCACAGGCAATGCTCCAAGCGGTGCAAACATATACAGAAGGAAGGGATATTTCTCGCTTCCGAAACATTCCGCTATAGCATATGCCGGATTGGTCACAAAATTTCTGATCACATCCATAAGGCTTCCGGCACCGTCAACCATAAAATTGCTGTATCTGTATGTCATTACGCCAAGTCCGTATTTTTGCATAAGCGTTGTGACCACAAGAAAATATACAACCGCCGAAACGGTCATTACAGTTCCTTTTACATATTTTCTTTTGCCGAATATCGTAAATAAGCCTATGCATGCTATATAAACAGGTGCATCTTCCTTGACGAGCATTGTAAGCAAAGATAAAATAATTATTCCTTTGATATCATCTTTCTCTATAGCATAAAACAGCCATAATATAAGCGGTATAAGGAAGCAATTTTCATGAAGGTCATAATAGCATCCTGTCGCAACCGTAGGGAAAAGTGCAAATATTATACCAAAACATGCCGTGGCTGATTTGCTCAGCCCAAATTTCTTACACAGAAGATATACCGGTATAATTCCGCTTGCAACAGTGATTACCTGAAGTACCTGAAGTGTTACCGGATACGGGAAGAAGAAATAAAACGGCAGATACAGATAATATATGGGTGAAAAATGCACCGCAAAATGCGATAATGTCATATTGCGTTCCACAGTCGTAACAGGCTCCAGTGTTGTCTTCATATTATGGAACATCTGTACCCATATGCCGAAATCAAATCCCGGCGCAGAGTAATTTACATATCTTAACACCGTGAATGTTCCCGCAATAAGCATATAGAACACAGCCGCAACAACATATATTATTACAACTATTTTTGTCTCGTTGATTTCGGCAAATGTCCTTGTGTGTGATGCGGCATAAGTAATCGATACCGCAAGAACCGCAAGAATTCCGACAAGATAGGTAACATCGGTATTGCTGCTTATGGTAACCAGCCCGTATAATGTAACCAGAATCATTGGTCCGTACACTTCCGCCCACGAAAATACTTTCATATATCCAAGGCCACAGAAAAAAGCAAAAAAGAGCAGCATAAAGCAGGCATACATCGGTACGTTTATATCTGCCGCAAATGCAGCACTGTTAAATGTATCTCCACTCTTCAGGAAAAATACTATCGCTGTTAAGAGCCAAGCCATTATAAGCCTGACTATAATTTTCTCAAAAGTTATATTTTTCTTAAATGAATCCCAGAATTCTCTCAATATCCAATTCTCCTTCTATCTTAACCTTCCGCATTCAAATCTCGCCTTCATCTTAAGACACCTTATTAAAGAATCTATCCTGTCGTCTATATTTCCGTCATCAACAGTCAGATCCAGCGACACGGCTATGTCATTAATAAGCCTGTCATCGATTTTTCCCCTGATTGAATTGAGATACTCTATCTGTGAGGCACTCGTATCACAATCAAAAAATCCCATAAGATATGGATTGACTTTATCCCCGTCATCATTATTGTTTGCCCGTACTTCTTCCGGCTGCTTTCCCGGTACATCATTGACGGATCTGAGGCCTGTCAGTTCTTCCCTATCCACCTTCTCAAATCTGTATACGGCCGTGGCAAGAGGATATTTATCCTTGTCCACTTTACTTATAAACATATCATACGGTCTTATGTATATTTTAAAATCATCATACATAGCCTGATAAACCACATATTTTTCACCTGTTTCTGAGTGGTATGCTATGGCTATTATCTGGTAAAGTCTGTTCTTAAAATGTCTGTATATTTCACCCGGAGCGATTATTCTTTCATTTCCCATTATAGTTACTCCTTTCATCGATTTCCGATTAGTGTTAATTGTATAACAAACTTCTGCAAAATGCAAGAAAAGAACCGCAATGCGGTCCTTTTCCAATATCATTTAAACGTAGGATTCAGAATATTATCTCTTTCTTGTAAGTCCATAGATACCAAGGCCTGCGAAGCATATACCTGATGCTGCGAAAATCACCTCAAGTACACGAAGATTGGACTTATCACCTGTATCAGCTTCAACTTCAGGTCTTCTGCGTCTTGCAAGAGTTGTCTCCTCTTCAGCTGTCGTCTCATCATCACCTTCAACCTCGCCCGGTCTGGTTGTTGTCTCAACTTCTGTTGTTTCCATAACCGGAGCTGTTGTTTCATCAATTACAGGCACTGTCGTTGTCTCTGGCACTGTTGTTGTCTCCGGTGCTGTTGTTGTCTCTGGTGATGTTGTTGTCTCCGGTGATGTTGTCTCCGGTGCTGTCGTCTCTGTTGTCGGTGTCTCTGTTGTCGGTGTCTCTGCTTCTGTCGGATAGGTGTCCGGCTCAGTCTCAACAGGAATATCTGCCGATACAAAATGCATCTCACCGCTTATGTTTTCAAATCTGTCTGCAATTACTCTTCCTGAGCTTGTTACATAAAGATTAACGCCGGCATCCGGTGCCACTAATATTCCACACACACCGTTCATATTTACTGTTCCATCGTAATCAGCAAAGTTCCAGATAATTGTATCTGATATTGTCGCTGAATTGTTAGCAGATGATGTCACGAAATTATTGTTGCCTTCTTTAATTGCATACTCTCTTATTGAAATCTCATCATCTGTGATATCCTTAACATTAATTACTACAATCTTATCCTGCGGCTTATAAATTTTAAGTCCGCCATTCTGGATACTGTTAAGCTCTGCTGCTGTAATATTAACCACACAAATCTGATCCGTACAACCATTTACATCTATAACACTTCTGTTCATATCAGAATAATCAGCTATAACACCCTTTGTATTCTGGTATGTTGCAAACTGGGCAAATGTATTTCTTACATAAGAAATAGCTGCTGTCACATCAAGGAAGTTCTCCTCGAAATAAATATTTACATTCTTATTATTGGCAATATAAATATTCTTCTCAGGGCTGTTAAGTGTTACCAGATTTCCGTTAATCGTATACGGAACTCCGACTACAATATTATTAGCCGACTTATCATTCTTAAGTTTAAGTATTCCCGGTGTCATATCCTTAAAGTAAAACGTACCCGGATTGCTTGAAAGATCACTTCCTACCCAATGCTCTGATGGGTGAAAGAGGTTGGCCGCAAAGTTGGCCTGATAATCATTGGATACGTATACATCTTCCGCCGTTACCGCATACGGCTTCGCGCTTCCGATAAGTCTCCTGAGTACAATCTGTACATTCTCATCTTCAGCATATGCCGCATTTGTAAAAATTCCCATTCCCACTGCTAATCCCGCAAGTAACATAGCAACTGCCATAAAAACCGCTCCGGTTCTTCTTGACATATTCTTAATCTTACCAATCAGCTTCATCTCTTATTCCTCCGTTTAATACTTTTCTATATCTTTATGCTATAACTTTACTACATTTTCATCAAATCTTATACCCTCTTTTAGGGGGTATTTTTCACTTTTTACACCACTCCACATACATTAGATTATAGATATTATATGCCGCGGTGTAACCTTTATGAACCGAATAAGAAAAAGACTCAATCTCGATGCAATCCACCGCAGCGGAATAACCGGGCGTGGCGTGAACATTGCTATACTTGATACAGGAATTTACAGGCACAGGGACCTTTCCGGCAATATTGTTAAATTCGTGGATTTTGTGAATATGCGGAGCAAACCGTATGACGACAATTCTCACGGAACCCATGTCGCAGGCATTATCTCATCAAGCGGTGCTGCATCGGACGGACTTTACCGGGGTGTCGCTCCGGGAGCCGGGATTATATCTCTTAAAGTACTTGATTACAAAGGAGGCGGTGATTCTGCCACAATGATAAAAGCTCTTGAGTGGATCAAATCCAACCGTGAAAAATACAGCATACGAATTGTTAATATTTCTGTCGGAACAGAATCGTCATCATGTCAGAGCGAATACAGCAGGCTTATTGATGTAGTTGAAGATCTGTGGGATGACGGCCTTACTGTAATTACATCGGCCGGGAACAACGGTCCGGCATACCATACCATCACAATTCCCGGAACCAGCCGCAAGGTAATAACGGTCGGAACCGATGATGTCATGACTCATACAGATTCAAAAGGAACACGCCATCACACATATTCCAGTAAAGGACCTACCATGTGCGATGTTCCCAAGCCGGATATTATAGCACCCGGCAGTAATATTATAAGCTGTTATAACGGATACGGAAATTATATATCAAAAAGCGGCACCTCCATGTCCACACCGATTGTGTCAGGAGCCGCCGCTCTTGTATTATCTTATAATAAAGCTTTATCAAATGATGATTTTAAGAAACTTCTGTGCAAAAGTGCCGATGACGCCGGGCTTGATTACTATACCCAGGGATGCGGCAGGCTTAACATCAGCAAAATGTTACTTCTGTGCTAACCAGTCCTCAAGTCTGTCTTCATATACCGGAAATGCAGTGATGCCTGTGTCAAGTATCCATTTATGGAATTCAAGTGCCTCGAAACCGCTGCCAAGTTTCTTTTCTGCCTTATCACGTAAATCCTGCATAAGAATATTGCCTACCGTGTACGGCAGAAGCACTCCCGGGTCTCCGACCGCCGAATAAAACATCTCGGTTGCCGTTTCCCTGTTTATCTCATAATATTGTGCCAGATAACTGTAAACATCATCAATGGTCCATCCCTCGTAGTTGACTCCTATATCGACTCTCGATGAGCAGATATAGCTTATCAGGTTATTTACCCTGTTAAGTTCCCGGACATTGCGGCTCATATCAAGATACTCATCAACGCAGTTCTCGATATATTTGGCCCATCCTTCAGTGGCACCTGTAAAATCAAGTGCTTTACGGGCATTGCATATATTATCGTTATTGTAGAAATTCGTAAACTCATACAAATGTCCCGGATATCCTTCATGTGCAAGCGTTTCATACATCATAAGCGAACCGCTCTCCACCTCGGATCCATTGACCTTGATATTGTTAATACTTATGTCATCAATACGCGATGACACATAATATGCCAGTGTTCCCTCAACCTCGCAGGCTTTATTCTGATATTCTATGTTATAATTCGTTGTCGCCGGTGCAGGAAAATCACTTTCCATTTCCTTAATAATATATTTTAATACATCATCAGGAGTATCGAATCCGGCCTTGTAATCCATAAACTCCTCATATGCATTATAATCCATGGCTATCACGGCCGTAAGCGATTTAACGCATTCGTTCATCTCATCTTCCAGGAGCTCTACAACCTCTTCCGGTGTCATGTCTGAACTTGTTTTATCCCGCAATATCGCTTTATAAAGAGCCTTTCCATCATCACCGAAACCACAGAGACCGCCCTCGTTGGTTCCCGTTGTTTTAAGCTCGCTGACGGCATTTTTTACTTTCTCATATGAAGGCAGATAATATTTATCCACATACTGCTTATTAGTTTCAATATATTCGTCCTTAACCTTGTCATCAAGTCCAAGTCCGTCTATTTTATCTTCAAATGTAACAACAAGCGCTTCCGTCTCTGCGTTAAGTATTTTATCGCATTGCTCTATAACTTCATCAGCCACATATTCCGGCATAAAATATCCTTTTTCCGACTGCTTATAAAGGACATCTACCGCCTCATCGATATACCTTTCGCAATCCTTGAGATACTCAAGATAATGATCCACATCATTCTGATCATAGAACACATACTCTATAAAGTTACTTGAAAGATTGGATGTTATTCCTGATGTAGGCCCAAAATAATTATAATACATCTCAAGTCCCTCATAGTTCTTCTGCGTAACAAGGTAAAATTCTATGCTGTCATAAGCAGTCTTTTGCTCATCCGTAAGAGATTTGCGCGTTATTTTATGAAGCTTATCAAGATACCTGTCAACATCGTCATCTTCATCTTCGTCAATAAGCACTCCTCCAAGAGTATAATCATCTGCATTAAATGTCACGCCGTATTCAGACGGATCCGATACCACAAAATGTGCATTGAAACTGTTATCTTCAAGCATCTGCTTAAAAATATCATCACACAGTTCATCGAAACCGGCTCTTATCTCTTTATCAGAAACCTTTCTTACGGATATACATGATGTAAGAGACAGTGCAAGCAAAATACACAAAGCCGATGCCGGTATGCTGCGCTTTATTCTCATTTTCAACCTCCTGTTTGTCTTAGTTAAAATATACAAGGTCGTCTTCCGGTTTGGATGCACTCTCTATATCCATTGCATATAATACAATACCCTGTCCCTTGTATTCCTTACAAAACTCTGATTTAGCTCTCGCTGTAAGCATTATAAAATCCCTGTCGCGATATCCTTCAAGCTGTTTGCCAGTTACATCATCGCATACGCATCTGAATCCTATAAACCTGACATCCTCAACACAACATGTCATTGCAAAACGTCCCGGAGCAAACATGCCTTTTTTCGCATATTGCTTAGGCTTATATACAACAGCCTTGGTTTTGATTATCTTGTTATCGTATTTATCAGGATTATCCATCGCATCCATATACCATAATCCGAAATCTTCATCCGCAATCTCTATCTCGTCCTTTGATATATCAAAAGGAAGTATCTCGTTAACTTCGTTCGAGCTTCCGTCGGATGACTCAAAATAAACCTGAGCTCTGGTATTTACGGCTTTTACGCTTCTTCTGTATGCCGCTCTGTCAGAATCCTTGGTACATCTGTTAAAAATAACCATCTCGGTTAATTTATACTGATCCATCATGACCTGTCTCATATTGGAGAGGTACATATCATAGGTCTCTGCATTTACCAGGGTGATTATCTGTACAACTTCCATGAAATTCGGAAGCGAATCAATAAACTCATCCAGTTTCCACATTCCGTTAAATTCTACGAAAACACGTTCCGCCTTACAGCGGTTGCTTGCTTCCACAAAGAAATCCTTTGTGAGTTCCTCCGCATCTTCAACCATCTCAACCGTAACATTAAGGGCCGTCATTTCTTTTTCATTGTATTCTTCTTCGCCGTCTTCACATGCGATCACAAGACTTCTTGAACCATCATTAAAATCTTCGCTGGCAAGTGTCTCTTTGATAAAAGTTGTCTTGCCGCTTTCAAGAAAACCGTTAATTATAAAAACAGGTATCTGCATAGTAATTGCTCCTAACAATTCTTATTTATGAAATATGCCGGAGAAAAATGCCTCCGGCATATAATTATTATTTAAGTCCAAACAATTCTTCCATCTTATCCGGATCAACATTGGTACCTATTACGCAAAGCTTTCCGGTATATTCCGGCGAACCGTCCCTGAGTTCATATTCACCCGGAACAGCATCGAAATAAATCCATCTGCCTTCTTTATCCGGAACCATTCCTTTAGCTCTTAAGATAACTCCGAACTCGTCAGTCTCTACAAGTCTCTTAAGAATAGCTTCTATACTGTCTCTGTCGTATTTATGAGGTGTCTCTGTACCCCAGCTGTTAAATACGTCATCCGCATGATGGTGATGATGATGTCCATGCTCATGATCATGTCCGCAGCAGCATTCTCCGTCATGGTGATGATGCTCATGTTCTTCCTCATCATGGTCATGGTGGTGATGTTCATGTTCATGTTCGTCTTCATCATGGTCATGATGATGTTCATGCTCATGATCATGTCCACAGCAACATTCTCCGTCATGGTGATGATGATGTTCATGCTCATCTTCGTCATCATGATGATGTCCGCAAACCGGACATACATCCATTTCCTTAAGCATCTCGTCAACAAGAGATGTTTTCTTCATGGCATCTTCAATCTGCTTACCTGTAAGATCATCCCAAGGTGTTGTGATTATCGCAGCCTTATCATTATGCTCCCTGATAAGTGCTACAGCAGCTTCAAGCTTATCTTCTGTCATATTCTGTGTTCTGCTGAGAACTATTGTGGATGCACTCTCAATCTGGTTATTATAAAACTCACCGAAATTCTTGATATACATCTTGCACTTGGTTCCGTCAGCTACAGTTATAAAATTCTCAAGTGTAAGTTCTGCTTCTTGGGCCACATTCTCAACAGCGGCAATTACATCCGAAAGCTTTCCTACTCCGGATGGCTCTATTATAATCATATCCGGCTTATAATCAGCCGCAACCTGCTTAAGAGCCCTTCCGAAATCTCCTACGAGTGAACAGCATATGCATCCTGAATTCATCTCGTTAATCTGTACTCCGGCATCCTTAAGGAAGCCGCCGTCAATTCCTATTTCACCGAACTCGTTCTCGATAAGGACAACCTTCTGTCCCTTATAAACTTCCTCGAGAAGCTTCTTAATAAATGTAGTCTTACCTGCTCCGAGAAATCCCGAGATTATTGTTACTTTTGTCATTGTTATCATCCTTTCCGACGTCTATAAAATCGTAGTTCCGCATTTGCCCGCAAGCGCATCCTTAGCGCTCTCAAGGTTGGCAATTACTGCTTTACGCTCATTGCCTGCGAGAACAAACTCTACCGCTGCCGATACCTTAGGCAGTGTCGTAATGGCTCCCATATTATCTTCATTCACATATTCCTTAAGCTCAGAGGCCTTGATCGTGTCAAAACTCTGTTCCTTATCCGTTCCTTCATTAATGACAAGCTTGTCAGCTGCCGTAAGGAAAAGAAGTGTATCTGCATCAATAAGTTCCGCAAGTCTTGCCGCAACATAATCTTTCTCAATTATGGCGCTTGCTCCCTTAAGGACAGTTCTCTGTTCAAGTACCGGTATTCCGCCGCCTCCGGCAGCTATTACAATCTGTCCGGCATCCAGAAGTGTTCTTACCGCATCGATTTCATATATATCCTGAGGCTTAGGAGCTGCGATTATCCTGCGGTATCCTTTATCTTCCTTTATAACATAATTGCCCTTGGCTTCCTCAGCTTTCGCCTCTTCCTCTGTCATATATCTTCCGATAACCTTGGTAGGATTAGAGAATGCCCTGTCAAAAGGATCCACCTTGACCTGTGTTATAATAGTAGATACCGTCTTATATATTCCTCTGTTGAGAAGCTCTGTTCTTATCGCATTCTGAAGGTCAAAACCGATATATCCCTGACTCATTGCGCCACAAAGTGACATAGGCGCAACAGTATATCTTGAATCAAGTCTGGCAAATTCGGTCATCGCAGTCTGTATCATTCCTACCTGCGGACCGTTACTGTGTGTAATAACTATATTATACTTAGCCTCAACAAGATCGGCTATCGCTCTTGCCGCTTTGGCAACATTAGCCTTCTGCTCCGGAAATGTCTCACCGAATGCATTACGTCCGAGTGCAACAACTATTTTCTTATTATCCATTAACATACCTCTTTTCATATGATTTTATCTGTCAAACAGGCCTGCGGCCATCAATTCATATTATATAATATTTTGGTAAAAAAGTCAAAATGAGTTACCCCTATCCTTTAAAAACATAACTAAGCACATTATATATCAATGTATTGGAATATTTGGAGTAAACAACTTCCCTTGCCATAACGGGGTTATCCGTTATCAGTCCGTCAACACCCATTACGGTAAGTTCCTTGGCCCTGTTTTCACCATTAACCGTCCAGACATATATCTCCTTGCCTCTGTTATGGATGGCATCGACCATATTCTTATTGACAAATCCAGAATTAATACTGAAAGCGTCAACATACGGCAGATTATAAAAATTACCGTACGCCACATTAAGCACATACCCGGTCTGTATCTTCGGATTAATCTGTTTTATACCCTTAAGAGCTTCGTAATTCATGGATGTGACAACGCATTCGTCAATATAATCATATTGTTCTATGAGTGCTGCAACCATTTCCACAAGATCAGGCTCATTGTCCGTAAGTTTTATCTCTATGTTAAGCCGTATTTTTCCCTTGGTATATTTCATTACATCAGACAAAAGCGGTATGCGGCATTCCTTAAATTCTTCATTGCTGCCAAACCAGCTTCCGGCATCCAGTTTTGCTATATCCTCATAATTCATATTCCAGACTTTCTTATTCACTCCGGCCGTTCTCTTAAGGCTGTCATCATGCATGACCACAATCCGTCCGTCCTTCGTCTCATGGACATCAAGTTCAATATAATCGGCCGTAGCTTCCACTGCTTTCTCAAATGCAAGCATGGTATTCTCAGGTGCATTGTATGAACTTCCGCGGTGCGCCATTATAAGTGTCTGGTCAAAGAATTCCACGTTAGAGAAAGGATTGCTGTCAAATGCACTCACCATATACATGATATTCATTACCAGAGATATTACGATAACTGCCGCCGATATCACGAACTGCCTCATGCGGTGTGAATTTCCCTTACTTCCAATCAGGCTCTCCGTAACTATTCCCATATTGAATTCGTCCCCTTCATCGCATCTGTATCTGTAAAACATACTCGTTATCAGGCAATACGAAACCGGAAGTGATGTAATTGTGAGAAGAACCTTGGTCACGAAAAGCACAACCCTGAACACCGTAAGGAATAACGCCATACCGAGATTAGCCTTGTCAAGTATCGTGACACCGAGACTTATGAGAATAATCATTATAAAATAAACTATATAAATTACCGCTAACAATGCGACGTTCCAGCCAAACACAAGTCCGAATGACCTTAGTCCCCTCACTCTTACCATCTGCCTGCTCTTACGTTTGCTGTCCGATATATCTCCACCGTCATATGCCATGTAATTAATGGAAAACATATGAATAATACAATACACAAACAAAGCAAGCACCGCCAATCCTATCGGAATAAAAATATATGCATGGCTCTTAATCGTGCGCACAGCCGCGTCCGAAAGCGTAATTCCCGATGCAAGAAAACCTATCAGTGTAATATTCATCATTAATGATACAATCAGCACATGCAAAAAAGTTCCTATGCGTTTCTTTTTCATCGTTTTACGGACCAGTTTCACACCTGCCTTAAAAATCTGGGCAATGGTTATCGGATTATTATGGTAGCCGGCATCAAAGCACACCGAAAGGCATGCCACTTCATAAGTAACATAAAAAGCAAAAATCAGAACAATGAGCACGAAAAAGATTATCGTGAACGGACTTTTAAGATAAGTGAAAAAATAATTATTGGTAAGATACTTAAATCCGGCCTTCCTGAGCGTAAAATCCCATCCCGCCAGATAAAGAGGATATCCTATAGCAAAAGCGGCCAATTTGTACAGCAATTCAAAGACAATAAGACTTAAGCCGCACTTTTTAATCAGTGCGGCGGTTCCGGAAATTATTCCCTTGTTTCTGCCTTTGCGTCTAATACCCATAAAATTGCTCCATGCCGGCCTGCCGCCGTTAAAATAACAGCGAGCAGTGTCCTGCACTGCTCGTCGCTTATATTTTTATCTTAAAGTGATGCTTCAAGTCTCGTTCTTATCGCCTTGATAAAATCAAAACTGTTAAGAACTTTCGGATTATCAATTGAAGTTATAAGTGCGAGGTCTTTAGTCATCTCCCCGCTTTCAATCGTATCTATACATGCTTTTTCAAGCTTATCGGCGAAAATCTGCAATTTCTTATTGCCGTCAAGCTCGCCCCTCTTTCTGAGAGCTCCGCTCCAGGCAAAAATCGTTGCCACAGAGTTGGTAGATGTCTCTTCGCCTTTGAGATGTTTGTAATAATGTCTCTGTACCGTTCCGTGGGCAGCTTCATACTCGTACACACCGCTTGGTGATACAAGAACAGATGTCATCATCGCAAGAGATCCGAATGCCGTAGCAACCATATCACTCATAACATCACCGTCATAATTCTTGCAGGCCCAGATGTATCCGCCTTCGGACTTCATTACTCTTGCAACCGCATCATCAATCAGTGTATAGAAATATTCAATTCCTGCCGTCTTAAATTTCTCTTCATATTCATTATCATAAATTTCCTGGAAAATATCCTTGAAATTATGATCGTATTTCTTGGAAATTGTATCCTTGGTGGCAAACCACAAATCTTCTTTCTTGTCGAGTGCGTAATTGAAGCAGCTTCTGGCAAAGCTTTCAATCGACTTGTCCACATTATGGATTCCCTGGATAATTCCCGGTGTCTTGAACTCATGGATAGTTTCTTTGATAACTTCTCCGTCTGCGCCGGTAAATACAAGCTCGGCCTTTCCGGCACCCGGAACCTTAATCTCGACATTCTTATATACGTCGCCATATGCATGTCTTGCTATTGTAATAGGCTTATGCCAGTTCTTTACAAGCGGCTCGATACCTTTTACGATAATCGGTGCACGGAATACGGTTCCGTCAAGAATGGCTCTTATAGTTCCGTTAGGGCTCTTCCACATCTCTTTAAGATTATATTCTGTCATACGCGCAGCGTTCGGTGTAATCGTAGCACACTTTACGGCAACTCCATATTTCATGTTGGCATTGGCTGCATCAACCGTAACCTTATCATCAGTCTCGTTACGATGCTCAAGTCCAAGGTCGTAATATTCTGTATTAAGATCTATGAATGGGCAGAGGAGTTCTTCCTTGATAGACTTCCAGAGAATTCTTGTCATCTCGTCCCCGTCCATTTCCACAAGCGGTGTAGTCATCTTAATTTTATCCATGGCATAATCTCCTTATAATATATTTTAATTAATTTATGTATTTTAATACTTGTCAAAAGCACTATCTTTTAAATTATACTACAATATCTGTGAAAATCAACAATTATTATAGTAACCAAAAAGGTGATTTCGCATATCTGTATAGTGTAAAGTTTATTTCCCGGAGGAAAAACAATGAGTGATTTAGCAGCAACAGGATGCGGATGCGGTGGCAGCCCGATTTCAGGATCAGGCAACTGCAGCTGCAATGTACTTCTCTGGATTCTTATTCTTTCATGCGCATGCGGCGGTGAAGGCGGAATCTTTGGCAACTCACTTTTCGGCGGAAACGGATGTGGCGATGGCTGCGGATGTGGATGCGGCGGAAACAACTGGCTCTGGATCATTATCCTTATAGCACTCATCGGCTAATTATTCCGATATGCCGGTTCCACTAAACTGGAACCGGTATTTTCATATGTCCGTCTGCATATATTAGAAAAAAAGATTTAAAAACATATGGAGCATTTTGAAACCCTGCCGCTTACCGAATTTGACATCGCCACCTGCGGCACATATTTTCAGATGATTAAAGCATATCTGCCATACACATCCGGGGAACAGCAGAAGATGTTCGCCCTGTTTATCAGACTTGCCGAACTTATGCAGACCCTTGAGTTCTATAAAAACATGCCATGTCCGTCCCCTTTGGCAAGGGCGCATCACGACACCGAGCATATCGTGAACGACATCAAACGGTTCTGCCCCAAAAAAGATTGTGAAATTTTTAACATGATGTCCAACTTCAGCAACATGAACGAGATATTTAACATCTACAATGCAATGAATTCCGGACCTCAGAACCCGGATAAGTCATCCGACATGTTAAAGAATTTTCTGTCACCCAAACAGCAACAGATGTATGAACAATACAGCCGGATGCTCAATAATAATCCCGGCAGCAAAGGAGGCATATGAACAACATAGACAGCCGCAAATCGGCACTTTTAAATGAATTCATGCAGCTTTCATCCGGTGTTTCGTCCGATGACATCCTCCCTCTCCTTCTTGCCTTTTCAAACAAAGCCAGGCAGGAGCACATAAGTTTTACCAAATCCGATATCGAAACTCTTTTTGAAAGCATGAAAAAAGACATGAACCCGGAGGAACAGTCCAAAGTAGAAACCCTAATGAAAATGGCTTCGGTACTTTAAACGTACCGAAGCCCAATATAGCATTGCCTTATTTAGCAACGATATTTACGATTCTTCCCGGAACATAGATTTCTTTTACTATGTTCTTGCCCTCTATTGCCTTCGCAACAGCCGGAATCTCTTTGGCCTTGGCAATTACTGTCTGTGAGTCTTCATCAACAGCTATTTCAACCTTGCCCTTAACTTTACCGTTAATCTGCACACCGATTTCCACGGTATCTTCCTTAACAGCTTCTTCATCAAATTCTGGCCATTTCTCAAATGCAATCGTGCCATCATGTCCTAAAATACTCCAGATTTCCTCACCTGCATGAGGGCAGATGCACGAAAACATCTTAATAAATCCTTCTGCATAATTACGTGGGCACTTGCCTTCCTTAGTGGCAGCATTCATGAATATCATCATCTGGCTGATTGCAGTGTTGAATCCGAGTGTCTCGAAATCCTGTGTAACTTTCTTAACAGTCTGATGATATACTTTCTTCAGTCCGTTGTCCGTATCTTCAATGATATTCTCCGGTTCAGTGAAGAAATTCCATACTTTACCGATAAATCTTCTCGCACCTTCAACGCCCTGCTGGCTCCATGGTTTGGAAGCCTCAAGCGGTCCCATGAACATCTCGTAAAGTCTCAATGTATCAGCGCCGTAATCTCTTACGATATCACTAGGATTGATGACAAATTCAGGGAATCTCTTACCCATCTTAATTCCGTTGGATCCGAGTATCATGCCCTGATGCACAAGTTTCTTAAACGGCTCCCTGGTAGGTGCAATGCCCTTATCATAGAGGTATCTGTTCCAGATTCTTGAATACATAAGGTGTCCTACCGCATGCTCCGGTCCTCCGATATAGAGGTCAACCGGCATCCAGTGCTTAAGGAGTTCCTTATCGGCAAGTTCTTTATCATTATGCGGGTCAATATATCTTAAATAATACCAGCTTGATCCGGCACTGCCCGGCATGGTCGATGTCTCTCTCTTACCCTTGATTCCGTTGTGGTCGTACTGCTTCCACTCTGTCGCATTCTCAAGAGGTGCCTGTCCGTTCTTGCCCTTGTAGTCTTCAAGCTCCGGAAGAACAAGCGGAAGTTCATCATCATCAAGCACATGAATTTCTCCATTCTCAAGGTGTACAACAGGAACCGGCTCGCCCCAGTATCTCTGTCTTGCAAAAATCCACTCACGGAAATGGTAATTTGCTTTCTTGCGGGCCACACCCATCTTAACAAGCTTATCCGTAATGGCAGTCTTGGCTTCCTCAACAGTAAGTCCCGTAAACTCTTCTGAGTTCATAAGCTTACATCCCTTGCCGAGGTAATCATATTTCTCAAATGCCTGCTCGCTCACATCGGCACCCTCGATTACCTGAATCATCGGAAGCTTATGCGCAATGGCATACTCGAAGTCTCTCTGGTCGTGTGACGGTACTGCCATAACCGCACCTGTTCCGTATGAAGCAAGTACGAAATCGCCGATAAACACCGGCACTTCCTTGCCATTGACCGGATTGATTGCATATATCCCTTCAAGAACGCAGCCCGACTTCGTCTTATTGAGTTCCGTTCTGTCCATATCGTTTTTCTTAACTGTCTCGTCGATATATGCCTGAACCTCTGCCTGGTTCTTAATTCTCGGCATCAGTTCCTTAACAAGCTGTCCGTCCGGCGCCAGTACCATAAATGTGATACCGTAAATCGTCTCAATACATGTAGTGAATATCGAAAAACTTCCGCCGCCCACGATATTGAAATCAACTTCAACACCTTCTGATTTACCGATCCAGTGTCTCTGCATCTCTTTCGTGGACTCCGGCCAGTCTATCTCGTTCAGTCCTTCAAGGAGCTTGTCCGCAAAAGCCACCTGGTCGATAACCCACTGCTTCATATTCTTACGTACGACCGGATATCCGCCTCTCTCTGACTTGCCGTCAATTACCTCATCGTTGGAAAGAACCGTGCCGAGCTCTTCACACCAGTTGACCGGCATATCAACATACTTGGCATATCCGTCAAGATAAAGCTGTTTAAAAATCCACTGTGTCCACTTATAGAAATCCGGGTCGCTTGTCGCAATCTTGCGGCTCCAGTCATAATCAAATCCAAGTTCCTTAAGCTGTGCCGTAAATGTCTCTATATTCTTCTCTGTGAATCCGTTCGGGTGATGTCCGGTCGTAACCGCATACTGCTCTGCCGGAAGTCCAAATGAGTCATATCCCATCGGATGTAAAACATTATATCCCTGCATTCTCTTCATACGTGACACAATGTCTGTCGCGGTATATCCTTCCGGATGTCCTGCGTGAAGACCTACTCCCGACGGGTACGGGAACATGTCAAGCGCGTAGAATTTAGGTTTGGAAAAATCCCATACATCAGTCTTAAAAGTCTGGTTCTCTTCCCAGTACTTCTGCCACTTTGGCTCGATCGATTTAGGATTATATGTTGTAGTATTAGCCATATCTGCCTCCTATATATGACGGCTCATATTAATATAAAAATTCATAAGCTAAATATTAAACAGAAACGCGCGATTTGTCAAGGATTGCGCGGTTTCATTTCTGCAAAATATCTTCATTCAAACCCCAGATATTTAAGAAATCCATCCAGTCCTCTCTCAATATCTCTCCACGTCCTGCCAAAATCCCCCGTATACCACGGATCCGCAACATCTCCGTCCTCTCCCGCAAACGTCAGCAGCTTGCGGATTTTGCCGCCCTTATGCCCGGTCATCCTCTCAATATTCCTCATATTCATCGAATCCATCCCGATCAGCCAGTCATAATGATCGTAATCCTCCCTCTTAAGCTGCACCGCTCTCTTACCCTCACATCCAATCCCGTGCCTTGCCAGCTCGGCTTTCGCCGGCGGGTACACCGGATTTCCCACTCCGTTCCATATCTCTTCCGTACTCGTCGCCGCGGAGGCAATCTCAAACTCCTTTGCAATACCCCGGCGGGCGGTCATATCTTTAAACATAAATTCAGCCATCGGCGAACGGCAGATATTGCCGTGGCAGATGAATAAGACTTTTATCATAGTAATTGTTTGCTCCTTTTTGCCCGGAAATGCCCCGTTTTGCGAGAGATTCCGGATTATTGTGAAATGCTCTGAAATAACGGAATGTGGCAAATCAGAGCAGAATTTAGCAAGTTATTACTACCTATTAGCAGTAAAATTGGTAGTAAAACAGATTTTTTTTACTACTAAGGATGTTAAACTCTTTGCCTTAATTGGCATCGCAAAGAAATATTTCTTCCGGTCCAGTCATTCTTTGTTCTGCTATCAATCCCATCCTTTCAGCAAATAGTAAATACCTTACAACAATAGCTGAGATATCATCATCTTCATCAACAGGAATATCTTGCGCAGCAAATTCTTTTATGTACTATTTCGCTTTTGCATACTTATCTACTACAGTTATTCCAACCAACTCATCTAGCGACATTTCAAATAATCCTGCTAAAATAATAAATTTTTCAATCGTTGGAACACTTTCTCCACTTTCCCATTTCGCAATAGCCTGCCTAGATACTTGACATTTTTCAGCCAAATCTTCTTGTGTCAAATTTGCTTCTTTTCTCAATTTACTTAACTACTCTGAAAATATCATTCTGAATACCTCCTTAATTTGTTAATTTAAGTATAGTAAATCATAGAAAAAAATCCACCAACTATCTCTTGCTCATCGCGCAACTATTAGTTGCTTTTTCCACCTATAGTATATTATATCGTCACATATATCATTTTTCCATAGCAGAAACGCCCCAGTAAACCCGGAGCGTTTCTGCCACATAATACCACCTAAATTGTTTCTACAATGAATTGTTCATAACTACGTAATTGCAAATATCCCGCTTCAAAAGCACAATCAAATGCGTTTTCGGGAATAAATATAATATCTTTTTCATACTCTCTATGTACCACTCAGGAACATCACATTCTAGCAAAAGTTTCTCAATTTCTGCTGGCATACGATTATTTGAATACTTTCCTTTTCGAACAGATTCTTTTATATCGTACACCTGCCCCGAAGGGTTCTCACAACATTTACCGTTCAGCTTATCATATAAGTAAGCATATACATCTTCTCTACAGGATATCAGCTCATCTAACGGAATTCCCTTATCATATAAAACTTCCGCATTCCCCTTCCACCCTCCTGTGCTGTGCATAAAACCATATAAGGTAAGCAAATCACAGAACTTAGGATTTTCAATATCTGAAAGTACTTTTCCCAGATTCATATTTCCGTCATAACCATCAAATTTACCGTTCTCTATGGCATAAGTAAAATACGCTTTCAAAATCTGCGCTGTGAATTCTGTATTCAGTAAATCCCGCCTACACGCTTGCTCCTCTACATTTTCTATTACGGACAGCACGGATATTTCATCACGCAGTCTCCAATACTCTTCCGGACTAACAATGATTACCTCATCTAAATACTTCTTAACCGCCTCCTTTGAAAAAATACCAAATTTAGTTACCTTGATTTTTCCTGCTGAAGGATTCTCTATCTCTTCATCACAGGCAACCCTAAACTCTCGTATTTCTCCATATCCATCAAAATACTCTTGCATACACTTTTTCGCAAGTTCAGTTCCGTCATTTGAAACGTATATCTCATTCCATCTGCAAAAAGGATACTGGTTAATGGCATCAACTCCGAATCCATCCTTGCTATAATCATTTCCGCAAGAACATTTCTTATCCGGCAAATCTATGCCGCACTTTTCGCTCAGATCAAACTCTACTTTCCCGCATACCGGACAATAATAATGTGACGGTAACGGATTAACATTTGTTCCACCCAAAAGCCATGCAATAAAAGAGGCTCCCATCTGTGCACCTCTTATTTCAAAATATAAATCCTTTGCACAAAATTCTTCTTGAAGTTTCCCAAAAAATCCCATCCACAGAAGTGTCTCTTGTCCATCAAGCATCAGTTCCTCTGTCTTAAAACGATTGACAATCCTTATAGGCGGATTATCTCCATACATTTCCTTCATCTTGTTTTTTGCTATATCAATTATTTCATTTTTCATTGTAAATAAGTCCTTTCTCTTCTTATCGAAAGCAGCATATTCACAAGTTAACAGCTCGTCTACGCTTATATCAAGCACTTCTGATAATTTTCTAATAGTATCTATTCTGGGTTTAGATGCTCCATTCTCCCATTTAGATACCGCTTTATCCGACTTACCGACGAGTGCACCCAATTGGTATTGAGACAGGCCACGTCTCTCCCTTAATGCACTGATAAAATTTCCAAAACTATAGTCTCTCATAATCATCCTCCGTTACTTGCTAATTTCATTTTACAACGGGTTTCTGTTTTTTCAATTTATTGATATAGAATGAAAGTAGAGTTTTATTTCCATCTATTCACATACAACAATTTTACTACTTAATTATATCATCACACACACCATTTATCCATAGAAAAAACGCCCCAGTATAACCGGAGCGTCTCTGCCGTGTATCATTACACTACTTTAAACATTTTCTGTGATACCGCCTTTGCATCACTTTTCTTTTCAATCTCTGCCTGTGCCTTTCTGAATTCTTCCATCCGTTTCAGTTCCTCCTCGGCATCATCAAAACTGATATGCGTGTACACATTCATCGTAACACTGATATCCGAATGCCCCATGAGGTACTGCAGGGTCTTCGGGTTCATACCCGATTTTGCCATATTGGAACAATAGGTATGTCGGCACACATGAGGAGTGATATTCGGCATCTGCACCCGGTAGATGTCATTGTATCTGCCGACCATATGATTGAAACGGTGCTGCCAGTGCATTGCCACAAGTGGCATTCCATTATCATCGTAAAACAGAAATCCGTTATATCCGTCTATGGATTTCTCCACTTTCGGTGCATTTCTGTCCTCGATGATTGTCTGAAACATCTGTGCCACATCCTCTGTAATGGGAATTTTCCTTGTTCCGGCATCCGTCTTTGTAGTTTCAATGATATACCGCATATCCGATGTTCTTTGTAGCTGATGGTCGATATTAACTATTCTCTTCTCCAAATCAATATCTTTCAGTGTCAGACCGCAGAATTCCGATATTCGCATTCCTGTGTGAAAAAGGATGTAAACCACTTCATAATATTTGCAGTATACCACATCATCGTGCACAAACTTCAAGAACTTTCTCATCTGGTCTTTGCTGATAGCCTCTCTTGTTACCGAATCATTTACCACAACTCCAGCAAGCTGGAATCCGAATGGATTCTTTACAATAATATCGTCATCCACCGCCATCTGAAAGGCAGGTCTAAGCACTCCCCGGATGGTGTGGATGGAACTGTAACTTTTACCATCTTCCTGTTGTAGCTTGATAAGAAACAACTTTGCATCTGATGTTTTCACACTTCGGATTATTTTCTTGCCGAAAGGATCTTTGGCAAGAACTCTTTGCACTGTGACATACCCCTGCTTGGTACTCTGTCGTACTCCTGTCTTAGTTTTTAAGTATCGGTCTACAAGCTCACATACTGTCATTTGACCATCTGCCATATTCGGAAGTGTTTCTATTTCAGAATTAACCTGTTTCTCAAGTTCCCCGAGTGATAGGCATGGCTTTTTGCCCTTTGGCAATTTGTCTGTTGGCTCTAACTTCCAACTGTACACAAAATGTGGCTTGCCATCAATATGATATTTATATTGATATTTTCCATCTGCTCTGACGCTCTCTCCCGGACGAAGAACTCTTCGTTTGGAGTCGCGTCTCGTCCGTCCCCTTCCTGATTTTGCCATTATACCTGCCTCCTTAACTCTGGATGGTGCAGTAAATACTTTTCAAAGGCTACACGGATAATCAGCTTACGTTCTCCGTAATATGCCAAGAAATCTTCTCCATCCGTATTTTTCAATAAATCATAGAACTTTCTTCGGCTCAAGACAAAATATTCAATCGCCTCCGATGGGTTCAAGATATCCTTTTCTCCTAAGTTTGGCTTTGCCATAACATCACATTCCTTTCTGCCAAAAGTGGCTGTTTTCAAGGGTTTATTGGGTTCATCGTATATTCCCTCTACACCCCTGAAATAGCAACTACTTTCAGCAAATAAAAGGAACTATATTTCTGAAGAATTAAGGATGAATTCTTCGAACTTTGGGCGGATAATGATGAATCGGTTTCCACAGTACACCGCCACCGTTCCAAGGTTATCCTCTGCAATTCTTCTCAGTTTCTTTATACCAATATTAAAATAAGCTGCTGCCGCCTTGATGGTAAGCATATACTTCTCACTAACAGGAAGCGTTTCATTGCTTTCTGCATTCATAGTATCTCTCCTTCCGACAAGGTGGTCACACAGCTGACTCCTTTGTACTATTTTTCCTTTTTTGTCATTTTTACTCTGATTCTGTGATATCTGCCCCCAGGGGCGGTCTGAATTTCTGTCACCTTTTATGCCGGGCAACGGTGCCGCCCTTTCACGCACAAAAACTGCGGATTTAAACGGGGTATTAACACCCAATACAACGAAATACCATACAAGGGGCATATATTCTGAAATAATAACCTGTCTGCCAAGAATTGTATCATTTGCCTGATTCCACAAATAATTTCCATCGCCATCCTTAAGCTTTCTGAATGCAAGTGCAGTCTTATCATTCATAAGCCAGATACCATTTTTTCTATATTCCTTATCAACACTAAAATATAAAGAAATTACATCATCATAAGTCAGCGTTTCTACTGTCAGCGCTGTTCGGGCTCCATCTTATATTACGAAGGATACCAGTAGGCTCATTTAATCCAGTTTATAGGCTTCAATCGGAATCAAAATTCTTGCTCCGATTCGTATTGTTTGAAATCCCGGTGTCTTTACCAGTTCATATGCCTTTGGCAGGCTGATTCCCATCTATGCAGATAATTCCTGCACACTCATAGTTGTTTTCTCCATAAGATGTTGCTCCTTCCGTAGAGTTGGTTATGTCCGTCTCTTCAATAATTGTTTCTCTGCTACCGCTCATGGCGGCTACCAGTCCCCGCAGTAACAAAGGCTTGTTCATTGAGAACGGGATGAAATTGTCAAGGTACAAATCCGTTACATCATTTTGTGTAACTTTTTATTGTTTTCATGAATATTTTAAGCTATAATGTAACCGAAGTCTAAAAACTAGCGGTAACGCTAGCGGTTACGAATTAACGATTGGAATGAGGTATGATATGCCATTAAACTGGAATGATGAAACGATTCCATCAAAAGCAGATAAAACAACGGATATATTAGGATTTAAAGAGGTCGGTGGTGTCGGTCAACTGATTTACCATCCTTTCCGATTCAAGAAATATGAAATTGATATTGATAAAAACGATGATTATTGTGCAACACCATTTTGCCGCCCCGGATATGAACCCATCTTTCCTAAAGAAGATTTTCTTTCTGGACAGGGACTGCTTGCCAGCCTTTGCAATCTGGCAATGCAGATAAACAGCTTTGATAATAAAATTCCATATACGCAGCTCATCATGGAATGGTGTACAAATAATATGCATCCATATAATATTGATTTCATCTATTCTGAATTGAATGAATCGTTTGATATAAATAGCTTCGATGCAGAAATGGTAGAAAAAGACGGAACATTCGAGATTAACAACTTCTTAGATGACCTCGGAAAATTATATAATGCAGTCATGTTTTATGTTGCTCTCGAAGGTGTCTGTATTGCCGATGACGAATCTGCATATGATTTATCCAACGAAGGAAAATACTTTGATGGCTACTCTTTCTTTGATAAATATAAGCATCCTATCGTTGCAATACCAGATGACTTAGATTATGGGGATGCAAAAGGAAATCTCATAGAAGAAATGCAAATTGATAATGAGTACATTAAAAATCATCCGGCAGAAAAATCTCCGGCCGGGAAATTTGCTACTACGCCATATGACGATTACGATGAATTACGGAATGCGCTTATTGACATCATTCCGGAATTTACCATGAAATTAAAGGTAGATTCACGTACTAACCGATTGGAATTTTCTACCGATATTAATTCCGTGTTTGATATTGCATGGCTGACACTTGCAAGAATGCTTTCCGAAGACCCTGCACCAGAAGATAAAGGCAAATCAGATAATCGCCCAGAAGGCATTATGATTCGTTGTCGGAACTGTGGTAAATTCATAATCCGAAAAAGTAACCGACAGGAATTTTGTGATGCCGAAGAATGCCAGAAGGTTCGTAATGCCCGAAAGCAAAAGGCCTACCGTGAACGAAAAGCCATTGAAAAGGCTCAAAAAAGCAAGAAAAAAGCACATTAATTTATATGATTTGGCGGAAAGGCAAATAGATTATTGTATCTAATGTCAGCCAGATACATGCAATTATGTGCTATGATATTATATAAAATATGTTTAAAAGACACCCAAATCCCCCCTATGCAATTTCGCGAAAGAACGTGTGTGAGGGGGCATCGGTCTTTAGGATAAAAAGCTGTAGAGATACTACTCCCCCATTGGGGATGAAGGAGGAATGCTTCAAATGATAAGAAAAAATAATCTCGAAGCGATGATTAAAGCTATTGGTTATATCCAGAGCTCACGTACAAAAATATATGAAAAGAAATATGCACAGTTCGACTGCGTAATTGAAGTTGATTTCAATGGCAGTGGTTCAATCAATTATCCAGAAGATAAAGGTATGAAGATTACAAGAAGGACTACTTGTAATTTTTCTCAGCCAGAGAACTTCGTTGTTCTTGAATGTATCACTCGATTAATGGACAAAGGCTATCGCCCCGAACATATTGAACTTGAAAAGGAATGGACTCTTGGTCATTCAGATAAAGGAGGATTTGCTGATATTCTTGTAAAAGATGCTGATGGAAAAACTCTTTTTATTGTTGAATGTAAAACACCAGGGACAGAATACAAAAAAGAATTAAATAATACACTCAATGATGGCGGTCAATTATTCTCTTATTGGAAACAGGAGGGGACTTGCAAATGGCTTTCTCTTTATGCTTCCGATTTTGACGGTAAAACTATATCTTATACAACAGAAACTATTGATTGTAACGATGACGCCAATATCCTCGCTACTGCGAAGAAAGACCATTCAATCCTTCTCTATCGTGATGCTGGAACGATAGAAGATTTATTTTCCGCTTGGGATGAAACCTATGATAAAAGACTATGTGGTGATGTGATCTTCAGAGACGATTCACAAGCTTATCAAATTGGTGTCAAGCCACTTCGCAAAATCGACTTAAAAGATTTCAGCGAAAACGATAAGGTTGTAAACAAATTTGAAGAAATTCTCCGCCACAACAATGTATCTGATAAAGAAAATGCATTCAACAGACTTATCGCTCTTTTCATCTGTAAATTAGTAGATGAGATTCAAAAAAACGATAATGATATAGTAGATTTCCAGTACAAAGCAGGAACAGATACATATGAAGACTTACAAGATAGACTCCAGCGCCTACATAAAGAAGGAATGGAAAAATTCATGCGGGAAGAAATCTTTTATGTTGCGGATGACTATGCTGAAAAGCTTGTTCAACAATATACTGGTCAAAAACGTAAAAACATGATCGAAGACCTGAGAAGCACCTTACGTATTCTTAAATTCTATACTAATAATGACTTTGCCTTTAAAGATGTTCACAATGAAGAACTCTTTTATCAAAACGGAAAAATACTAGTCGAAATGGTACAATTATTTGAGAATTATAGAATTATAGGTTCAAATGACCTGCAAATGTTAGGTGATTTATTTGAACAATTACTCAATAAAGGATTTAAGCAAAATGAAGGACAGTTTTTCACTCCTATTCCAATAACAAGATTTATATGGGATAGTTTGCCTTTATCAAAAATTATAAAAAAGAAAAATAGCATAGAATTTCCAAAGATACTCGATTACGCTTGTGGAGCTGGTCACTTTTTAACTCAAGGATTTGAGGCTATAAATGATAATGTATTGGCTATTGATCCAAATTATGATGTAGATTCAATATGGACAGAACACAAGATTTTCGGAATTGAAAAAGATTATAGGTTAGCAAGAGTATCAAAAATTTCTCTTTTTATGCATGGTGCAGGCGATGGAAACATCATTTTTGGTGATGGATTGGAAAACTACCCAGACAAAAATATATCAAATAATTCATTTGACATATTAGTAGCAAATCCGCCCTATTCTGTAAAAGCCTTTAAACCACACCTAAAACTTAAAGATAACAAGTTTTCTATACTTGATAAAATATCTAATAATGGTTCAGAAATAGAAACATTATTTGTTGAAAGAATCGCTCAAGTATTAAAGCCTTTAGGAATAGCCTCTGTAATTTTACCTGTATCTATTTTAAATAAAGATAACAATAGTTTCATAGCCGCACGTGAAGAAATACTTAAAAATTTTAGAATTAAAGCAATAACACATCTTGGCAAGAATACTTTTGGCGAAACAGGACAACCAACCATTATTATGTTCCTAGAAAAATACGATGAACCTCCTAAACGTTTTAATCTTGTTCAAGACAGTATTGAAGCAATATGGGAGCAGCATTGTTTAGATGATTGGGAAGATAAAGAAATTCTTACTGGTTATCTTAATAAAATTGATGTTGATTATTTAGATTACGCATCTTTTATCTCGGGCACTCTTCATTATGATTATTGGGCGAATAACGAATACTTCTCAATGTACTATGATAGCTTTGTATCTTCGTCTGAATATTCAAACAAGATTACTCAAAAATCTTTTCAAAAGTTATCTTCCGAAGAGCAATTAGCTTGGTTTGATGAACATTTTTATTACAATGTGAGAGCAATAGAAACCGAAAAACTAATGTATTATGCTCTTGTATACTCACAAAATGTAGCTATCATTTCTTCGCCGGATGACAAAAAGAAAGAAGAACAATTTTTAGGTTATAAGTGGAACGGAAGAAAAGGTCAAGAAGGAATACAGACCCTCAATGCAGGAGGTCTACTATATGACCCTAATAATAGGAAAACACAGAAAAAATTATGTAATATAATACGGAATTCTTTTTCATCAAACACTGAATTAATAATTGATGAATTGAAAGAATATTACTATTACCTAAAATTGCAAGATATGATTGACTTCTCTTCTATAAATTTTACAAAAGCAATCAAAACCGCAAAGGTGAGGGAATTAAAAACCACACCTGGCCTAACAAATTACAAATTGAATGACAAAACTCGTTTTACTCTTTCAATTGGGAATCGTGTTCTTTCATCAGAAGTTAATATTGATGGTACAATTCCAATTTTCAGTGCTAACGTATACGAGGAATTTGGAAAAACAAACAAACAAAACATTACAGATTTCTCTTTGCCCTCAGTTATATGGGGAATAGATGGAGATTGGATGGTAAATTATATTGAAAAGGATTATCCATTTTATCCTACTGACCACTGTGGTGTTTTGAGAATACATTGTCCAAATATACTTCCTCAATACTTTGCACTCGCACTTCAAGTAGAAGGAGAATATGAAAAATTTTCTCGTTGCAATCGTGCCTCTACACAAAGAATTAAGTGTCTCACTATTCAAGTGCCAGATTTGTCTATACAAAAGAAAATTCTTGACATGCTAAATAAATTTGCAGAGGACATACATTTTGATAAAATGAACGTATCAGACATAGACAAAAAGAGTCGCAAAATCTTAATTGACTATATTGGAGATATATGCAAAGAAGATTCCACTCTAGAAAAAATGTTACGTATTTTTAATTTATAAATATACAAGAGCCACAATCCCGGTAGTCTCCTACCAACGATTGTGGCTTTTATCATTCATATTCAACCTCTAAGTAGTCCCTTACTACTAAGGAATCATCCCAACACATCTGCCCTTATCCCGATTCCGCCCATGTGCCTTAGTAGTCTAAACCGTAGTAATTCCAAGGTTTTCCGCCATATTCTGCCCCATGTTGCCCCAGTCTGCGAAGGTATGCATTATCATAAAACTTGAGTGCCGTGGCAGATGAAAAGTATTTTTATCATAGTTTTATTTCTCCTTAAATTGCCCCGGAATGCCCTACCTCGACTATCGTCTCGGTCGCGGCAGTCGCAAAATGCCCGATTATGCAAGCATATCGGGACGCTTCGCTCGTTGCTTCGCGTATTTTGCAAGGGATGCTGGGATAGACAATAAATGGGGTGTTGAAAATCTACCCTGAAATTAGGCGCTTACGTACTGTACACCCCATAAAGAATTTTGTATTGTTAATCCACTAAAAAATAACAGCCCAAAGGAAGTAAAGTAAAATTTCCTTCAGGCTGCTACTGATTTACATATAAATCATTACTTCCTTTGAAGATTTGTTTTAATTCTTGCTGCAATACTAAAGCCAAGCACAATTACAACTGTAAGCAATACCCTGCCTCCATATATAATAAGTAAACCACTTCCAATATTTGTATCAAAGGCAAAGTTATTCATATCAAGCATTGCTTTTACCGGCATTTTTAAATAGTCAATATCCATAGTTATATACTTAGCAACAAACTCTGTAATTGATAATATTACCGTACTTAGTACACATATTATCAACCCTAATATTAAACGAATTCTATTCGTATATTTTTTACCATAATATGATGTAGTCACAAGTACAGTAGTTTTGGCACTTATATCTGAAAAATATAATGACATACATATATATATTA
>ENA-ORCP01000436-ORCP01000436.1-human-gut-metagenome-genome-assembly--contig:-NODE-436-length-37549-cov-4.953192_pt1 | contig 37549 bp, 35 predicted proteins | sample MGYA00242990_ERZ507991 | MGnify/ENA primary metagenome ERZ507991 (study PRJEB26167, sample SAMN06115496) | human gut metagenome | host: Homo sapiens | place: China:Henan | collected 2015-05-07 | study... | reverse complement strand
AGCGTGGTGCAGTGTATGCCGTATGAGCGGTTGCAGTCGTTGTTCGAGACGATGTTCAATGTCAGAATCAGTCAGGGAACTCTAGCCAATATCGTCCGTGAGATGCTTGACAAGTCCCGTCCGGCGATAGACCTTATAGAGCGGCTGATAAAGGAATCCGCCGTAGTCGGTTTTGATGAGTCGGGTTGCTATGTCAACGGCAGACTCAACTGGTCGTGGATAGCGCAGACCACATATCTGACGCTTGTGTTCCGTGGCGCGGGACGTGGTGCGAAAGTGCTTGAAGAACGCTTCGGCGACTCGCTGAAAAACATGACCGCAGTCACCGACCGCCACAGCGCCTACTTCGCCATAGACTTCCTCGACAACCAGATATGTCTGGCACATCTTTTGCGGAATCTCGAATATCTCAACGATATAGACAAGGAGCAGACATGGGCAAAGGATGTGCAGGAACTTCTGCGTGAGGCAATCCATTTGAGAAACGAAAGACCAACGGAGATAATTCCCAAAGAGAACTGGCTCACCCGGCTTGATGACCTGCTCAAAAAGAATCTCGATAATCTGCGCAAAGAGTTCAATGAGCTGAAACGGGGAATAATAAAATGCCGGGGCTACATCTTCAACTTCCTTGAGAACCCGGACATACCCTCGGACAACAACGCTTCGGAGCGGGGAATCCGTAAACTGAAGGTCAAACAGAAAATATCAGGTTGCTTCCGTTCGGACACCGGCGCCGATGCCTTCCATGCGCTGCACTCCATCGCAGACACGGCCTGGAAGAACGGGCAATCCCCTCTTGATGCAATATTGAAACTCGTCTGATAAGACGAGGCGACTCTTTATGACTTTTGCTTTGGCTGAATAGTTACTTTTAACGGTCAATATAGTTAAAGATTGCAAATAATATTGTAACTTTGTCAACAATCAAAATTTTCTAACACCATGTGAATTATGCTTAACGGCAAAACTATATATGTTGGGAAGGATCCGGAGCAGTCGCGGTTGATGGTTGCGCTTGTAGATGGCGGTCAGACCTTAGGCGCGGCTATCGGCGAGCCCGGAAGTGTGCCAGCATGTGTGAGCCGGTGTTTTCCAAAATCCGGTACAGCACATGTGAAGATGGAAATTGATGCATCCGGAAAAACAACCATTACTAATCTTAAAGATGGGAACGTGACGTATGTCAATGGTATTGAGATTGTTTCAAAACGGATTGCCGATAATGCCATTATAGAACTCGGACGTGACCGTTATCGGCTTGACGCCGCAAAAGTGTTTTCCGTGGCTGAACGTATGGCTGCTTCGGCACGCAAAAAAGGAGCCGCAGACTCATCCGGAAAGGAGTTTGATATAAGCCATCTTGAACAGGTTTGGCTTGATTTTCAAGCTAAATCCATGGACCGACAGAAACGGCAGAAAAAACTCGGCCTTCTCGGCAGTGCCAGCCTGATTTTTTCGCTCGGAGGAGGTGCGTTGAGCGTCGTTGCCGGTCAGCTGGGTTTTGGAAGCATTATGACAGGCATTATGCCTGTGCTCACAATTGCAGGCTTTGTCGTTTGCATTGTCTCATTTTATCTGCGCAGTAAAGACAGCAGTATTGAGGAGGCGGCAACGGATATGGAGGAGTTCCAGGACCTTTACGTTTGTCCCAATCCCGACTGTCAGAAATTCCTTGGCAATTACTCCTACAAACTTATGAAACGTCAGTATTCAATGACATGTCCTCACTGCAAATGCAGTTTTGTTGAAAAAAAATAACCATAAATGAACCAACAGACATTAAAACCGGGTACATTGCTGCGTCAAGGAGCTTACAGAATTGAACAAGTTCTCGGACAGGGTGGCTTTGGCATCACATATCTCGCTTATGATGTGGCGCTTGATAAAAATGTTGCCATAAAAGAGTTTTTCCCAAAGGATTTCTGTGATCGCAGCGGCGAAACAAGCCACGTCACTCTCGGAACAAGCAGCTCCGAGCAACTCGTTTCGCGTTTAAGAGCTAAATTCCTTAAGGAAGCCCGTAACATAGCGCGCTTTGACCATCCGAACATCATAAAGATTTTTGCAGCCTTTGAGGAGAACGGCACCGCTTACTATGTGATGGAATGCATTGACGGTCGCTCTCTTCTTGAAGTGGTGAAATCGGGTGGGGCGCTGCCCGAGAAAACGGCAGTGGAATACGTGACCCGCATTGGCGAAGCGCTTGATTACGTTCATTCGCGTCAGGTGAATCATCTTGACGTGAAACCGGCAAATATAATGCTCCGCACGGCCGACAAACGTCCCATACTCATTGATTTCGGACTATCAAAGCAATATGATGTGGAAGGTAGCCAGACTTCGACAACTCCTACCGGAGTGAGTCACGGTTATGCCCCTTTGGAACAATATAACAACACAGGAATTGACCGATTCTCTCCCGAAACCGATGTTTATGCTCTTGCGGCCACACTTTATTTCCTACTTACCGGAACGGTTCCTCCTCAGGCCACATTGCTAATTGATGAACAGTTGATGTTCCCTGAGTCTGTTCCGGCACATCTCATATGCCCGATAACCAAGGCTATGAGTACATCGCGCAAGGATCGTTACCGTTCTGTTAAAGAATTTCTTGCAGCCATCAACGGTGGCGGGAACGGAGGCAGTAATAATGTACCCGCATCAGAGGCAACAGAATTTCCGGCAACGTCACAATCAGCACCAAAACAACCACAAAAAGAAATCCCAAAGCAGCCTGAAAAAAAGGATGGCAAAAGTAATGGTAAATTGATTCTTGCTATAGTGGCCGGAGTTCTGATTGTTGGCGGCATAGTTGCTTGGGCGTTGACTCGCGGAGGAAGCGCCGAATCCCCAGTCGCAGCTCAAGACACCATCCCCGCCGCCACTGACCTCCGCGTCAGCGGCATGAAATTCACTACCCCTCTTGGCGAATGCTTTTATTCGGGCCCAATTGATGCCGACAGTTTGCCTCACGGCAATGGTAAAGCCACTTGGACTGAGGGCGTCGCCCTTGAATATGACGGAGACTGGAATCACGGTGTGATGGAGGGACGCAGCAAGTACACTTTCCGCAACGGCAACTACTTTGAAGGTACGTTCAAGGACAACGGCTTTTTTGAAGGAAGAATAAATAATGTTGAAAACGGTGACTATTTTATAGGTACCTTTAAAGACGGTATGCCCGACAAAGGCGATTGGTATAATAAATCAGGAAAAAAATACAAACAATAAACCGATATGAAATTCAGAATTATTTTACTCATATCAATGATGTGCTTCTGCTTGAACGGATATCCTCAACTCAAGGAAACAGCCGCTAACAGGGGTCAGAAACAGGAGGCATCTGCTGTTCAGAGCGCACAAAACAAAAAGACCGACGGCGTCAAGCGTGTTCGCCACCAAAACAAAAAACAGGTGGAAAAGCCTGAAGATGTACGATTCGATTCTGCGGCCGTAGCCCGTGCCAACAAGAAGACTATCCAGAATCTTTACGACAAAGGCGTTGAGTATATGCGGTTTAAGGATTATGATAATGCGCTCAAGTGTTTTAAAAGCGCTGCCGATGGTGGCCATCATCTTTCTCAGTATTACACCGGATTGTTCTACGATGAAGGCTATGGCTCTGAGGAAAATGATGCGTTGGCGTTCAAGTATTACAAAATGGCATCTGACGGCGGCGTACTGAAGGCGAGCCTCTATCTTGGCATATTGTACGAGGCTGGTGATGGATGCGCGCAAAGCTATCCGGACGCGTTCAGAAGTTACGGCAAGGCTTTAACCGGGGGGCTCAAAACGGCCGGGCTTTATATCGGCAACATGTTATTCTATGGCCGCGGTATAGATCAGGATTTTGAAAAAGCGCTTTTGTTTTATTTGGAGGCCGCCGGAGCCGGTTCAGCCACAGCCACCTATAACGTCGGATTCATGACGCAGTATGGGCTCGGTGTCCAAGCCAACGGAAAAGAAGCCCTCAAGCTGTATCATAAGGCTGCCGAAATGGGTAGTGATTACGCTCAGTTCCAGCTGGGTTATCTGTATGAGACCGGCGACGAATGTGTGAAGCAGAGGGATTATGCGCAGGCCGTGAAATGGTACCGTCTGGCGGCCGAAGCAGGCAACTCCATGGCTCAGAACAATATGGGTGATTTGTACTATTATGGCAATGGCCTGACCCAGAGCTATAAGGATGCTTTTGAATGGTATGAAAAAGCGGCTAAAGACGGCTACGTGACGGCCATATATAATTTGGGTATCCTTTATAACTATGGCAGAGGAGTAGCTAAAAACAAAGCAAAGGCCAGAGAATATTTCATGCAAGCCGCCGATCAAGGAAGTCTAGCCGCCATATATGCCATAGGCGAACAGTATTATTATGAAGATGTTCCTGACTATGCCTCTGCAGCCGAATGGTACAGAAAAGCGGCCGAAGAGGATTACTCGCCCGCGCTCTATAGTATCGGCTTCCTTTATGAAAACGGATACGGAGTGAACCAGGACATTACCGAGGCAATCAAATGGTACGTCAAGGCCGCCGAGAAAAACAACGTCAATGCTCAGTTTGCGCTTGGTGAGATTTATGAGAAGGGCGAACACATGAATAAGGATCTTGATGAGGCTATGAAATGGTATGGAAAAGCGGCTGAGAGCAAGATGCTTGAGGCTCAATATAAGATGGGCTACCTCAACGAGACAAGCGAACGAAACATTTTTCTCAAGAGTTTTTCCGAGGCTTTAAAGTGGTATCGTATTGCTGCTTCGCGAGGTCATGCCGACGCACAGTATCGCCTTGGCCGAATGTATCTTGAAGGCAAGGGCACAAAGAAAGATAAGGATGAGGCAAAAATGTGGATTGAACTTGCTGCAAAAAAGAATCATCCCGAAGCGACCGCCCTATGGAACAAGATTAAGTAAACGATTATGAAACAGACATTGAAAAGAGAGATAAAGGAACAGATGATAGCGGGTTCAAGCCGCGCCGTAGGTGGCGTGGTGGGCGGTATGGTCGGTTCTTTGCTTACGCCTGAAGTTGTTGAGGCGGCAACGGATTTCATTGTTTCCGCTGATGATGATGACGTAGAGGTTTTGGCTGCTCAAACGGCAGAGGCTGCAGAGACCCTTCAAGATGACAGCGTGAAGCCGGAGCCGTATAATAATATTGAGACCGAGATTATGGATTCTCCTGAAACTCAGCCTCAGAATCAAGTGGTGATAGTTTCGGTAGCCGAGACTCCCCAAGCGGCAGACGCAGTTTCCGTGACGGTAGAGGCGGAATGCTATGAAGATGTTCCGGCTGTTGAGGAAGTAATTGACACGCATTCATCTTCAGCTGCCGTGGCTGATAATATTGAACAGCCGGGCCTTGACATGCCGGATTATGTAAATGATGCTAACATAGATTCATTCCTTTAACAGTTATAACTATGGATAATGTAAGTACTTCCGAAGTTACAGATTTCGGTCAAAACATAGAATCGCAATCAACCGTAGAGAATACAGAAGCAAAGAGATCCAGCAAAACCAAGGCGTCTTCCATCGCGCCCTCAGGCGTGACTGTTGGAGCCGTTTTGATTGGTTCGGTGGCAGCGATAGTACTGCGCAATTCACGTGAAACAAGGACTCAGGATTCTGATGAAACGCATGAACCGGAATCAGCAGCTGTCGATTTGGAATCGCTTGTTATGGCCGACAATGAAGTGCCACTTGTCGCTTCCGAATCTGATGCTGAAATGTCGTTTGATGAAGCTTTTACAGCTGCACGAGGTGAGGTAGGTCCCGGCGGCGTATTCCTATGGGACGGGAAACTTTACGGCACATTTACCGCCGATGAGTGGGAAAATATGACTCCTGAACAGCGCTCGGAATTCAGCACCCATTTCACATGGGAGGCTATTGACACTGAACAGAGTGATGTGGCCGGATATTCACCCGTGTCTGCTGCTCCTGCTGAAACTGTAACAGCCGAGCAAGTAGCCGAAGATGATGTGGTCGTAGTTGAGGCCTCTCCGGTAGCTGAAGCAGTTTCGGATGATGATATTGAAATAGTGTCAGTTAACCATGACTCGGAGTCTGTCTCCGCTTTGCCCGATGAAGGCACAGCGTCCTCGATGGATTCTGAAATAGAAGTGCTAAGTGTGATTCATGATGATAGCAGCAATGTGAATCTTGCTACTGTGGAGATTGACGGGCAGTCGGTTGTGCTTGTCGACGTTGATGCTGACAATACGTTTGATTATCTCGGCGTTGATGAAAACGGTGACGGAATGGTGTCATATGATGAAATGATTGCATTGGAATCAGATGAAATCACCGTGGAGGGTTTCGGAGGGTTTACTACCGGACTGCCGAATGACCTTCTCGCCGATAACAATCTGCCCGACTATTCTAACGAATGATTCACATGATGAAAAGCGACTTCAAGAGTTTTGCTCTTTGCGTCATTCTGATGTTGCTGAGCATCGGAGATGTCTCGGCTAAATCTTATCTTGTGGCGGTTGGCGTTGCCGACTATTCAAAATTTCCCGGTGGGCTGAACAGTCTTACGCTAACCACAGCCGATGCGCAATCCATCGTTGATGTCTATTCAAAGAATTCAAGCGTGGATTATGCTCTGCTTCTTGATGCCAAGGCCACACGTTCACGCATATTGAAAGCGATTGAGAAGGTTCATTCGCTCGCCGGCGAAGATGATACGGTTGTCTTCTTCTTCAGCGGCCACGGATACGATGGCGGTTTTTGCGCGTATGACGGCACGCTCAGTTATCGACGCATACGCCGGGCCATGGCTAAAAGCAAATGTAAGAACAAAGTGATTTTTGCTGATGCCTGTCGTTCGGGCGGTATGCGCGTTGAAGCGGCTTCAACTTCCTCGGCAGAGCAGAATGCCGAGGCTGAGACCCGCAATGCTTCGGTAATGATGTTTCTCGCATCCCGCACAAAAGAGAACTCGCTTGAAAGCACTGTCATGTCAAACGGTTATTTTACCACATATCTGCTTAAAGGTCTAAAAGGGAACGCCGATACCAATCGTGACCGGATAATCACAGCTAAGGAGCTTTTTGATTTTGTTCACAATGGGGTTGACTATTTGTCATCGGGCTATCAGCATCCAGTTATGTGGGGACGTTTCAGTGACGACATGCCTGTAATGAAATGGTGATATGGAAGAGATAGTTAAAATAAAATGCCCTAACTGCGCAGCCGTGCTCTCGGTAAGGTACCAGGAGGGCATAGAATCAAAGAGTGTTGTTTGTCCGATATGTAAGCAGCGTTCGCCCTATGCCGCATTCCAGTGCTTGACTCCGGCGGTTGCTGCCGGTGAACCGGAACCGACTTGTCTGCCGGATATGAACTGCGCGATAGGTGAATTGCGTGATTTTTCAACAGGTCGGTGCTATGCGCTGTCTGAGGGTAGAAATGTAATTGGGCGACAGGCATCAGCTTCCACTGCCGATGTGCAGATATCAACCGGCAACAGCATGCGTATGAGCCGCGAGCATCTGGTCATAGACGTGAAAAAACATCCTGTTAAAGGCTATGTGCATGTATTGTCCCTATATAAAGAGAAGGTGAATCCCACATCGGTCAACGGGCAGCCGCTTGAGTATAACGATTCGGTGGTACTCAGTTCCGGCAGTGTTATTGACTTGCCCGATGTACGGCTTATTTTTGATTTGCCTGATGCCGAGGGCACCCGGTTCTGAACCAAACGAGTCACTTAACGTTAATAGAGTTATGATAACAGCTTCGCAGAAAAGGAAAGAAAATATTGCCGAGTATCTGCTTTATATGTGGCAGATTGAAGATATTATTCGTGCTTACGACCTGGACATTGATAAAATCAAGGCCAACGTGATTGACCGCTACACGTCGCTCACAGATGCGCAACGCCGCGAGATGACTGAATGGTACGAGTCGCTCATCGACATGATGCGCCGCGAGGGAGTGGAGAAGAAAGGTCACCTGCAAATGAACCGCAATACTCTTTCATCGCTTGTAGCACTGCATCAGGCGCTTCTCAATGACCCGAAATTTGCCGATTACTCGGCGGAGTTCTATCGTACATTACCTTTCATTGTTGAGCTCCGAGCAAAGGCCGGAGAGGATAAGGCCGGGGAAATTGAAACCTGTTTCAATGCTCTCTACGGCATGTTGCTCATGCGGCTTCAGCAAAAGGAGATTTCGCCGGAGACAGCATCGGCCATCAAGCAGATTTCACATTTCATAGCGGTACTCGCCCGTGATTTCAAGCTTGATGAGGAGGATAAGTTGTTTGACCGGCAGGACTGAAGCCCTGCTCCGAAGTAGAACAAAAGCGCAACCTTGACGGACTGATGTCAGCAAGGTTGCGCTTTTATTAATTTTGGGTGTGGAAATGTTATTTTTTTGATACTTTATTATAACGTTCGTTGAGACCTTTTATCACTTCATCGGTGATGTCGAGAGCCGGATTGAAATAAACGCCGGCAGCTTTAAACAGAATGGCGTCATAGCCTTTGGTCTTGTTGTAATCCTTGATGAAAGCTTCAATAGAGTCATTGAGCTGTTGCTGCTGCTGGCTGAGCTCTATTTCAGTGTTGCGCTGGAGACCGGCCATGTAATTTTCGGCATCGGCCTGCATTTTCTGGAATTTCATTACGTCGGCCTTGTAGCTTTCTTCTGAGAGATAGCCGTTGGTTTTCATTTTTGAATCAATGCCTTTGCCGAAATTCTGAAGTTCGTTCTGACGTGACTGATGTGCTGCTTCAAGTTTGCTGTAAGCGCGTACAGCAGCTTCTTTTAGGTCTTTTGCAAAATTATAGTTTGCAGTTACTGAGTCACCATCGATATAACGGATTTTCAGTGACTGCGCTTCAGCTGCCTTAACAGTGGAATCCACGCCTGATTTTGCAGCTGCACCGGCTTCAGCATCGGTTGAATTAGAGCAGGCAACCATGCCGGCTGAAGCGAGCATCGCTCCTAATGAGAGGGTGGCATAAATGAACTTTTTCATTGTCAAGTTTAAAAATTGGATAGACTTTTTGGTATAGTTCTTATGGTGATTTATTTTACGTTTCATCGTGATGGGCGCAGTGAATATTTTTCTTGCGAAGGGCCGGAATGTCTTTGACGTGACCCGAGGGGAATTTTCCGTTTTTAACAAATAGCACTCTTATGCCGAGAAGAATCACGGCAATTCCTACTAAAAATATTGCTAAAAACACTAATTTCATGCGCCAAAACAGGTTTTGCAATGCAAATATATGAAAGATGGCGAAATTTTTTGCCAAAAGTCAATTTTATTTTGTAACTTGTGGTCGTGTTTAATGGATATTTAACATATTTTTTCTTTTGCCTCTCCGCAGGCATTGGAATCATGCGATTTATTTATTAAAAAACATAGTAACAACCGTTAATTAAAAAATGAAAGTATCAGAACTAAAACCGCGCGAAGTGTTCGCCATCTTTGATGAGATCACAAAGATTCCGCGTCCTTCAAAAAAGGAGGAAAAAATCCGCAAGTTCATCCTTGATTTTGCAGCCAAGCATGGTCTGGAGGCAAAAACAGATGCAATAGGCAATGTTGCCATAAATGTGCCGGCCACTCCGGGTCATGAGAATGCTCCAAAGGTGATTCTTCAGGGCCACATGGACATGGTCTGTGAGTCAAACGACAAAAGTTTCAATTTCGAAACCACTCCTATCACCACTATTGTTGAGGGCGAATGGGTGCGTGCCAACGGAACTACCCTTGGAGCCGACAATGGTATCGGCGTGGCTGCCTCGCTTGCTGCCCTTACGGATCCCACAGTGGTTCACGGTCCGGTTGAAGCTCTTTTCACCATGGATGAGGAAACTGGCATGACGGGTGCATTCAATATTGGTGAGGGGATGATCGATGGCGATATCCTTGTGAATCTCGATTCCGAGGACGATGCTGAAATCTTTGTGGGTTGCGCAGGCGGTGTTGATACGGTGTGCACTTTCAAGTACAATCGTTCCTTTGCCCCTAAGGATTTCCACTATGTGAAAATCAGTGTGCTCAACGGGCAGGGCGGTCATTCAGGCGGCGACATACATCTCGGTCGTGCCAACGCCAACAAGCTTCTGTGCCGCTTCCTCTTCAACGTTTCGCAGAAACATGAGATAGTCCTCTCGGAAATAGATGGCGGTAATCTCCGTAACGCCATTCCCCGCGCTTCGCATGCTATTGTCGGAATCCATACTTCAAAGAAAGAAGACCTGTGCGCCGACTTCAACAAATATGTCGCCGATGTCAAGAATGAGTATGCCGGCATAGAGCCCACCCTCGAGTTGAAGCTGGAAACCGTGGATATGCCCGATTTCTGCGTTGATTCAGAAACGTCAACCGCCGTTATCCGCTCAGTCTATTCGGCTCCCCACGGAGTGGTTTCAATGAGTCGTGATCTTGAAGGATTGGTTGAAACCTCAACCAATCTTGCGTCGGTTAAGATGGGCGCCGAGAACACAATTGTTGTAACCACAAGCCAGCGCTCATCGGTTGAAAGCCGCAAATGGGATATCGCCAATCAGGTTGAGGCTCATTTCCTCCTCGCAGGTGCATCTGTGAAGCATGGCGAGGGTTACCCCGGATGGCAGCCCAACATGAAATCTCCCATCATGAAGATTGCGAGCGATGCCTATAATGAACTCTACGGAATCACTCCGGCTATCAAGGCTATCCACGCCGGTCTGGAATGCGGTCTTTTCCTTGAGAAATATCCTCATCTCGACATGGTTTCGTTTGGCCCCACACTGCGCGACGTTCACTCTCCCTCGGAACGCATGCATATTCCTGCCGTGGAGCGTTTCTACGAGCAGCTGAAGCTTGTTCTTGCAAAAGTGGCTGATCTTAAAAAATAAGCCCCTATTCTGACTGACTACAATCCGTGGGCTCCCGCTCGGAATCCACGGATTGCTTATTTTTCTCATAACTAACTCGATAATAAACCATGACTAACTTTGTAAACCGCGCCGTTACGGCCCTCCTGCTCGCATCATCAGTGGTGTCATGCGGTGCGCGCCGTCAGGCACAGAAAAACCATAGTGAAATAGCCGACACAGCCGATGTTGCGGCAAAAGCTTCAATTGACAAAAAGGTTATTCACCGACTCACTGAGGAGGACTATCGTGAAGTTGCTGAGCGTCTCGGTGTGGAAGTGGCTACTATCAAGGCAGTTGTTGAGATTGAAGCCGGCTCGGCGCATCAGGGATTCCATAAGCCGGGCGAGCCGCTTATCAATTTTGACATATCCATGTTCCGAAAGTTTGCCGGACGTAACGGAATCAATCTCTCAAAGTACAATAAGAGCCATGCCGTGGTGTTCTCCAGGCCCAATGCCTCACGTTATGGCTCCACTCAGGCCGGACAGCAGGCTCGGCTGAAAGCTGCCCGAACGATTGATGAGACAACCGCTATACAAGGTTGTTTCTGGGGCATGTTTCAGATTGGGGGATTCAATTGGAAGAAGTGCGGATGCTCCAGCATCCGGGAATTCGCCGAGCGCATGGCTGTCTCAGAACGCGAGCAACTCGAACTGTTTGCTAACTTTGTGACTAACACCGGAATGCTCCAACATCTCAGAAGCAAAAACTGGAGTGCATTTGCGCGAATGTATAATGGCGGCTCATACGCCAGCCGGGGTTATCACACCCGTCTCGCCAACAGCTATGCCAAACATAGCCGGAAGAAATGACTATTTTTTCATATAGAGCAGCGCCGATACGGAGACTATAAGGCCAATAATAATCACTGACCATTCCGGAAGTGCAAAATGCGAAGCCGCTACGAGAGCCACTGCAACGGTGGCAACAGTACTTCTAACCGCTATTTTAGTGCCGGGATGAACTGACAGCCAATGGCTGATTATGAACCATACCATCAAAGTGTATGCCAGATACCACAGTGTGAACGCCGCTCCAAGCCCGGGAATGCCATAGAGATGATAGCCGCCGCATGTAGCGATTATACACACCAGGGCACTCAGAGTCTCGCAGGTGAGGTACATCTTGCCGCGACCTTTTGCGAGAATGACATAGCCCATTGTGAAAGATACAGCTCTCAGGACAATGCCCGGAGCAGCGAGCACTATCATTGGCACAATGTCAATGAAGGTATCCTTGTAGAGAATCTTCACAATTAGTTGGGCGAAGGGGATCATTATGGCACTTAGGGCGGTTACAACCGCTGTGCTCAACATGGTTTCGTGGCGCAACATTGTTGTACCTCGTTTAGCCCCGCTTTCAAATGAAGCTGTGAGACGCGGAAAATATTCCAGTGACAGAGCAGTGAATACCACTCCCACATATCTTATGGTTATGGAGTATCCCGCTTGATACAGCCCCATAATGCGGTCGCCTCCTGCATAATGCAGAAACGACATTATGACATAACTGGCAAGCCACCCCGAGGCTCCTGAGACCGATAGGTACACTCCGAGCCTAATCATAGTGCGGGTCATTGTCCTTATTTCTTCAGGTGGCAGCTTTATTGCGGTGGCTCCGGAGTTTCTGCTGAAAATCTGATAGGCAATGAGGGTGACAACGCTGTAGGTGAGTATTAACGGCACTATGCCCTCCATTCGCCAGAAATAAATGAAAGGTACGGAAAGTACGAGCGATGCCACTGCACCCCAGACTGAGGCTTTGGCGAGAGTTTTCAGCTGGCCGCTTCCCTGAAGCACGGCACTGCGGGTAGCGATGAGCGTGTTGCATCCGACAGCTGCCGACAGCATCATGAAGTTATGGGCTTGAGAAAAATCACCAAAAGTAATGAAGCTCAGCAACGGTGATAGAGCAATAGCAATCACAATGCCCAAGAAGGCGAGCCAGCGCCCGTAGCTCATGACAAATTTCATCACCTGTTCGCGACGTGTTCCGCTTGAGGCAGCGATGTGTCGCACAGCCGTAGTCCTCACCCCCAGCTGTGATATATTGCCAAGTAGTTCAATGACTGTATTGAACAGCCCGAGCATCCCTATGCCCGCGCTACCAAGCCATAAAGCTGCGAGCTTTGTGCGGACCACGGAACAGAACATATTCAGGGACTCCACGGAAGTGAAAAGTCCCATGGCCGACAGAATGCGCCGGGTGAGAGCTGATGAATTGCGTGCTGCGTTGCCCTGTTGCATGATTGGTCCTACTGTTATTTGGCGTTCACGTCTGTTATCTCACCCATGATAGGGGATTAAGCTTTGTGCGCTCAAGGCGAATTTCAAAGTGCATCACAGGACGGTTACTGTATTGCGGATCGGGGCCAACAGTTCCGAGAATCTGAGACCTCCTGACTCTATCGCCTGTCTTTACATTTATTTTTGATAGGTTGGCATAGATGGTTATGTATTGTCCGTGACGAACCATGACGACTTTATTGAATCCGTCGTGAGAAAACACACCGCTCACAACTCCGTCAAATATGCAGCGAGCCTGTGCACCTGCCGGAGTGGAAATGTCAATTCCTGGGCTGTCAATCACCACATTATCCATTTCAGGGTGTGACTGACGCCCGAATCGGCGCTCTATTTTGTAAGAACCCGTCACCGGGAAAAGCAAATTGCCTTTATTGTTCTCAAAGCGCGAATTGACGGCGCGTTCTTCGGGAGTAGCGTTTTTCTTTGTGGTCGCGAGGTTTTGTGAGGTCTTGGGCGTTTCCTTGCGTGCGGGTGATGTCCTCTTCTTGTCGGCCGATTTTGACTTCTGTGATTTGCTTTGTTTGCTCTTGCGTTGTTGCTCCTCTTTCTGACGTTGCTGCGCAATAATCATGCGGTCAAGTTCGCTGTCAAGATTCTTGAGTCTTTTTTGGCTTTTGGCTATGTCGGCTTTGAGGCGAGTGCTTTCTTTTTCAAGCTTGCTGACGGTGCGGTCTGTTTCATCGCGCAACTCACGCAGCTTTATCTCGGCCGATGAAAGATCGCTGAGCGACTTGTTGCGCTCACCACGAAGCGATGCAAGCAAACGCCGCTGGCTCTCGACTTTTGATGCTGCCAGTTTTATCTCTCTTACTTTGCGCTTGCGCCATTTTGCAAATTCGCCCGAATAGCGGTAGCGCGCATTCACATCATGGTAGAGTTCAGGAGTAAATATGAATGATATTATACCTGTGGCTTTCACTGAGCCTTGCATTTTTCTCAGCGAGCGGGCATACTCCTCTTTAAGAACCGCGAGCTGCGATTCAAGCTCAGTCATTGTTGCGGATGCGAGTCGCATGCTGTCGTCAATCTGGGCTATTGAAGATTTAATAGAGTTTATCTCGGCTCCTTTGTCGCGCAACTGGCCTTCAAGCTGCCCGAGCTTTTCTTTGTTTTGGGCGGCTTGCTGCCGGGTGACATTGAGCTTTCGTGAGGTTTCCTTTATCGATTTCTGGGCGGCTTGTTGCTCACGTTTCACATTGTTTATGGTTCGTTTCTTCGCAGCGTGCCCATCTTCCGACCATAAGAGCGGAAGGAAAAAGAGAAACAGTAGCAGAATTACTTTCGGAGAGTGCATTGACATGACGGAACTCAGAGATTTGTGAATGCCTTGATGAGTTTCTGAGCGTTTACGCGTTCGTAGTTCGAGGGCACTGAAGGCCTCCGAAGTTCTACTTTTTCATCCCATGAGGCTTTCCCGAAATTCCATTCAAGAGTGGCGTCTATGGCGGTTTTTCCGGCTGATGCTTCCACGGAGGTTCCCCCTGCAAACGGACCGAATTGAGTGGCGCGGGAGTCCTCATAACCCACTGTAACCGGCTGATGCGATCCGGCTTTCACGAGCAACGCCATGAGATCACCTGCGGCGCTGAAAGCGAATCCGTACTCCACGCCCGGAGGCATATCGCGTGGTATCAGGGAGAAACCGCCGTCTGCACCGGAGCGTTCAATCTCAAAATCTTTTGTAAGCTCGCGGGCCCGTAGCTGACTGCCTGCCACAAATGGTCGGCCTAACAGAATGTCCTGCACATTTGATATTGTAACCGGGAAACCTCCGAGAAGCGGACGGATGGCTTCGCTTACATATTTCTTGTTGAATTTATCAATCGCGGTCAGTGAATCATCGGTCAGATATATGTTGCCAATTTCCATCCCAAAGAAACGTAAAGAAATCATGATGCTTTTGTCACGTTCCATAACGGCGTTGCCGGATACAGAAATGCTTTTGGGTTCCCTAAGTCTGAGCGTCACCGGAATCTTTACGCGTTCCCAGGGTCGGTATGATTCAATTGAAAGTGATATGTCGGTTGCAGAAGCCGGCAAACCGGCGGTGACGGAGCCGGTGTTGGTTTTCGGCACGGATTTGCCGGAATGACACGCCGTCAGCAGCCATGCCGACAGAATGCATAGTGTGAGAAGAAATTTGCTTATTGATTTCAAGTAGGTCATTTGTAGAAAAATGTTTTATTTTTAACCTTGCGTTTTAGCAGGTCGTTGTCGGGGTTCTTTTCAAGAGCCTGTTCCCAGAACATTACCGCCTTCTCCGGATCGCCTGACATAAAATAGATATCTCCCGCATGTTCCAGCACTTCGGCCGAGCCTCCGTCATCATCATTTGCGAGCGCGCCATCAATGATTTCCTTGGCTTTCTCATAGTTTTTCATTTTGAAAAGCACCCAGGCATAAGTGTCAAGCGATGTGGCTGATTCGGGGTTCTCCTTTACAACGCGCTCAATCATGGTCAGAGCCTTGTCAAGGTCCTTTTCGGTGCAAGCCATGTGGTATGCGCAGTTATTGAGCGCCAGCAGATTGTCAGGGTCAAGTTCAAGCGATTTGTTATAGTAGATGAAAGCCGAGTCGGCATCACCTTTGGCGTAGTAAGTGTCGGCTATGGCGGAATACAGTTCCGAGCGGGTATCCGTCTGCGTAGAGTCAAGTTTTGCGATTCCTTCGCGCAGAATATCCAAAGCGCCGGAGTAATCTTTTTTTTGAATCATTGCCGAAGAGGCGAGGGCATATAGATCACTTTCGGCGGGGAAGAATTTCAGCGCATCCCTTACTGTGGCAATTGCGCCGTCAAAGTCCTTTTCAGTGAAGTAGATTGAGCCGAGCATCTGCCAGCGTTTGCTGTCGGAGGGGTCATCCTCAAGTCCGAGAGCTATCTGTTCGGCGGCCGGAGCATAGTTTGTCTTTGATGTCAGATAGTCGCCGTAAAGGAAATGGCCTTTGGGCTCTTTGGGATATTGGCCGACAAGAGTTTTGAAAAGTGACTCGATTTCTGAGTCGGGGGTGTTCAGTCCCGACTGGCCGAGGGAGTAGACGTAGAGCATCTCGAGCTTAGTGGCGAAATCAATGTCGGGTTTGCGTATTGTCGAATTCACCTCATTGCGGTAGGCGGCGGTATCTTTTGCGGCCATGTGTACGCGGGATTTTTGCAAGTAGGCGGGGCCGTAGTCGGCATCAAGAGCCAAAGCCCGGTCAAGCAGTATCAGGGCCGAGTCATTGTCGCCCATCTGCTGAAACACTCCGCCGGCAATTGTGGCATATTCAGCTGAGCGGGGCATTGATTCAACGAGCCGCATAACCTGCGCTTTCACTGCGGCAGTGTCCTTAAGGTCGTTGTAAATGTTTATTTTGCGGCCTATTGTTGCCGGACTCACACCTTCGGTACGTTCAATGTCATCATATATGCCTATGGCCTTGCTGATTGAAGCGGAATCGGCTTTGGCCGCAAGCATATCGGCGTAGGCTCCCGCAAGCTCCACACGTTCGGGATAACGCTCGTAAAGGTCAGCGATAGTTGACAGCGTCCGGTCGCGGTCGCCGAGCATATTGGTGAGCGACACAAATTCCAGGGCCTCGTAAAAATCATTCGGGTTCGCGTCAAGATATTTCTGAAACCGGTTAAACGTGTCGTTTTGCACTATTGAGTCGTTCGAGTTCTCAAAGAGATTCTTCATGCCATATTCCTTGCTGAGATAGAGGTCCGAAGGATTGAGAAGATAGGCTGCCTCTATGAGGGAATAGTAAGCGTCATCGGCGTCATCGGCCTTGTACTTCAATGCTTCCAGAAAGATATAGTCAGATTTCTGAGCGTCTCTTTGCGATTCGGTTCTAACCGGTTTCTTGGCAGTTGACGTAAAGGATAGTCCGCCGCCAATCAGTGCGGCGAATATAAAACCTGATATGAATGATGAATGCTTCACGAGGATGTTGGGTTTAGAATTTGGCGTTAAATATTAGGCTGCATGCGTAGCCTGCGGAGGCCGGACCGGAATGATTGTGTCATTCATTCCATGCCTGTGTGACCAAATCCTCCCTCGCCACGTTCTGTAGAACTCAGGCTTTCGGCTTCATCCCACTCTACGCGGGTGTAAGGAGCTATGACCATCTGACAAATCCTTTCTCCGTCATTTAAAACAACGGATTCAGTTGAAAGGTTGATGACTATGACTCCAATTTCGCCGCGGTAATCGGCATCGATAGTTCCGGGAGAGTTGAGCAGTGTGATTCCTTTTTTCAAGGCAAGCCCGCTTCGGGGACGCAGCTGGCATTCATAGCCTTCGGGAAGTTCTATGCGGAGGCCTGTCGGTACAAGCGCGCGTTGCATCGGCGCGAGTGTCAGGGGTGAATCTAACCAAGCTCTCACATCCATTCCAGCTGAAAGCTGGGTTGCATACGCCGGGAGGGGATTGCCTGATTTATTTATGATTTTTACTTTTATTTCTGACATAGCGGTCACGTAATGGTGAAATGATAAGAATGGAACGTTAGAAGCTGATACCTATCCGCAGGCAAGCCATGCTGAGGCCGTCCACATCGCAATGACGGTCACCGAGGTCAAACGGTTTCATGCCGTTATAAATGTAACTCAGTGTGAAATATGAGCGGAATGTGCGACCTGTGTATAGATTTATCCCTACGCCCGGGGCAAGATAAAGCCCGGTTTGCCGGGTGCCGAACGAGGGTTGGTTTATTGCTATGCCGCCCCGTAAATCCATGAAAAGCAATTTGTCATCAGCTGAAAAATCCGTGCGCAATATAGCATAAACAGGAAATGATCTCACTGAATTGCTGACCATCATATTGACGGAAGCTCCTATGCCTACAGCATTGAGCCATTTGTCCTTGTATCCGAAGAAAGCGTCAAGGTTTATCGATGACAGGTTGTTGGAAGTCAGGTCCGTTGCGCCTCCTACTTCCGCTCCCCACACAAAATGATTCCAGCCTGAGGATGCTTGTCCTGACGGTTCAGCCATGCAGGTGTTGCCTGAAAAAAACAAAGCTGTCAGAACTATGATAATGGCTACGAAGCGTTTCATAAATGGATGATGTTTCAGTTCGGTATATGACTGCAAAAATAGCGAAAAATAATCACATATCCGCGCTTGATTATGGATTATTTCTCAAGCGTGACGCATGCCCAGTCAAGGCGCGAGGTGTGGCCTCGGTATTTGAGTCCGAGGGGCTCGGCTGCTTGAAGTATCACAGGTATGTCAGCTTCATAAAAGCCACTGAGAATTAGTGTTGCGCCCTCTTTCAATGCATTGCAGTAGCGGGTAAGGTCGGACGTGATGACATTGCGGTTGATATTGGCGAGCATAATGTCGGCTTTATAGTCCACGGCTGATTCAAGTGCCGTTGCGTCGCCAAGAACCATGCTGATTTCCTCATGCTTGTTGAGCTTGCAGTTTTCAACGGCGTTTTCCCATGCGGGCGGGTCGATTTCTATGCCTGTGATTCGTTTTGCACCGCGCATGGCTGCAAGTATTGCAAGAATGCCGGTGCCGGTACCCATGTCTATGACGTCTTTGCCGTTGAGGTCAAGTTCAAGAAGACGGCTGATGATGAGGGAGGTGGTGGAGTGGTGACCGGTCCCGAAAGCCATTTTGGGATCAATGACTATGTCATACTCGCATCGCGGTATGTCGGAGTGGAATGACGAGTGGATTACGCAGCGTTCACCAACAACTATAGGCTTGAAGTAATTCTTTTCCCACTCATGGTTCCAGTCCTGTCCGGGAACGTTGACGGCATTCCAGGTGAATTTCAGGTCAGGCCAAGGCATTGCCTCAAGCGTGGTGCTCAGTTGTGGGTCGTACTGGTCGGTGCGGATATAGGCTGTAAGTCCCTTTTCATCAGGCACAAAAGTCTCAAAACCGGCATCGGCAAGAAGCGCTGCGGCGGTGTCGGTTATGGTTTCAGAGCAAGGTGCAATGTCAATGCGCACCTCGGTGTAATCGTTCACTGCGTTGAAATGTGTTGGAAGGTGATGAATTGTATTTTATAATTAAGCTTTCAAATCTCTATCGGCGACGTATCCGCTTTATGAAGCTTGCGATTTTCGATGCAGTCTTGTAGGCCAGATAAGCGTAATCCATATAGTTGAGCCCCTTTAACATGCGGCCTGCGAGACCGTTGGATTTGATAGTTGGTATATTCTCTTTTAAGGCGGCTGCCCGTGAAGCGAATTTCATCTTTTCAATTTCGCAACGCGCCAGGAGGTAAGCCCTGCGGTAACGCAGTTCATCAATGTCATATCCTTTCCAGTCAGGAGATTCATTTGTTGATCCTGATCCGTATTTCGTTAATTGCATCGGAGGGGATTACTTTAGGATTATTCGGGAAATAAGTCGTGCCATAGGATTTATTACCAAAGGCTTACGAAGGAGAATCAGAACACCTATCAGAATGAGGTAGCATCCACACATTATCAGGCAGCTCCATGTGCGCCCTAATGAATGAGCCATCCAGTCAACAGCCGACATTGACAGGAAAAACACTGCTATCACCCCGAGAAACACCGCAATCAGTCCAATTGCCAGACTTGATATAAGTAGGGTGAGCTTTTCGGTGAGGGTTAGTTTGCCGTATTCCAGCTGAAGCTTCAGATATTCGCGGCCTTCCTCATAAATCTGTTTGAACTGGTTAGGCTGTTCGCTCATGGATGTCAAATTTGATGTGTAGGATTTGTGAAACGGAGTAGGTGAGTAGGGGATTGGGTCTTATCTGCTGCTCCTGAAATGGGCGCGCAGACATTGCGCCGCATTTCGGGAGTGTATGCGGATGGTTGCTGAAATGCGATGGCCGACGTGAGTAGAAAGAATATCAGTCAATGTCGGCTGTGAGCTGCTCAACGAGAGCGTCAATCTCGCTCTGAGTGCAGATGATGCCTTTCTTTTGGAGAGCTTCTTTGATTTTACGGCGAAGTTCAACGCCTTTGGCGGGGGCAAAAAGAATTGCAGCAGCGCCACCGATAAGGGCACCGCCAATAAAAGCATAGAGAATGCTGAGATTGTTGTTCATAATGTCAGTATATTTACTATTGGGCTTGTTGTCTGGTTATGTTTGTTTTGGGGCTACCATCGGTCAAAGGGATGGGGAAATCCTCGCTAAGGCCTTTCCTCATCCTTTAGGTCGACAAATGTTATTAGTGAAATTGACGGAGTGTCAGCTGCGGTTACTTTGTTTCAAGATCCTCAGCGATGGCATCGGCCAGTTCCTCTACTTTGCTTTTTTTCAGGCGTATTCCTTTTTCACGAAGATATTCGGCAATGTCTTTACGGGTGTTTTCACCTTTGTCTGGAGCAAAGAGAAGGCCAGCTGCGGCACCAACGAAAGCTCCGCCAAGAGCTGCTAAAACAATGTGTAGTGGTTTCATTTCAGTTTGGGTTATAAATTATAGTTGATAAGTTAGTTTCCGAATAGATAACGCATCAGAATGCACTATGGTTTTGGAGACTTCAATTTTTTTTTGCGTGGCTAATTTAATACATTTCTCCCATCCTCACAAATTTTTTTCAGAGCTTCTTGGCGGTTATCTCCGAATATATTGCAAATCAAATGTGAAATCACTACCTTTGTAATCTGAAAACAACAATCATTTGTGCCATACAGCGCATTTCTTTAACCGAAATTTTTTATTCACCTTAAATACCATATTCTCTTAATGAAAAAACTTTTTAAAAGAGCGGCCACCGTTGCGGCCTTAATTGCTGCCGGAGTTGCAGCGATGCCTTTAAGCGCTGCAGAAATAGCTGCTAATTATGAGGTCATACCTTTGCCTCAGAGAGTTATGCCCGGACGCGGACTCCCGTTTGAACTCACGCCAAAGACCGTGATTGTGGTTCCTAAAGGCGACAAAGCCCTGAACACCAATGCACGTCTGCTCGCCGGCTATCTCAAGGATTTGACCGGAATCCAGCCAAAGATTGTCAACAAACAGCCCAAAGTTGGTGCCATTGTCCTCGCAGCTAATTTGCAGAACGAAAACAAAGAGGCCTACACTTTGGATGTTACCTCGGAAAACATCACCATCAACGGCGCGTCGGCAGCAGGTAACTTCTACGGCATCCAGACACTCCGCAAATCCATCTCGGCTCCTGCAAAGGCGGGCGACAACGTTATTTTCCCCTCTGTCTCAATCTCCGATGCCCCCCGTTTCAGCTATCGCGGCGCGCATTTCGACACCTCGCGCCATTTCTTCCCGGTTGACTCTGTGAAGACTTTCATTGACATGCTCGCCATGCACAACATCAACCGATTCCATTGGCACATCACCGATGACCAGGGTTGGCGACTTGAAATAAACAAATATCCCAAACTCACAGAAATTGGCTCAAAACGCGCGGGTACCGTGCTCGGCAACAACAGCGATGAATACGATGGCATCCCTTACGGGGGCTTTTACACACAGAAGGACGCACGCGATATAGTGAAATACGCCGCTGACCGCCATATCACTGTTATTCCTGAAATTGATCTTCCGGGTCACATGCTTGGAGCTTTGGCCGCATATCCGGAATTTGGCTGCACTGGCGGCCCTTACGAGGTTTGGCAGCGCTGGGGCGTATCGGAAGATGTGCTATGCGCCGGTAACGACAAGACTCTCGGATTCATTGATGATGTGCTCAACGAGGTTATGGACATCTTCCCCTCGGAATATATCCACATCGGTGGCGATGAGTGCCCCAAAGTGCGCTGGGAAAAATGCCCGAAGTGCCAGGCTCGTATCAAAGAGCTCGGCCTCAAGAGCGATAATCACAGCACTGCCGAGCAGAAGCTTCAGAACTTTGTGATGGAGCGCGCCGCCAAGACTCTCGCCAAGCGCGACCGCAAAATGATTGGCTGGGATGAAATCCTTGAAGGCGGACTCTTCCCCGGAGCAACTGTGATGGCATGGCGCGGTGCCGAAGCTGCTGCCGAAACTGCCAAGCAGGGACACGACGCAATCCTTACGCCTACAAATTTCTGCTACTTCGATTACTGCCAGAGCGCAAATCCCGAACTTGAACCGCTTGGAATAGGCGGCTATGTACCGGTTGAAAAAGTGTATTCGCTTGAACCTATAAGTTCAGAACTCACCCCTGAGCAAGCAAAACATATCATCGGTGCGCAGGCCAACCTCTGGACGGAGTATATACCCACCTTCTTACATGCCCAGTACATGGAGCTTCCTCGATTGGCTGCCATGTCGGAAGTGCAGTGGACTGAGCCTTCGCAGAAGGATTATGGTTACTTCACTAAGCGTCTGCCGCAACTCATTGCCCAGTACAAGAACCAAGGTTACAATTATGCCAAGCATGTGTTCGACGTGCGCGGAGAGCTTAAAGCCGACCCCATTGCCGAAGCCATAGTTGCCACTTTCTCCACTATTGATGACGCTCCCATTTACTACACTCTTGACGGCACCAACCCCACTGTCAACAGTCACCGTTACACCAAGCCGGTGGTTCTGCAGGTGTCGGCCGTTATCAAGGCTCAGGTTATTCGCCCCAACGGTGAGTCAAGCCGCGTTTGGGCCGACAGCGTTTCATTCAACAAAGCCACTTCGGCCAACGTTACACTTGCCGGCGCTCCTCACTCACGCTACGCTTCAACAGGCGCCGGCGTCCTCACCGACGGACGTTTTGGCGGCCCGGCATTCAATACCGATTCTTGGCTCGGTTTCCTCGACAATGACCTCGATGCCACGCTTGACCTCGGAAAAGAAAAAGAGTTCAGCTCGGTTTCGTTCACCACGCTTGTGAACACTCCCAACTGGATTTTCGATACGCCCAGCGTAACCGTTTGGGTTTCGGACAACGGAAAGGATTTCCGTGTGGTAGCTAAGGAAGAATATGCCACAGTGACTGATCATGTTATTGACCTGTATAAGCATAAGGTCGTTTTTCCCGAAGTGAAAGCGCGTTACGTTCGCGTTCTCATTCCTCACCTCCAGTCAATTCCCGCATTCCATGGCGTTGGCGAAGGCAAGCCGGCTTTCGTGTTCGTTGATGAAATCATGGTTGACTGATAACTCAGTTAAGTAAAAACAAATTCGGCCCGGATGGCATCTCGCTCTCCGGGCCGAATTGTCTTTAACGGAATAAATTTGAGCTCCTCAGCAAAGCGACTACTGAAATAACGTATTAACTTTTATTACTGTCCTCTAAAGTTTAGCGGACAGTAATAATTGCAAATATACCGCATTCTGCGGTTCATGCCAACAGGTCGGAAAAATACGTTTGGTTCCTTCACGTAATCGATGTTGAACCAAACATTATAAATATGTACTGAGCAAAAATAAGAAATATAGGTTACCGGTTTTTTCTTTTCACTGGCACCCATAAATGTCATTAGCGCTCCCTATAATATGGGAAAACATGATGAAAAAATAGAGTTATATGTAGCAAATATACTGACAGCAATGACAATACAAGCTAAATCGCTTTGGTTTCACAACCATGCGGAAAGCATTGAGTAAGATTGCTCGCCGATGCCGAATCAACCGAAACACTTCCCGCCGGGCTCTACATCATCAACGGCAGGAAAACGTTTATTTCTAAATAATAGTCCTATTAGGTTTATTGGCCGAGGTAGGGTTTGAGGAGACGGCTTTTCTGGCCTTTGAGGCGGCGGATGGCTTTTTCCTTGATCTGGCGCACGCGTTCGCGCGTGAGGTCGAATTTAGCGCCAATTTCTTCAAGCGACATCTCGGGGCATCCTATTCCGAAAAACATCTTTATGATTTCTCTTTCACGTTCATGTAGCTGACGCAAAGCTCGCTCCACTTCGCGCGACAGCGATTCCTGATTGAGCGATGAATCAGCCATGGGCGAGTCATCGTTGGCAAGGACGTCGAGCAGACTGTTGTCTTCGCCGTCGGCAAACGGAGCGTCGACCGATACATGTCGGCCTGAAACTTTAAGCGTATCGGCAATTTTATCAACCGGGACATCAAGGGATTCGGCAAGTTCTTCGGCCGAAGGGCGCCGCTCATGATCCTGCTCAAAGCGTGAGAGAGCTTTTGATATTTTGTTGAGTGAGCCAACCTGATTGAGCGGCAGACGCACAATGCGGCTCTGTTCGGCAAGCGCCTGCAGGATTGACTGGCGAATCCACCACACGGCATAGGAAATGAATTTGAAGCCGCGTGTCTCATCAAATTTCTGTGCGGCTTTTATCAGCCCGAGATTACCCTCATTGATTAGGTCGGGCAAGCTGAGCCCTTGATTCTGATATTGCTTGGCCACTGAAACCACGAACCTGAGATTGGCGCGTGTGAGCCTGTCAAGTGCGCGTTCATCGCCTTGCCGTATACGCCTTGCAAGTTCAACTTCTTCTTCAACTGAAATTAATTCTTCCCGACCTATTTCCTGAAGATATTTGTCAAGTGAGGGGCTCTCGCGATTGGTTATTGATTTGTTGATTTTAAGCTGTCTCATCTATTTTGCTGCAAATTGGTGGGTGGCCATTATGAAAACGCAGAAAAACATGTTAATATTGCATCGCGATGCAATATTAACATGTTTAATCTAAAAAGGTTATCTGATTCGGAGCCGATTGCCCGAATGAAATTCGCGTTGTTACTGGCCGAGGAAGGCTTTGAGGTGGCGGCTTTTCTGACCTTTGAGGCGGCGGATGGCTTTCTCCTTGATCTGGCGCACGCGTTCGCGGGTAAGGTCGAACTTGGCCGCAATCTCTTCAAGAGTCATCTCTTGGCATCCTATGCCAAAGAACATCTTGAGGATGTCGCGCTCGCGCTGCTGCAACTGGCTTAGTGCACGGTCAACCTCTACGGAAAGTGATTCCTGATTAAGGGATGAATCGGTGTGGGGCGCATCAGCGTCGGTGAGAACATCCATGAGGCTATTGTCCTCGCTGTCAGAGAACGGTGCGTCGAGCGAGGTGTGACGGCCATAAACGCTCACGGATTCCGAAATCTTGTCGACATCCATGTCAAGTATCTCCGAAATCTCTTCCGATGACGGGCGGCGCTGATTGTCCTGTTCGAATTTTGAAATGGCTTTGTTGATTTTGTTGAGCGAACCAACCTGGTTGAGCGGCAGGCGCACAATGCGGCTCTGCTCGGCGAGTGCCTGAAGAATCGACTGGCGAATCCACCAAACGGCGTAGGAGATGAATTTGAAACCGCGGGTTTCATCGAATTTCTGAGCCGCTTTAATCAACCCGATGTTGCCCTCGTTTATGAGGTCGGGGAGGCTCAGACCTTGATTCTGATACTGTTTGGCAACGGAAACTACGAAACGCAGGTTGGCACACACCAAGCGGGCGAGCGCCCTGTCATCGCCTTGACGGATACGCTGGGCAAGCTCTACCTCTTCTTCAACAGTGAGCACCTCTTCACGACCAATTTCCTGAAGATATTTGTCAAGCGATGCGGTGTCGCGGCTTGTAATCGAACGGATTATTTTTAGTTGTCTCATCAGTGTTTACAGCAAAAAGTTTGCAAAGGTACTAATTTTTCAGTTATTCTCCGCTTTTTATCCTTTGAAATTAACGTAAATTCCTGCTTTTTCTTGCCCTTTGATATTATTTTTGTGAATTTTATCCATTTAGAACAACAATCGGGCTCCTCAAAAGTGAGAAGCCCGAGCTGAATTTATGTAATTACTTACTTATATTTAACCCATTTCACAAGCTCCTTCAGATTAGGCTTTTTGCCATACATGAATATGCCCACTCTGTAGATTTTGGCCGCGAACCATACCACTATGAAGAATGTGACTACAAGGAGCACCAGCGAAACCGCAATCTCCCAGCCGGGAATGCCGAACGGTATGCGCGCCATCATCACCATAGGCGATGTGAACGGGATGAGTGAGGTCCAGAATGCAAGTTGCGAGCCTGGATCGGATGCTGCCTGCATAGCAAGGATGATACCGATAATAATGGGAAACACCACGATTGACTGCAGCTGGCCCGCATCCTGAATATTGTCGACGGCCGAGCCGATTGCGGCGTAGATGGCTGAGTAAAGCAGGAACCCGCCTATCAGGAAGGCAAGCAGTAGCCCGAACAATCCAATGATGTAGGAAACATTGCCGAGCACAGAAAGAGCCTGGAGAATCTCAACGTCGGTTGAGAACGAAGCGCCGCTCTGCATTGCTCCTGAATTGAGCGCGGTGACGTCGGCCGCAACATCGGCCGGTATGATTGCGGGAAGCAGAAATGCCGACATGGCTGCCATGAGCACACCCCAAATAACTATCTGTGTCACGGCCACGAGGCCAATACCGCATATTTTGCCCAGCATGAGCTGCGTGGGTTTTACGGAACTTACCACGATTTCAAGCACTCTATTGTTCTTTTCCTCAATGATGCTGGTCATCACCATTTGGCCATACAGCAGCAGACACATATAGAGCATCAGCGTAAGTATCATCCCAAGCATGTAGCTGAGCATTGTCGATGATTCGGATGAATCCTCGTTGCGTATTGACTGGAGGTCGACATCGGAGTGAATCGATTTTATGATTTCATCAAGATTGTCAATGTTATAGGAAGCAAGCTTTTGCTTCTCCACAATCTCATTGACCTGGTCAACGATAGCGCTTTCAACCGACATTGAAGAAGCGTCGTTGGAGTAGAGCTGGAGGGTAGCGTTGCCGGTTAAAGCCTCGGCCGGAATCACCAGCACGGCATCGATACCCGGCGCATTGCGGGCTGAGTCAAGCTCAATGTCGGTTTCTGTGAAGCTCAGTTCAGGCGTGTTTTTAAGTGATTTGGCAATGTTGGCCGAGTTATCTATCACAAGCACTTTGCGATTTTCGCTTTCAGAAAATTCGGCAATAAGCACCGGTGCAAGCATGAGAGCCAGCATTACCAGGGGCATGAGAATCGTGGTGATGATGAAGCTCTTCTTGCTGACGCGCTCCATGTATTCGCGTCCTATTATGATTGAAGTTTTTGAATCCATTATTCAGGAATGTGAAAGGGTTGGGGATTAGTTGGAACTGCCGGCGGTTTCGCTGTTTTTAACCGTTGAAATGAAAATATCGTTCATTGAAGCCATGGCCTCGTTTACGGCGGCTATTTCAACAGTTTTGTTTGAAGCGTCGATAACTTGGCGCAGTGAGGCGCCGGGCTTTAGCAGCAGGTTCATGCGCTGACGGTCGTAGGGGGCCTCATCAAAGCTGAATGAGGAAATCATAGGGTCAAGAGCCGACGCGAGAGCGCGGGGATCGCCGGTGAAATCAATTGAATATCGCCCGCGGGTATATTCGCGCCGGATATCTTCAACATTCCCTGTGAGTATGTTGTGCCCCTTGTTTATTAGTGTGATGTTATCGCAGATTTCTTCAACTGAGGCCATGTTGTGGGTTGAGAAGATAATGGTTGACCCTTCATCTTTCAGCCGCAGAATCTCATCGCGCAGAAGATTGGCGTTGATAGGGTCGAATCCTGAAAATGGCTCGTCGAAAATGAGCAATTTGGGCTTGTGTAACACTGTCACTATGAACTGCACTTTTTGAGCCATACCCTTGGATAGTTCCTCTACTTTGCGGTTCCACCACGAGCTTATTTCAAAGCGGTCAAACCATTCACGCAACGCATGGGTGGCCTCGGATTTGGACAGTCCTTTCAGACGCGCAAAGAAAACGGCCTGGTCGCCCACTTTCATTTTCTTGTAAAGTCCGCGTTCCTCGGGCAGATAACCTATGGAAGCCACGTCGGCCTGAGTGAGCTGATGGCCGTCGAAAATCACTGAACCCGAATCGGGGGCGGTAATGTGGTTTATTATGCGGATTAGTGTGGTTTTCCCGGCGCCGTTGGGGCCCAGGAGTCCGTAGATTTTGCCCTGCGGTACCGCAAAGCTCACATTGTCGAGTGCGCGGTGGGAGGCATAGTTTTTACTTACTTTGTCAATGGTCAGAAGATCCATGAGCTTTCAATGTTATTTTTATTGCACTAATGTTTTTTGATATTAGACGCAATATCCCCGGAAAAATTTCACCTTATGCCAAATTTTTTATCCTTTTTTGCGAAAATGCGGTCAATTATGGCAGCTATGGCTCCGTCGCCCGTGACGTTGCAGGCTGTGCCGAATGAGTCCATTGCAATGTAAAGCGCTATCATCATTGCGTTTTGCGCCTCTGTGAAGCCTAAAACTCCTGAAAGCAGTCCGAGAGAAGCCATGATTGCTCCGCCGGGAATGCCCGGTGCGGCAATGATTGTTATTCCGAGCATGGTGATGAACTCCGTCATAGCTCCTATGTCGTAATGAATGCCCTGGAGAACCATCAGTGCCACTGCGCATGAAACTATTTTGAGCGTGGAGCCCGACATGTGAATGGTAGCGCAGAGCGGAACAACGAATCCGGCAATGTCGCGGTCCACTCCCATCACCATCGTTTGCCGCAAAGTGATTGGAATTGTGGCTGCCGATGACTGCGTGCCTAAAGCAGTGAAGTAGGCAGGCATCATGGTCCATAGCATTTTCAGCGGATTGCGGCGATAGAACAGAGCGGCCACGCAATACTGCAAAAGTAGCAGAATAATATGCATGGCAAAGATTATAAGTATGATTTTTGAGAATGCAGTCAGTATGGTTGCCACTTTCCCCTCCACGGTCATGGTCACAAAAATGCTACAGATGTAAATTGGGAGCAGAGGAATCACAACACCGGTGATGGCTTTTGCCACAATGTCCCTGAAATCATTGATGCAGTCCCTGAGGACTTTCCCGGTGATATAGGCGCAGCCAAGACCGAGCATGAAGGCCAATACCAGCGCAGATGTCACGCCCATGAGCGGCGGCATGGCAATTGTGAAGAACGGTTCAGTTCCCACCGCAGCCTCTTCGGCTTCAAGCGGCATTATCTGGTTTTTCAGTATGTCGGGAAAAAGCAAATCGGACGTCAGATACGAGCCATATCCCGCAAGGATTGTTGCAAGATAGGCAATCAGAGCCGTCACTATCAGCATTTTCCCGGCGCGGTTGCCGAGATCGGCTATCGCCGGACTCACAAAGCCCACAATAATCAGCGGAATCAGAAAACCGAGAAATTGGCTGAAGATTGCACTGAACGTGGCAAATGTCTGTGCCAACCACATTGGGCTTACATAGCCGATACCTACGCCCAAGGCCATGGCTATGATGATGCGCCCTAAAAGTCCTATTTTGATTCGTTTTTTCATGATTATTGCAAATGTAAGCATTTTCGGATGAATCACAGGCAATTTCACGCAAAAAAATGCGCTACCCACAAGGGCAACGCATTCCATTCCAACATTTATGCTTATGAATTGAATTACACTCTGTTAAAAAACATCAGAGTTGGTGTCAGCTTTATTTTTAGCGGCGCGATCTCTTTGATTTCTTAGATGACGCCTTTGATTTCTTTGAGCTTTTTACTGAAGCAGTGGCTTTCCCTGATTTTGATTTCTTTTTTGCAACGGCCGATTTGGAAGCGGTGCGCTTGGGTCCGTAAACCTGTGCGCGCTCGTAGGAACGTTTGTCAAATGTGAACACATCTTTGTGAGTCACGTGGTGCTTGAAATCGATGATGGCCTCAGGGTTTACTGCAAGGCCCATGAAGCGGGTTTCAAAGTGAAGGTGAGGACCGGTAGAGCGGCCTGTATTGCCACCTTTGGCAATCAGCTGGCCGGCGCGTACACGCTGTCCGGGTTTCACGAGGGTGCGTGAAAGATGGCCATAGACTGTTTCAAGTCCGTTGTCGTGGCGAACCACTACATAATGGCCGTAGCCTCCGGCTTCGTATTTCACAACGCGAACCTTACCGTCAAAAGCCGATACAACCGAGTCGCCGACATTAAGGTTCAAATCAACTCCACGGTGCATGCGGCCGAAGCGGGCGCGCCATCCGTAGGGCGATGTGAGCTTGCCTTTCACAGGAGCCACGTATCCGGTCACGTCAATGTCGCGGGTAGCGGGAATCTCCATGCCGGAATAGGCATTCACTGATTGTGAAGAGAAGTTATAGTTGAACAGCTCGTTGTCCTGAAGTGCTTCACGTTTGCGAACATCGTCAGCGTAGCTGTTGATTTTAGCTGATTTGATATCGACGCCTGCGGGACGCTGGTCGGCGATGAGTGAGTTGTGCTGTTGATTATGCGACGCCGGCAGACGATACTGTGCCGAAGCGCTTGACGCGCAGAGGAGAATGGCTGTCAGTGATGCTGCTGTGGCGATTGTTTTGAAAAAAGTCATGAGATTGTTGAATATTCAGTTTTAATATGGAGAGATTTAAGGTTAGATTTCATCAGGTGAATAAATGAATCTGATGTTCTGGGGAGTCCAGTCAAAGAGTTCTTCGGGACGGAAGAAGCGGGCAACCTCAACCTTAGCGTCTTCAGGGCTTGAAGATGCGTGGATAATATTTTCCTGACCGCTCATTGAGAAGTCACCGCGGATGGTTCCGGGAAGAGCCTCACGGCCATTGGTTGCGCCGGTCATCAGGCGCACAACGCGGATTGCATCATTGCCTTTGAGGCAGAGGGCAATCACGGGAGTTGCCATCATTGAAGCGAGAAGCTTGGGAAAGAAGGGGCGGTCAACGAGATGTGCATAGTGTTCGCGAAGAATGCGTTCATCGAGCTGCATCATCTTGATGCCTTCGATAATTAAGCCTTTCTGCTGGAAACGTGTCAGAATTTGTCCTACGAGGCCACGCTCTATCGAGGAGGGCTTAAAAAGAATAAGTGTTCTTTCCATGATGGTTAAACTATTTTTTGCATTTGTGCTTTTGTGATGTTCAAAGTTAATCACAAAACTCTCATTCACCAAATCTTGCAGCCCCGGTGACTTGCATTTTGCTACTTTTTTCAAAACGCAGCGAGCGCAAGTCTCACAAAATCAATTAGATAGAAATGATTATAAAAATTGGTTAAAATTTGTAATGTTTTGTATCTGTGCTAAAAGCCTTAAAATCAAGTGTTAAAACTTGTTTAACTTATTCTGCTCCAGTCAACCGCTTTGTCGAACAGCAGATGCATTTCGCGGGCGAGAAGCCGGTTTTCGGGCATGGCAAGGGTGGGGTCGGTATCAAGAAGATTCTCGGCTTCATCCCGGGCGAGCTGGATGAATTTGCCGTCTGAGGCTAAATTGGCTATTTTAAGGTTCAGAGCCATCCCGCTTTGCAGTGTGCCTTCAAGATCACCCGGACCGCGCAGCTTCAGGTCGGCCTCGGCTACGAGGAAGCCATCGGTAGTGGAGGTCATTATCGAAAGGCGTTTGCGTGTGTCGGCCGAAATCTGCGGTTTGCTCATGAGTATGCAGTAGCTTTGCCCTTCGCCGCGCCCAACGCGTCCGCGCAGCTGGTGAAGCTGAGACAGCCCGAAGCGTTCGGCGTTCTCAATAATCATTATTGTGGCATTAGGAACGTTCACCCCAACTTCTATCACTGTAGTGGCCACAAGAATGTCGGCCTGATGGCTCGCGAAAAGGTTCATCTGCGCGTCTTTTTCTGCCGGTTTCATCTGCCCGTGAACGTAAGCAACCCTGAAGCCGCGGAAAGTTTCGCAAATCATTTCATACCCTTCCTCAAGGCTTTTTAGATCCATCTTTTCATTCTCCTTGATTAGGGGGTAGACAATGTAGACTTGCCGTCCCTGCTTGACCTGACGCGCAACCGACCGGTAGACGTCAAGGCGGTTGTTGTCATATTTTAATATTGTGGTGACCGGCTTCCTGCCCGGGGGGAGCTCATCTATTACAGAAACGTCAAGGTCGCCGTAGACGGTCATTGCAAGGGTTCGGGGAATTGGTGTAGCGGTCATTACCAACACATGAGGAGGTATGATGTTCTTGGCCCACAGCTTGGCGCGTTGAGCCACTCCGAAACGGTGCTGTTCATCGATTATCACAAGCCCAAGTTGTGCAAACTGCACCGAGTCCTCTATCACGGCATGAGTTCCTATAAGAATATGGAGTGAGCCGTCGGTGAGCTGTGAGTGAATTATGTCGCGTTCACGTTTTGGAGTTGAGCCGGTGAGCAGTTTCACGTTAACGCCTATTTTTGAAGCCATCCCGGAGATGGTTTCAAAATGTTGGGTGGCAAGAATTTCGGTAGGTGCCATAATGCATGCCTGGCAGTCGTTGTCGAGCGCAATGAGCATGCACATCAGAGCCACAAGCGTTTTGCCCGAACCAACATCGCCCTGTAGCAGGCGGTTCATCTGACGGCCCGAATTCATGTCGCGCCTTATCTCCTTGATAACCCTTTTCTGTGCGCCGGTAAGTTCAAACGGTAGGCAAAGCGAATAGAAGGAGTTGAAATAAGTGCCGATGTGCGTAAAGCGGCGTCCGCCTGAATTATTCTTTCGGCGGCGCGAATAGCTCAGAATGTTGAGTTGCAGATAGAAAAGTTCTTCAAATTTCAGTCGCTCTCTCGCCCGCACCAGCTGCTGATTGTCCTTGGGATTATGGATTGCCGTGAGTGCCGATTTCAGGTCCATTAGCCTCAGCCGTTCGCGCAGCTTTTGAGGCAGAGGGTCGGAAATGCGTCCGAGGGCGGTTGCAATAAGAGTCTGATTCAGATTGAACAGTGTGCGCGACGTTATGCCTCGGTTGCGCAGCTTTTCGGTAAGTGGATACACTCCGCGCAGCCCCTGAGTGATTTCGGCGGCATTAGGCGAGTCGATTTCAGGGTGAACCATGCTCCAGCGCCCGTTGAACTCCGACGGTTTGCCGAACACTACATACTCAATGTTGGTACGAATCTGTTCGCGTATAGCTTTTAAGCGCTTGAACCACACTACTTCCAGCGTCCCTGTGCCGTCAGTGAACAGTCCGACCAGTCGCGTTTTGGCTCCTTCGCCCTGTAGAGTCATGGCCACGAATTTTCCGCGTATCTGCACCATGGGCATTTCCGCTGAAAGGGAATTGATGCTATAGAAACGCGAACGGTCTACGTAATGCGACGGAAAATGATGAATCAGATCATAGAAGTTGCGAATGCCGAGTTCTTCGCCAAGAAGCCTGGCGCGGGTTGGGCCCACACCTTTCAGATAAGTTATATCGGAGCGTCGCAGTGATTCCATCAGTATCCGCGGCGAAGATAGAGTGCCGCTATATCCATGTCTTCGCTTCGGGTTATTTTGAGTGTTGCCGCATTCCCTGACACAAGCCTGATGTCGGTGTGTCCGGCGAATTCCATCACAGAGGCATCATCGGTCATCAGCGGCGAATAGGGGAGCCGGTAGGCTTCACGGAGTAGCCGGGCGGGGAATGCTTGAGGAGTCTGCACGGCAACGTAGCGGCTGCGGTCAACGGCTGTCGATTCCCCACCGGTTCCGGTTTCGCGCAGTGAATCCACCATTGGCAGAACCGGCAGAGCGCCTTCGGCTCCGGCCTTGACGGCTTCGCAGAGGTCGCTCACCGTAGTGTTGCTGACAAGCGGGCGTGCCCCGTCATGAATCAGTACGGTTTGTATGTTGTCTGATACGGTTTCAAGCGCGTTCTTAACGCTTTCCCAGCGAGTGGCTCCCCCGATGGCTATCTTGTGGCCTACGGTGAAGCCATATTGATTGCTCAGTTCGTTCCAGAATTCTACTCTGTCGGCCGACAGCACAACAGTAATCTCGGCTTCCGGCATCATCCGGGCAAAGCGCTCTATGGAGTGCATGAGCACCGGGCGCCCTTCAAGCAGGCAGAACTGCTTGGGGACGTCGCCTCCGAAACGCGAGCCGCTCCCGGCAGCCACAATTATCACTGCAATATTCTTCCCGTTCATTTGCCGAGGATTTTGGAGTATTCCTTAGGCTCGTTGATAATTCGGAGAGCTTCACGGTAAACCGGATTCCCTTCGTTAGCCACGCGGTAGTAGGATCTCTGTTCAAACAGGTCGCGGGCAATAAGCGCTTTCAGTATGCGGCGTATCGTGGGCTCCGACACGGCAAACTGCTCGGCGTTGAATTTCACTCCCTCCTTTTCGCCCACGGCTTTCAGCTGCTCAATGAGACTGTCGGAAACCTTGAAGTTGTCAATGAAGCTGTCCTCCGTGCGGTACTCTTTTTTCAGCATTTCGCGGTGGGAATCTATATAGTCGGTGCACACCCGGTTTATGGCTCCTTTAGCCACGAGGTCACGGTAATAGTTGCTGTAAGTGGTGGTGTCTATCGGCACGAAAATATCGGGCATGATGCCTCCGCCTCCATACACCGGCCGGAGCGATTTCAGCGTGTAATAGCGCAGCGAGTCGGGCATGTGGATTGAATCGGCATTCGAGAGCTCGCCGTGATTGTAGCGGTTGAGTATGTCGGTGTCATAATTCTTGTCATCGCCTGATGAATATGGTTTCTGTATGCAGCGGCCGGAAGGTGTGTAGTAGCGCGCCACGGTCAGCCGTATCATTGAACCGTCAGGGAAGGGGAACGGTCGCTGCACGAGGCCTTTGCCAAATGTGCGTCGGCCAACAACCACTCCTCGGTCCTGGTCCTGGATGGCTCCTGAAAGAATTTCGCTCGCCGATGCCGAATACTGGTTGACCATAACTACAAGGCGCCCGTCGGTGTACTGGCCGTTGCGTGTTGTGGTGTAATTCGAGGGGCGGGTCTTGTCGCCTTTCGTGTATACCACGAGGTCGCCCCGGTTGAGGAACATGTCGGCTATATCGGTAGCCGCGTTTAGGTAACCTCCGCCGTTCTCCTCAAGGTCGATAATCAGGTTCTTCATCCCTTGCTTTTTCAGCTTCTTAAGAGCTGTTTCAAGTTCCTTGGCCGTGCTTTCGGCAAAACGTGAAATGCGCACGTAGCCCACTTCGGGCGCGGCCATGTAAGCCGCATCCACGCTGTAGATTGGAATGTCATCACGCACAATGTTGAAATCAATCAGCTCGGGCACTCCCTTGCGGAGCACTTTCACGCGTGCCGTGGAGCCTTTTTTGCCACGAAGGAGTTTCATTACCTCGGAATTCTTCATCTTTACGCCGGCAATCAGTGTGTCCTGAGCAAAGATAATCCGGTCACCGGGGAGAATGCCTACCCGTTCCGACGGTCCTCCCGCAACGGTCTGAATCACGTAGAGCGTATCGGTCAGCATATTGAACTGAATCCCTATGCCTGAGAAGTTGCCCTGTAGCGGTTCGGTTAATTCGCGCGTTTCCTCGGCATTGGTGTACGTGGAGTGGGGGTCAAGTTTCTTGAGCATTGCCACAATGGCATCTTCCACAATAGCATTGGTGTTTACCGTGTCCACATAGTAACCTTCAATAATCTGTTCGGCATACTGGAGCTTTTTCTGAGGGGGAAAGCTGAATGCGAAAGTTAAGGCTGCCGTGCAAATGGCAATTATGACTGTGATAAAAGTACGTTTCATTTATGGAATGGTTGTTATTTTGTTTCTGTTTCGTTTAATAAAGGTTCTGAGGGGAGAAACTGGCTCACGTCGAGTCCGTAGGAGGCGAGCTCGCGCACAACCGAAGAACTTACCGCCGCAAGTTCCGGCTCGGCAAACAGCAGGGTGGTCTCAATTCCGGCTACGCGTCGGTTTATGTCGGCCATGTTGCGTTCATACTCAAAATCGGCCACCGAGCGCACTCCGCGAAGCAGGGAGCAGGCTCCAAGTCTTACGGCTTCGGGTGCCACCAGCCCGCTGCATTCTCTTACTTCAACCGATTCGCCCAGTGGCGCGAGACTACGGCGCAGCATCTCGATTCTGTCGTGGTCATTGCCATCATTACCCTTTGATGCATTGCGGCCAACGAGCACTATTATGCGGTCAAAGATAGCCAGTCCGCGTTTGAGAATCGACAAATGCCCAATGGTGAACGGATTGAATGAGCCGGCAAACACAGCTGTGCGCGGCCCGGTGTCAGGAAATTTGCGAGTCATCTTCAACAACAAGATTTTCAATAATGAAGTTCTGACGTTCAAGCGAGTTTTTTCCCATGTAGAAGCGCAGCAGTTCGGCCACGCCGTCCTGTTTGTGGAGCCCCACGCGGTCGGCGCGCATGTCATCGCCTATGAAGCGCCTGAACTCCTCGGGCGAGATTTCGCCGAGACCTTTGAATCGGGTGATTTCGGCATTGGCGCCGAGATGGTTTATTGCCTCTATGCGTTCATCATCGGAGTAGCAGTAGAATGTGTCCTCCGGCTGCTGTTTCTGCTTGGAAGCCGAGGAGCGTTTGGATGTCTTTTTGTTGCGCACTCGGAAAAGCGGTGTCTGAAGAATGTAGACATGACCGCGTTTCACCAGGTCAGGGAAAAACTGCAGGAAGAATGTGAGCAGGAGCATGCGTATGTGCATTCCGTCAACATCGGCATCCGTTGCTATTATCACCTTGTTGTAGCGCAGATTGTCAATTGAATCCTCAATGTTCAGTGCGGCCTGGAGCTGATAGAACTCATCATTTTCGTAGACCATTTTTTTTGTTTTGCCGAATGTGTTTTTCGGCTTACCGCGGAGCGAGAACACAGCCTGCGTCTCAACATTGCGAATCTTGGTGATTGAGCCGGCGGCAGAGTCGCCCTCGGTTATGAAGATTGACGACTGCTCCTTTTTTTCTTCGCTCCCGCGCACATCGTTGAGGTGAACCCGGCAGTCAAGCAGCTTTTTATTGTGGATGTTGACTTTTTTGGCCTGCTCGCGCGCCTTTTTGGTCACTCCGGCCATAGCTTTGCGCTCGCGTTCGTTCTCCTCCACAATCTTTTTGACGGCATCGGCTGTCTCCGGGTTGCGGTGGAGATAGTTGTCCAGATGGGTCTTAACAAAGTCGCTCATGGCCTTGGCTATTGTTAGGCCGTCCTTTTCCATCATCTGCGAGCTGAGCTTAACTTTGGTCTGCGACTCGAACATGGGCTCCATAACCTTGATGGAAACCGCTGCCACTATTCCGTTGCGTATGTCGGAATACTCGTATTGAGTTTTGCCGATAAATTCCTTGATTGTGCGCGAAACAGCCTCCTTGAAAGCCGTGAGGTGAGTTCCGCCCTGCGTTGTGTGCTGTCCGTTGACAAACGAGTAGTATTCCTCACCATACTGGCGGGCGTGGGTCAGCGCAATTTCAATGTCTCCATCTTTCAGATGGATTATCGGATAGCGCGGGTCATTGGTCATTGAATCAGTCAGCAGGTCGAGCAGACCGTGGCGCGACTGATACTTCTGCCCGTTGAAAATGATTGCGAGGCCGGTGTTGAGGTAGGTGTAGTTTTTCAGCAGCGGAATGATAAAATCGTCGCGGAAACGGTAATCGGTGAAGATTGTAGAATCTGGCGTGAATCTCACCAAAGTGCCGTTCGGTTCATCGGTGTCAAGCAGTTCCGATTCCTCAATCAGATATCCTTTGGAGAAGCGGGCTTCCTTCATCTTGCCGTCGCGGAAGGAGCGTACCATGAAGTCTGTTGACATGGCGTTGACAGCCTTAACGCCAACTCCGTTCTGGGCTATGGCGCGCTTG
>ENA-ORCP01000430-ORCP01000430.1-human-gut-metagenome-genome-assembly--contig:-NODE-430-length-37815-cov-9.223912_pt1 | contig 37815 bp, 30 predicted proteins | sample MGYA00242990_ERZ507991 | MGnify/ENA primary metagenome ERZ507991 (study PRJEB26167, sample SAMN06115496) | human gut metagenome | host: Homo sapiens | place: China:Henan | collected 2015-05-07 | study... | reverse complement strand
ATTTATTCAACCATCCTACAGCTCGGGCGGGAGTTCCTTGAGCTGCTTGTTGGAGAATACGGGGCCGTCGACGCAGACGAGCTTGCCGCCGATGTTGCAGCGCCCGCAGATGCCGATGCCGCACTTCATGCGTTTTTCCAGCGTGGTGTAGATCTGGTCATCCGGGAAGCCCAGTTCGACGAGAGCCGCGAGGGTGAACTTGATCATGATCGGCGGGCCGCAGAGCACGGCGATGGTGTTCTTGGGCTTGGGGCCGATTTCCTTGAGCACGTTAGGGATGAGGCCGACCTTGTGCTCCCAGCCGTCGGCGGGGTTGTCGATGGTCAGGGTGACGTTCAGGTCCTTGCGCTCCAGCCACTCGGGCATGTCGGACTGGAAGGACAGGTCCGCAGGGGTCTTGGCGCCGTACAGCAGGCTGATGTCGCCGTAATCCTTGCGGTTGTCCAGCAGGTACACCATGATGGTGCGGATGGGGGCCATGCCGATGCCGCCGCCGATGAAGAAGACGTTCTTGCCCTTCCACTGCTCGTAGGGGAACCAGTTGCCGAGCGGGGCGCGCACGCCGATCTTGTCGCCGGCATTGAGCTTGTGGAGGGCGGCGGTGTTTTCGCCGGCCTTCATCACGGAGAACTGGAGGTAATCCATCCGGGTGGGGGAAGAGTTGATCACGAAGGTCGACTCGCCCACGCCGAAAACGGAGAGCTGCCCCACCTGTCCGGGCTGGAAGGTGAAGTTTTTCATTTTTTCTTCATCATCGAAACGCACGCGGAACGTTTTGATGTTGTGCGTTTCCTGCACGGTTTCGATGACGGTCGCCATTTCAGGCAGAAGGGGATTGTGCGTCCCTGCCATGTTCAGACTCCTTATTTGGCTTCCGCGTCATCCGCGATGGCGTTGAGGACAATTTCACGGATGTCCAGCGACACCGGGCACTGCTTGATGCACCGACCGCAGCCCGTGCAGGCGAAACGCCCGTCGCTGTAGTCGGGAGCGTACCAGTACTTGTGCGAAACGCGGTTGCGCATACGCAGGGCCTTGGCCGTGCGGGGGTTGTGCCCGCTGGCCTCGCGGGTGAACAGCGGGGACATGCAGTTGTCCCAGCTGCGCAGGCGGCGGCCTTCGAGGGGATCGCCCTCGTCGGAGATGTTGAAGCACTGGCAGGTCGGGCACATGTAGGTGCACGCGCCGCAGGAGAGGCACTTCGCGGTCTGTTCCGCCCAGAAGTCCACGTCGGTGAAACGCTGTTCGAGGCGGCGGGCCGCCTTGGACAGATCCGGGGCGGGCTGCTGGCTGGCGGCGGCCTTTTCGCGGGCTGCCTTGGCTTCGTCCATCTTGTCGGAGCCGTCGGCGAGTTTGGTCGACGCGAGGAAGGCTTCGCCTTTTTCGGACACGGCCTCAAGCACGAAGCCGCCGTTCACGGCCGTGAGCAGCACGTCGGAGCCGGTGGGATCGGCGGGGCCGCCGCCGGTCCAGTGGCAGAAGCAGGTGCTGCACGGGCTGTCGCAGGTCCGGGTGACGACCAGCAGGTTGTCGCGGCGGGCCTTGTAGTAGGCGTCCTGGAACTTGCCTTCGAGGAACGGCTTGTCGAGCACGGCGAAGCCGCGGGCGTCGCAGGAACGGCAGCCGAACACCATCCGGGCCGGAGCGTCGGGGGTGTCGTCGAGTTTCATGTTCAGTTTGGCCGGATTTTCCGGGTCTTTGGTGCCTGTGAAATGCACGAGCGTTTCACAGGCGGGGAAAACGGCGGCCTTGGGGGATATGGTGGCGCGGGCCAGCGACGGCGTTTCTCCGGCGACGAGAGGCCGGAACACAACCGCTTTGCCCTCCTGACGAGGGGCCAGCACCTGACGGGATGCCGCCACTTCGGCCAGCCACGAGGCCAGCTTGTCGGCAGCGAGGAATCGTATGGCGCTCATTGCGTTTATGCTCCCTCGATGTGATGTTCGTGAATGTTCTTTTCTTCCAGCTGGAAGCCGAGCAGCGGCGGCACGGCGTCAACGTCCATGCCGGGCGCGTATTCGAACAGCTTCTTCACGACGCGGCCCATCTGGAGCTTGAGGGCTCCGACCGGGATGCCCATCGGGCAGGCGCGGTTGCATTCGCCGCAGCCGGTGCATCGTCCGGCGAGGTGCATCGCGTGGATGAGCTGGAAGAACATCTTCTGCGTGGGGCTGTCTTCCTGCGTGAGCCAATGCGGTTCGCGGCTGTCCGCCACGCAGTTGTCGCGGCACACGCACATGGGGCAGGCGTTGCGGCAGGCATAGCAGCGGATGCAGCGGTCGATGTGGCCCCGCCAGAAGCCCATGCGGTCCTCGAGGCTCAGGCCGTCGAGGAAGGTCATGATGGCGGGCATGGCGGGCTGCGCGCCGTCCGGGATGTTCGTGGGCGAGCCCGCGAAGTGATCGTGGATGACGGCGTTGGGCACGGTGCAGGCGCGGCATTTGTCCTGCGCCACGTCCTGCATGGCGAACTCGTAGTCCTTGCCGTCGGCGCGGACCTTGAGGGTGGCGCCGGAGCCGGTCACGGATTCGACCTCGGTGACGTCGCCGATCTTGGCGAGCACGCGGTTGATGTCGATGGTTCCGTTGCAGCCCATGCCGAAGACGACCACGTCCTCACGGTTGATGAGGTTCTCCTGCAGGAGTTCCACGACGCCGCGGGAGTCGCAGCCCTTGACCACGATGCCGACCTTCTTGCCCTTGAAGAGGGGCAGGTAGGTGGCGAGGGAGTGGACGTTGAGCGGGCCCCAGATGAGCTTTTCGACGTCTTCGGGCTTGCGCATGTACAGGGGCGTGGCGTGCAGGCCGTCGAAGCCTTTCTGCCAGCCCATGACGAATTCCACTTCCTTGGCTTCGAGCGCGGCCTTGATCTGGTCCTTGAGCTCGGTCATGGCCGCGGGATTGACGCCGCAGCCGAGCGGGCGCAGAGGCGCGGGCAGGTCAAGGTTGGGCATGACGTACATCGGCTTCGCGTCTTCGAACTTGGGCGCGGGTCCGAGCTTGTGGACGCGTTCGGTGAACGCGGTGACCACGGCCTGCCAGCGCTGGCCTTCGGAGGCGGACACCCACGTGTACTCGAAGCGGCGGGGATCGATGCCGATGATGGGCAGGAATTCCTTCAGCGTTTCGAGGCGGCGGCGGGCGTAGTAGTTGCCTTCCGAATAGTGGCAGTCACGCGGGTGACAGCCGGACACGAGCACCCCGTCGGCGCCGGAAAGCAGGGCTTTCAGCGGGAACAGGGGATTGACGCGGCCCGAACAGGGGACGCGGATGATACGCAGGTCCGTAGGCTGGGTGAAACGAGCGACCCCGGCAGTGTCGGCGCCGCCATAGGAGCACCAGTTGCAGAGGAAGCCTACGATCCGGAGTTCTTTGCCTGTCAGAACCGACATAGAGCGTCTACCTCCGCAAGGATCTGGTTGTCAGTGAAGTGGGAGAGCTGGATGGCGCCCTGCGGGCAGGTAGCCGTGCAAAGGCCGCAGCCCTGGCACACGGCCTCGATGGTCTGCGCCTTCTTTTCGCCGCGAATTTCCTTTTCGACGATGGCCTGGAACGGGCACACCTTGATGCACTTGCCGCAGCCGACGCAGCGCTTGATGTCCACGACGGAGATCTGCGGGTCGCTTTCGAGGAGCGGCTTGGAGAGGAGGCCTATCACCTTGGCGGCGGCGCCGCTGCCCTGCGCGACGGAGGACGGGATGTCCTTCGGGCCCTGGGCGACGCCCGCGAGGAACACGCCGGCGGTGTTGGTCTCCACGGGGCGGAGCTTGCAGTGGGATTCCATGAAGAACCCGAAGCCGTCGTAGGAGATGTGCAGGGTTTCGGCGAGCTTGTTCGCGCCCTTGGAGCCTTCGATGCCCACGGCGAGCACGACCATGTCGGCCTTCACCTCGACGGGCTTGCCGAGCAGGGTGTCGGCACCGCGGACGATGTACTGCCCGTGGCCGTCGGGCTGGATGGCGGACACGCGGCCGCGGATGTACTGGGTGCCGTATTCCTCGACGGCGCGGCGCGTGAATTCGTCATAGAGCTTCGCGTTGGAGCGGATGTCCATGTAGAACACGTAGGACTGCGAGTCGGGGATGTGGTCCTTGGTCAGGACGGCCTGCTTGGCGGTGTACATGCAGCAGAAGCCGGAGCAGTAGGGGCGGCCGATGGACTTGTCGCGGGAGCCCACGCACTGGATGAACACGACGCTCTTGGGTTCCTTGCCGTCGGACGGGCGCTTGATGTGGCCGCCGGTCGGGCCGGAGGCGGACATGATGCGTTCGTACTGGAGCGAGGTGATGACGTCGGGGTACTGGCCCGCGCCGTATTCGCCGTAGACCGTCCAGTCCATGAGGTCGTAGCCGGTGGCGGCAACGATGGCGCCCACGGTTTCCGTGACTTCCTCATCCTTCATTTCGTAGTTGATGGCCCCGGTGGGGCACACCTTGGCGCACACGCCGCATTTGCCCGAGGTGAGCTTGCGGCAGAATTCGGCGTTGATGGTGGCCTTCTTGGGGATCGCCTGCGGGAAGGGGATGTTGATCGCCGTGGTGGGGCCGACGAACTCGTTGAACTTGTCCGGGGTCTTCTTGGCGGGGCACTTGTCCATGCAGGCGCCGCAGCCGGTGCACTTGGACCAGTCGACGTAGGTGGCCTTCTTCTTCACGGTCACGGTGAAGTTGCCCACATACCCGGACACGTTGGTCACTTCGGAAGCGGCCATGAGCGTGATTTTGGGATGCTGGGCGACGTCGACCATCTTGGGGCCGAGGATGCAGCTGGAGCAGTCGACGGTAGGGAAGGTCTTGTCGAGCTTCGCCATCTTGCCGCCGATGTGGCTTTCGCGTTCCACGAGGAGCACGTCGAGGCCCGCGTCGGCGCAGTCGAGGGCGGCCTGGATGCCGGCCACGCCGCCGCCGATGACGAGCACGCGCTTGGTGGATTCGAAGGACTTGGAGAACAACGGGTTGTCGCGGCGCAGTTTTTCAACGGCGATGCGGACGAGTTCCGCGGCCTTGTTGGTGTTGGCTTCCTTGTCCTTGCCGATCCACGACACGTGTTCGCGGATATTGGCCATTTCAAACATGTACTTGTTGAGCCCGGCGCGTTCCACGGTGCGGCGGAAGGTGGGCTCGTGCATACGCGGCGTACAGGAAGCGACGACCACGCCGTCAAGCTTGTGTTCCTTGATGGCGGCGACGATTTCTTCCTGTCCGGGTTCCGAGCAGGTGTACATGGTGTCGGTGGAGAAGGCCACATCGGGATAGGTTTTGGCGATCTCAGCGACCTTGCCGCAATCCACGGTCCCGGCGATGTTCGATCCGCAGTGGCAGATAAAAACGCCTATTTTCATGCCTTGGCCTCCTCTGTGGCTTCATCGGCCTTGGCCGCGGCGGCCTTGGCAGCCTGCGCGGCGTCGATCTTCCGCAGAAGTTCGTCGGGGCTGACGCAGAGCTTTTCGAAGCCGAGTTCCTGATGCGGCAGGCCGAGGGCCAGCCCCATGAGCTGCGTAAAATACAGCACCGGCATCTTCATGCTTCCGCCCACGGCCTGACGCTGGCGCAGGTCAAGGTTCATGTGGCAGAGCGGACAGGCGACGACCACGGCGTCCGCGCCGAAGGCCTGCGCCCGTTCAAGGATGCGGCCGGTAAGGCGGGCGGTGATGTCGCGGCGGGGAATGCCCATGGCTGCGCCGCAGCATTCCGTCTTCAGGGGGAAAGGCACGACTTCGGCGCCGAGGGCGGTCATGATGTTGTCCATGGCCATCGGGTTCTCGGCGTCGTCAAACTGCATGATGTCCGCGGGGCGGCTCATCAGGCAGCCGTAGTAGCAGGCGACCTTGATGCCTTCGAGGGGCTTCTTGACCTTTTCGGCGATGGCGCCGGTGCCGTAGTCCTCCACCAGGACCTGGAGGATGGACACGGTTTCGGGCAGCTCTTCGGGGCAGGGATTGTCGAGAAGGGCGTTGACCTTATCGCGGAACGCCTCGTCCTGCATACGGTACTTGGCGGTCTTCAGGTTGGCGAGGCAGCTCGGGCAGGGCGTGCCCACGCGTTCGGCGCCTTCGGCGGCGGCAAGCGCGAGGTTGCGCGCGGAAAGCGCGGAGGAGAGCACGTGATCGCAAGCGTGGGCCGGCGTGGAGCCGCAGCAGCTCCAGTCGGAAATTTCCTTGAGGCCGATTTCAAGCGCGCGGCAGACGGCGCGGGTGGAACGTTCGTATTCGGCGGACGTCCCCTGACCAGAACAGCCGGGGTAATAGGCGAGTTTCATTTACTTGTCCCCCTCGGCGCTGCGCTGCTCGTCGAAACGCTTGAAGATACGGGCCACAGCGTCCTTGCCGACGATGGTGTGGGGTTTGAAGGGCAGCTTTTGCTTGGGCAGGATGCGCGGCGCGAGATCCACATCGGTGAAAACCCGGCCGGTGCGGGCCATGAACATGGCCATGACGCCCAGTTCGTACGTGCGCCCGAAGTGGCGGACGGTGGTCAGGAAGGACTGCCAGAACGACGCCATGGCGTAGTTCGTCTTGCCTTCCTTCCAGGCCATGTGCCGCAGCACGTCCATGACCTTGGCGACGTCGATGTTGTTGGGGCAGCGGGACGTACAGGTCGAGCACGACACGCAGAGCCACAGCGAACGGCTTGAAAGCGCCATTTCCTTGTTACCGAGCTGGACGGCCCGCATGACTTGGCTGACCTGCAGGTCGTATTCAGGACCGCAGGGGCACCCCGCCGTGCAGTTTCCACACTGGTAGCAGTTGGTCACCTTCTGACCGCTTTCTGCTTCCACCTCGCGAAGAAACGCTTCGTCGCGCGTGGTTTCAAGATTGATTGTTTCCATGATTCTCCCGGCAGTAGAGTGGTTCAAAGACCAATAGACCTTCTTCACGAGAAAAAATCTAACATATCCACGCTAACGGGGCAACAGGGCTGGAGAAAAGAAAAAGGAGAACCCCTAGGTCTTCTCCTTGCCCGCCCCGATGCAATGCAAGGAAAAAAGCTTCCCCCCGGAGCAATGCAAAGGTGAACTTTCACATGCTATCAGACGAACCGCTAAGATGGAACCCCTTCTTGCGAAAAGGGACTGTTTGGTTGCTCAGAGAGTTAGAATCATACCGATTTCCAAAAAAGCAAGCCGGCCCCCTGTTACGGAGGGCCGGCAAGGGCAGGGTAAAGGGAAAACGGGAATGTTACTTGTAGTCGGGGATGGGCTGCTTGACGAGCTTGAGGAACTTGTCGGTGGCGTAGGAGCCGTCCTTGACCACCTTCAGCTCGTCGGGCGTGATCCGGCCCACGCCGGCGAAAAATTCGGCGATGTCGGCCATCCATTTGGCGGCCTTGCTCTGCCCCTTGGAGCCGTCGAACAGGGCGAGCTGTTCTTCAAGGTTGAAAACGGGGTGCGTCTTGATGTCGAGCGCGGCCATTTCCGGCGTAAAGCTCTTGCCCACGAATTCCTGGAAGAAGCGGCAGTATTCCGGGGCGAGGGATTCCGGGGCTTCCTTCTGGAGCATGTTGGCGGAGCGCAGGAACACGCGCAGGAACTTGGCGACCAGTTCGGGGTTGGCGTCGCAGAACTTCTTGTCGCCCATGAGCACGGTGGGCAGGCCCACGCCGCAGGTATTGGGGGTTCCGGCGACCTTCCAGCCCTTGTCGATACCGAAGAACATGTGCGGTGCCCACAGGCAGACGCCGTCGCCGATGCCGCTGTCGAACGCCGCGAGGCCCTGCGCCTGATCGATGTTCTTGATGGTGACGTCGCTTTCCTTGAGGCCGAGCACGCGGAGCCAGTGGCTCAGGGTGAAGTGGGGGGAGGACATGGTGGTGATGAGGAACGTCTTGCCGCGCACGTCGTCCGGATGTCCGTACACTTCCGGGTAGTCTTTGTTGTAGCCCTTGGTCTTGAGGATAGGGCTGTCGGGGCGGAGCAGGAGGGCGTTGGTGTAGGATTCGTCGTTGGTGACGGCGATGGTGTACGTCCCGTAGCGGAGCGCGCCCATCATGCCGGGCACGGCGCCGGTTCCGGCGAGTACCCACTCCCCTGCGGGAAGGGCGTTGAGCTGCGCCATGCCGGATGAGAAGAGGAGCATTTCGATGTCCAGCCCTTCCTCTTTGTCCCACCCTTTTTCTTTGGCATACCAGACGAGGAAGGCTTCGTGCTCGTCAAGCCATGCGGTGCGGAGTTTGACCGGGGCCGCCGCGAATGCCGCACAGGAAAATGTGATGAAAAGGACAACCGCAAGGGAACCCGTAAGCATTTTGAACCACCGTTTCATAAGAAACTCCTTCAGGTATGAGGTTCCAGTCCGTACAGCCAAAGCATGTTTCCGGTGAAAACATAAAGAAGGGAGACCCCTCTTTCCGCAAAAAGATAAAGGGTATTGTTCGCCGCTTAAGGTAAAGCCGTTGTTCTTGGAGGGTAAAAAGGAAAAAGCCCGTCCGGATAAAAGAGATAATGCGTTTATAGATAGGGATAGACGAATTGGATAACCGTGTCTCATGAGAAAATGCCAATGTATATCGAGAAACGGTCAAAGAGAGCCCGGGAAGATGCCTGCATTGATGGGGAGTTGGGAAAAGGCGGCGGGGACGGGGGAGAAGAAGGGCGAAAGAAAAGGGAAGGGCGCTTCTTGGAGGCGGCTCCTTCCCTCTGCTTGGGGTAAGGGCTTTATTCGGGGATTTGGAACGGTTCCCCGCGCATGAGTTTGACGAACCATTCCGGTGGGCGCACGGGGCGCCCGTCGCGTCCGGTGCAGGCGTGTTCAGTCATGCCCTCGGCAAGCAGGGTCTTGCGCTCGGCGTCCATGACATTGTACACAAAGACGAGAGAGGCGCGCCTGACTTCGGCTATCCCCGCGCGGATATGGATCAGATCGTCATACCGGGCGGGCCGCCTATAGCGGCACTGGGCTTCGCGTACGGGCAGCATGATGCCGAGGCGTTCGACCTCCGCGTAACTCATGCCCATCTCGCGGATGTACTCGCTGCGGGAACGTTCGAAGAGGTGCAGGTATTCCGCGTAATAGAGATACCCCATCGTATCGGTTTCTCCATAGGAGACGCGGTGGGCGAGCCAAACATCGGGAGTGGGAAAATCGTGCATGAACAGCATCCTTTGCTGAAGGTTCCACAAAAACGCGGTGCGGGAACGGCGGCTCTGGCCGCGGCCGTCCTTGCCCTCGGCCTGCTGGCGGGGTGCGCGGCTCCCCTTCCCGCTCCCTCAGCTCCGGTCCGGGACGTCGCGGGCGATCTTGTCCCCGAGAACGACGAGCAGGCCGCCGTGCTGGCGGGGAAGCTCGATCGAACCGGGCAGCGCCTGCATTCGTGGAAGGAGCTGGCCCCGGCCCTGCGGGCCAGCCGGGCGCATATCGCTGGGCGCGAGCCCGGTCAGGTCGCGGTGGCGCACGGCGATGTGGCGGTGACGTGGGGCGATGTGGCCAAGACGCTGGATCGCCTTGAGGCCCTGCTGCCCCGTCTCGACGCCGAACCCGGCCTGCTGGCGGAGCTGTTCCGCTGGGTGAAGCTCAAGGATGGCGCTGCCTTTTCGGGATACTATGAGCCCGTCGTCAAGGCAAGCCGTACCCGCAAGCCCGGCTACACGGCCCCGTTGTACCGTGTGCCGCCGGATCTGCGCGAGCTGAATCTGGGGAGCTTCAAGAGCGAGCTTATCGGCCAGCGCGTCGTGTACCGCATGGAAAAGGGGAAGCCCGTTCCTTATTATACGAGGGCCGAAATCGACGGGCTGGACGGCAGGCCCGGCGTCCTGCGCGGCAAGGGGCTGGAACTGGCATGGCTGTCCGACCCCGTGGACGCTTTTTTCCTGCAGGTGCAGGGTTCGGGGCGGCTGCGCTTCGAGGACGGCAAGGAGATGCCCGTGCGCTTTGCCGGGTCCAACGGCAAGCCGTACCTGAGCATAGGGCGGTATCTCGCCGATCAGGGGGAAATCCCCACCGGACAGGTGAGTATGCAGTCCATCCGGCAGTGGCTGCGCGAGCACCCGGAATTGCGCGACGATCTGCTCCGGCGCAATCAGCGCTACATCTTTTTCCGCAAAGGGCCGGAAACCTCTTCCGGCAGCATCACGTCCGGCCCCGTGGGCAGCATGGGGTCGCCGCTCAGTTCGATGGTCTCGCTGGCCGTGGACCGCACGACTTTCCCGCTCGGTTCGGTGCTTGCCTTCGATGTGAATATTCCCGATCCTTCCTCCCCCGTGGAGGAAGGCCCCGTCTCGACCACGCCGCTTTTCGGCATCGGGTTGGCGCAGGATACGGGAGAGGCCATCAAGGGACGCCGCGTCGACCTGTTCTGCGGCAAGGGCGCGAGGGCGGCCTATATCGCGGGGCACCTCAACGGCCCCGGTGAAATCTGGATGCTGCTGGCGAAGTAACACTTGTTTCTGAAGAGATTGGCCCCGTTCCATGAGCGGGGCTTTTTCTTTTGGATGGATAAGGAATGAGAGGAACGCCCCGTTGTTATGGCTCTGTACGGTTCGGGGCGGAGGCCGCCGAGGTGGGTTGGCCTCTGGACAAAAAATAAAAATAGGAATAGTATTTTTTATCGTTAATTCATTACTACGTCCCCGTGGGGACAATATGCGCAGCCTCGCTGCAAAGGAGCTTCTCCCATGACCTACCGTTATCAGCTTTATAAATGCCCCATTTGCGGAACCGTGACCGAAATCGTGCATGACGGCGTCAGCGCCATGATCTGCTGCGGCAAAACGATGGAAGTTCTTGACGACCGCGAACCCGTTGGGACCAAGGAATCGCACATGCCCGTCGTGGAAGCCACGGAAAAGGGCTGCAAAGTGAGCGTGGGCTCCAAGCTGCACGGTATGGACGCCGATCACCTGATCGAATGGGCTGAAATCCGCACCTCCGACGACACCGTGCTGCGCAAGTACTTCAAGGCCGGGGAGACTCCGGTCGTTGAATTCCCCATTCCCTTTGATCAGGTCGTGTTCGCCCGCGCCTACTGTAACAAGCACGGCGCTTGGCGTGCGAAATAGTCCTGCTGTACTGTGATCTGTTGAGCCCCTCATTCCACGGAATGGGGGGCTTTTCCATTTCAGCGGACGGCGTCAGCGCAGATGGCCGCTGGATTGGGCAAGGATGAGGAAAAAAAGCCGCCCTTCGTGATGGCTTCGCAGGGGAGCCTTCTCCATGCGCCTATGGCTGTGGGATACGCCCGCATGGGAGGGTAAGGCTGGGGGAACTCTTTTGAGGCAAGGCGTCGCGCCTTCTCGAGAGGGATCTTGTCAACATTGTAAAATTGGCCTCCTCTGCCGGGCTATTCCTTTTCTTCATGGAATATGGAGAATAGTCGTGTAAAAAGAGCAGGTTTATTGCAGCGCCCTGCTTCTTGTGAAGAAGGGTACCATTCGCCACGGGCATTTGCGGCAAAGAAAATACTGGGCAAAAAGATAAGTAAAAACTCAGTGTTATATAAAACAGTAATAAGAATTATTTCCGCATTATTCTCTAGTTGTTATGAATAACAAAAGTTCTTTCTAGGTCAAGTGGCTATATTGTTCGAGTGCACAAATAACACTCGGTTGACAGAAAAAGGAAAGTATCCTTTAAACCAAGAAGGAATGCCATTATACTTCAATAAGAAGTAAAGGGTGTTGATGCTTGCGGCGTCAGCTTTTGGCGGAATTGATAAAGGAGTTGGGAATAAGGAGAGGCGGAAGGATTTATAAGGTCTTTTTCATTCTTTGAGGAGGGAATCTAAAGATGGCTCAGGCGAACATCACTTCACATGTCAGATTGCGCAATCATATTTCAGGATACACCGATGTCATCCAGATGTTGACCGGTGTCCTTCTCTGCTGTTTTGTGCTGATGCATATGGTACTTGTTTCAAGTGTCATCTTGAGTCCGAAGATAATGGACTCGTTGGCCGTATTCCTTGAAACGTCTTATCTGGCGCAGATTGGCGGGCCGATCATTTTGCTTGTCATGATCCTGCACTTTATTCTCGCCGCACGGAAAATGCCGTTCAGCCCGCTGGAACTGCGCGAGTTCTGGCGTCAGGCCAAGATGATGCACCATATGGACACATGGCTGTGGCTGGTGCAGGTCGCCACCGCGATCGTCATCCTTGTCATGGCCAGCGCGCATGTCATCAACATCCTGTCGAATTTGCCCATCTCCGCGGATAAGAGCGCGGCGGCCATTCAGGGCGGCATGGTCCCCTTCTATCTGGTGCTGTTCGCCGCGTTGGATCTGCATATCGCCATCGGTTTGTACCGCGTCGGCGTGAAGTTCGGCATCCTGAACCGTGAAAACCGTTTGAAGTGGCGCAAGTATGCCCTCTATCTCGTTATCGGTCTGGCACTGCTGAGTCTGGCAACCCACTACAGCTTCGCCACGATGGCCATCTAAGGGAGGGCGTCATGAGAACGATTTATTCCGACGTGTTGTGCATTGGTGCCGGGCTTGCCGGCGAACGCGTGGCGCTCGCCGCGGCTATGGAAGGTTTCCACACCATCTGTCTTTCCGTCGTCCCTCCCCGCCGGTCGCATTCCTCGGCGGCGCAGGGTGGTATGCAGGCGGCCCTCGGCAACGCCGTCATGGGCAAGGGCGACAGCACCGACATCCATTTCGCCGACACCGTGAAGGGTTCCGACTGGGGCTGCGATCAGGAAGTGGCCCGCATCTTCGCGGACAGCGCGCCCATCGTCATGCGTGAAATGGCCCATTGGGGCGTGCCGTGGAACCGCGTCGTCGCGGGCAAGCACACCTATTATAAGGGCGGCAAGCCCTTCGAGGCCGAAGAAGAGGAAAGCAAACACGGGCTCATCCATGCCCGCGCCTTCGGCGGCACCGCGAAATGGCGTACCTGTTACACGGCTGACGGCACGGGACGTTCCGTGCTGAACACCCTCGACAGCAAATGTCTCCAGTACGGCGTGGAAATCCACGATCGGATGCAGGCCGAAGCCCTCATCCATGACGGCGAGCGCTGCATGGGCGCCATCGTCCGCTCCCTGCGCGACGGCGAGCTTGTCGCCTACATCGCCAAGGCGACCCTCATCGCCACCGGCGGCTACGGGCGCATCTACCGCGCCACCACCAACGCCATCATCTGCGACGGCGGCGGACAGATCTGCGCCCTGAATACCGGCGTCGTGCCCCTCGGGAACATGGAGGCCATCCAGTTCCATCCCACCGGCAGCGTGCCCACCGACATTCTGATGACGGAAGGCTGCCGCGGCGACGGCGGGACGCTCCTCGACGTGAACGAGTACCGTTTCATGCCCGACTACGAGCCGGAGAAGGCCGAGCTTGCCTCCCGCGACGTGGTTTCCCGGCGCATGACCGAGCACATGCGCAAGGGCTTCGGCGTGAAGAGCCCCTACGGTGACCACCTGTGGCTGGATATCCGTCACCTCGGCGAGCACCACATCACGACCAAGCTGCGTGAAATCTACGACATCTGTACGCATTTCCTCGGCGTGAACCCCATTCACCAGCTTATCCCCGTGCGCCCGACGCAGCACTATTCGATGGGCGGCGTCCGCACGGACAAGGACGGCCACGCCTACGGGCTCAAGGGCCTGTTCGCCGCCGGTGAAGCGGCGTGCTGGGACCTGCACGGCTTCAACCGTCTGGGCGGCAACTCCCTCGCCGAAACCGTGGTTTCCGGGCGTTACATCGGCAGCAAGATGGTCGAGTACCTCAAGGGTTCCGAAAGCGTGTTCAAGACCGAACCCGTCAACGACGCCCGCAAGCTCGTCGCCAAGACCATCGACGACATCATTTCCTGTCGTAACGGCAAGGAAAACTGTTTCGATCTCCGCAACGCCATGCAGGACATCATGATGGACGACGTGGGCATTTTCCGGAATGCCAAGGATCTCCAGAACGGCGTCGACAGGCTGCTCGAGCTTTCCGAGCGGGCTAAGCACATCGGTCTGCACGGCAGCGTGAAGGGCTTCACGCCCGAGCTGTCCATGGCCCTGCGCGTGCCCGGCATGATCAAGCTGGCGCTCTGCACCGCCTACGGCGCGCTTCAGCGCACGGAATCGCGTGGGGCGCATACCCGCGAGGATTTCCCTGCGCGCAACGACGCCGAATGGCTGACGCGTACGCTCGCCTACTGGAAGGAAGGCGACTCTCTGCCCACTCTCAAATACGAAGACGCTTCTCCGTGGTTCGAGCTGCCTCCGGGCGAGCGCGGCTACGGCGGCGGGAAGATCATCCCCGCCGAGATCCCCGCCGACAAGATCAAGACCAAGGAACAGGCGGAAGAAGCCATCAAGTAAATGCGGGTACGCCGCGGGGGAAGGGAGAAGGACCTCTTCTGAAGAAGGGCTTCCTTCCCCCGGCCCCCCTTCCCCTCATCCTCCTAAGACTTTTGTGTCTTGAGTGAGAGGAAGCGCGAAAGGCGCTCTGAAAAGCACACATCTTTTTTCAGATTCGGGAGTTAGAATGAGTCGCAAATTGCATATCGAGGTGTTCCGGTACAATCCGCTTGATCCCGCCTCCGTTCCGCACATGCAGTCTTTTTATGTGGAAGAATACAGCTCCATGACCCTGTTCATCGCGCTGAACATCATCCGCGAGCAGCAGGACCCGAGCCTCCAGTTCGACTTCTGCTGTCGCGCGGGCATCTGCGGTTCCTGCGGCATGGTCATCAACGGGCGTCCCGGCCTCGCCTGCCATACCCAGACCCGGGATCTGCCCGATCATATCGTCCTGCATCCCCTGCCGGTCTTCAAGCTGCTTGGCGACCTGTCCGTGGATACGGGCGTGTGGTTCCGTGAAGTGGGTCGCAAAATCGAAGCGTGGGTTCACACGCAGGACAAGGCGTTCGATCCCCGCGCCGAAGAAAAGCGCATGGAAAACGAGCTTGCCGAGCAGATTTTCGAGCTCGACCGCTGCATCGAATGCGGCTGCTGCATCGCGGCCTGCGGTACGGCCCGGATGCGCAAGGACTTCCTCGGCGCGGCGACCATCAACCGCCTTGCCCGTTTCTACATCGATCCCCGCGACAACCGTTCCGAGGACGAGTACTACGATGTGATCGGCAACGATCAGGGCGTATTCGGCTGCATGGGCCTCCTCGGCTGCGAAGACGTCTGCCCCAAGAAGATTCCCCTTCAAGACCAGCTCGGCATCATGCGCCGTATGCTGGCCCTCAAGTCCGTCAAGGGCATCCTGCCCAAGGCCCTGTACGAAAAGTTCAAGGGCTGCGGTTCGCACTGCCATAGCTAAAAAATAGGCCTCCGGCGGCAAGGGGCTTACCGCCCCTTGGCCCCGTCCGGGGGGCGAGCCGCCCCCCGGGCCCCGGCACAACCGGAATCGCTGAAGCTCGTTTCCCCTGTATCGGCAAGAGAAAAACGGCGCGCCGTTTCTCTTGCGCTTGTGGGGGCGGCATGGGCGCGTTTTTGCCTTCGTCCTTTGCTCGGGCATAACCGAGGGGCCGGGGGAATTCGGCCCAAAGGGGCGGCGAAGCCGTGGCCGTACCGCCGGAGGCGTCGCCTTTCACCTCTATTTATTATTAATAAGGAATACGTACATGGCCTTGTTTACGCGGGAAGAAGCTCTTGAATACCACCGTTCCCCCCGTCACGGGAAAACCGAAGTGGTGCTGACCAAGCGCTGCGAAAGCCAGAAGGATCTGTCCCTCGCCTATTCGCCGGGTGTGGCGGAAGCCTGCAAGGCCATCGCGGAGGATCAGGTGCTGGTGTCCGAATACACCGGGCGCGCCAACCTGGTGGCCGTGATCTCCGACGGCACAGCCGTCCTCGGGCTCGGCAACATCGGGCCTTACGCCGCCAAGCCGGTCATGGAAGGCAAGGGCGTCCTGTTCAAGAATTTCGCCGATGTCGACGTGTTCGACCTGTGCCTCAAGACGGGCAGCACCGAAGAGTTCATCGCTGCCGTACGGACGATGGAACCCACGTTCGGCGGCATCAATCTTGAGGACATCAACGCTCCTGAATGTTTCATCATCGAGGAGACGCTGAAGAAGGAAATGGGCATCCCGGTGTTCCATGACGACCAGCACGGCACCGCCATCATTTCCGGTGCGGCCCTGCTCAACGCCTGTGAACTCACGGGCCGCAGGATTGAAGACGTGACCGTCGTGGTGGTGGGGGCCGGCGCGGCGGGCATGGCCTGTGCGCGGTTCTACTGCGCGCTGGGGGTAAAGCGCGGGAACATCCGCATGTTCGATTCCAAGGGGCTCATTCACAAGAAGCGCTCGAATCTGGCCGAATACAAGCTGGAATTCGCGCAGGAGGAAGATCTGGGGAGCCTCGCGGACTGCATGAAGGGCACGGACCTGTTCCTCGGCCTTTCCACCAAGAATCTGGTTTCGCAGGATATGGTGCGCTCCATGGCCGACAAGCCGGTTCTGTTCGCCATGGCGAACCCGGATCCGGAGATCTCCTATGAGGACGCCAAGGCCGCCCGCCCCGACTGTATTATGGGGACAGGGCGTTCCGACTACCCGAACCAGATCAACAATGTCTCCGGTTTCCCCTACATCTTCCGCGGCGCGCTTGATGTGGAAGCCACCGAAATCAACGAGGCCATGAAGATCGCCGCCGCCGAAGCCCTCGCCGCGCTGGCGAAGGAACCGGCCCCGGCGGAGGTCTGTTCCGCCTATAACGTGGACAGCCTCGAATACGGCTTCGACTACATTATCCCGAAGCCGCTTGATCCGCGCATTTTGACGTGCATCACGCCCGCCGTCGCCAAGGCGGCGATGGATACGGGGGTTGCCCGCAAGCGTATTGAAGATCTCGACGGATACGCCCGTGAACTGGAACGGCGCGTGAAGGCCTCGCACGATCGCATTCGGCCATTCGTCGCTTCTTACGAATAAAAAAATGCCCGTCCGCGCCGTTGCAGCGGAGCGGACGGGCGCCTTATCGGGGAGGACGGCTGCATTTTGGGAGGAATAAGGCCGTCCTTGGGGAGAGTTTCCGTCAAAGGCATCACCAGTTTGATGACTTTCATACACTAACTGTTTTTGCTTTTTTGGCAAGCAGGGGAGAAGGTTTGTATGAAACGGTTTATGTGGAGTTTCTTGGCTCTTTTGATTGTTGCGTGTGTGGGCGTGTATCTGGCCGGAGGGTTTGAGTGTTTTGCGGCTTCCCCCGGGACGGCGGGCGCCGCGATCCCCGGTGATCGCACCAAAGCCTATATCACCCTTGGCATCCTCATCGTTGCCGCGCTGCTGTTCGTGACGGAAGCGCTTCCGCTGCCCATCACGGCCATGCTCGTGCCCGTGGGGCTTTCCAGTACGGGTGTTCTGACTTCCAAAGTGGCGTTCAGCTACTTCGGCGACAACACCGTAGTGCTGTTCATGGCCATGTTCATCATCGGCGAATCGACGTTCGTCACCGGTTTTGCCGATAGGGTCGGTCAGATGGCTTTGAAGCTGTCCAAAGGCGATATGAAGAAGCTGTTGCTCTTCTCCATGATCGCTGTCGGCGGCTTGTCCACTGTGCTTTCCAACACCGGTACCACCGCCGTGGCCGTCCCCATGATCATGGGCATGTGCGCCTCCGCCAAGGTTGCGCCGAGCAAGATTTTGATGCCCGTAGCCTTCGCTTCGTCCCTCGGCGGCACCGTGACCCTCGTGGGCACGCCCCCAAACGGCATCATCAACTCCATGCTTGATCAGGTCGGCATTCCGCAGTTCGGGTTCTTTGAATTCGGCAAGTTCGGCCTCATCCTGTTTGCCGTTGGCATGTTGTATTACTGGGCTTTCGGCTACCGCCTGCTTCCCGAGGACAAGGGCGGCGAAGACCATTCCTTCGGTTCCGAACTGAAGGAACGCCGCACCGCGAAGATGCCTTACTCCATGGGGATTTTTGCTTTCGTGGTCATCATGATGGTGACGGGGGCGCTGCCTCTGACGACCGCCGCCGTGCTCGGCGCGTGCCTTGTGGTGGCGACCCGCTGCATGACCATGAAGGAAGCGTTCCACTGCATCGACTGGGTGACCATCTTCCTGTTCGCGGGTATGCTGTCCATGTCCGCCGCGATGCAGAAGTCCGGAGCCGCCGCGCTGGTGGCGAACGCCGTGGTTTCCAACGTGTCCGGGCCGACCATGCTGATGTTCGTGTCCTGCGCGCTCACCATGCTGCTCACCAACTTCATGTCCAACACAGCGACCGCGGCCCTGATGGCCCCGCTGGCCCTTCCCATTGCCGTCGGCGGCGGCATTTCGCCCCTGCCGCTCATGATGGGCATCTGTATGTCCGCTTCCGCCTGCTTCCTGACCCCGATCGCCACGCCTCCGAATACCATCGTGTTGACCCCCGGCCGCTACACCTTCCTTGATTACATGAAGGCGGGCTGGCCGCTTCAGATCATCAGCCTCGCGTTGTGCGTGTTCGTCATCCCGATGATCTGGCCCTTCTAGCCCCAAATCGCGGCGTCCTGTCCCCAACCGGGATGCCGCATCTTCCCTCCCCTCAGACATTCCCCTTCGGCAAAGGCCGCAAGGGGAATGTCCCCCTCCTTCGGGGGGAGGACAACGCCTGTCGCTTGCGTGCGGCGGGCGTTTTGTTTGGGATTCGGAGAAGGGAGGTGAAGGACGCGACGGGGGGCCTATTCGGTGCGGCGTGACGGGCTGAAAAGAGAAGAGCGCTTCCCGTACAGGGAACACGTTGTGGCGGGAGAGCTTTTTTTGAAGGGCTTTTCCGTTGGGGGCTGCGGGCTTCGCGGGGGCCTGTTGCGCCGTGGGAAGGCATCCGTGATAAAGGCCATCCACGTATGGGGGCCTGTGATTTCCCCGGGTGCTCCGAGGCGCGCTCCGTTTGAGCGCGGGTCGCCCTGTTACTTCTTGAGCCTGTCCTTGACGCGGGTAGGCAGCTCCGAGAGAAGTTCGGCGTGTTCTTCCTGAGGGACAAGCTGTTGGGCGGCCTGTATGCGGGCGTGCTTTTTCTCGTGGAAGTCGTGGAGGCGCTGGATGATGCGGTCGTCGCGGCGTCCTTTGAGCCATATCTGGGCGGCGTTGACGATGTTCTGGAAGATGGAGTAGGCGGCCAGCGACACGGATGCGATGGGATCGAGATACTGAAACGTCAGCCACATGGGCAGGATGATGTTTTTTTGCGCCAGCGCCTGCCCGCCCGCGATGCGGCGGTGGAAGCGGGAACCGATGGACTTGCCGAGGATGAAGTTGGCGGTGCAGACGGCGATCCCGGTGAGGGCAAGGAAGATTTCGAGCTGGTAGTCCTTTTCGCCGGGCTTGAGGAGCTGTTCAAAGGTGCCGCCCATAAGGATGACGAGCATCCCCGCCCACAGGTAGTAGGCCAGAATGCCCCAGCGCAGCAGCACGGCGTTGACCTTGGGGGCGGCGTATTGGATGAGCCAAGCGGCCAGCAGGGGGAAAAGCATGGTGGGCCCCACGCGCATGAACACGTTGGACATGGTTTCGAGGAAGGGCGTGTCGATCTGCCCCGTGGCGATGAGCGGCAGGACCAGCGGCGCGAGCACGACGATGGCGAGGTTGCTCAGGAAGGCGTAGGCCGCGAGGAAGGCCACGCTGCCGCCGAGCATACCGGTGATGATGGCCGCCGCCGTGGCCGTGGGCGTGAGGGCGGCCATGCATACGCCCTGCGCGATGGCCGGATGCCACGGGAGCGTCAGCGCGTAGAGGCCAAGGCTCATGACGATTTGAAGGCTCATCAGGATGAGGTGCAGAGGATGGAACCGCAGATCGCGCGGCGAGATGTTGCAGAAGGTCAGCAGGAGCATGGAGGCGAGCAGCCACGGCGCAAGCCACGTGAACTGTGAGAAAAAACTGTGCCCCACGGCGCCCACGACGATGGCGATGAGGAGTGTCCATTGTTTGAGCGCGCGCAACAGTTTTTTCATCCCAGACAGCCCCCTCTTTGTGCCCGCTTGGAGAACGCGGGTATGAGATGCCTTCACCATACATAACGGCCTACCCCTTATCAAGGAAGAATCCAGTGTGCTTCATCTTGCTGCATTTAAAAGAAATCTGCGAAACAACCGGAATGTTCCGAAAGGGTACGTTGTCTGGGGCAAACCGTTTTGAGCAAAAAGGAAGGGGGCTCTGAACGCCCCCCTTTTTCATATGCTATAGGCCCAACCGTTCCTTCCATCTCGGAAGTTCGGGATCGAGGGCGAGGTAGTCGGGCGGCAGGTCGGGGGCCTTGGGAGCGGCGAGGGCGGCGGCCACGTCGGAAACCGTGCGGACGTTGACCACGCCGGGGAGGCCCTGCAAGGGGCAGAGGTCCACGTCGTCCTCGGCGGCCTGCACCAGCACGGGCAGCTTGCGGAAAGCGGCCTCCAGCGCCACGGTGGTGGAGTTGGAAGCCCAGACCACGGTGCCCGGCGTGAGGAAGTTCCCGATGGGGCCATCCACGACGCTGGGCGGCTCGGCGCCGCCGTACAGGTTCTTGAGGCGTTCGACTACGGGCAGGTAGGGATGCGGCTTGACGACGACTTCCCAGCCGTCCAGCGTCCCGGCCTTGGCGGAGGCCGCCAGCGTGGCGAGGTGGGCGTCGGTTTCGTCGGCGAAGAAGCTGGTGACGATGAGCAGCCGCGTGGGCTTGGCGGGCGTCTTCGGAGCGGCTTCGGCATCGGGCTTGGGCGCGAGATAAAGATACCGCAGGGCTTCCACCAGCGCGGTGCGGTCCTCCGGCATGTGCCCGGCAAGCAGGGCATCCTGCGCGCCGGTCCCGTTGCACAGCCACAGTTCGGGCATGGCCCGGCGGCAGGCAGGATCGTTGATCATGCGGGGATCGTCGAAATAGCGGAAGTCCGTGGGGCGCACCGTGGAGTGTTGCGCGCCGTAGACCGGCCCGGCGTCCGCGTCGTGCATGGACTGGCAGAGCATACGTTCCCACGGGCAGTTTTCCTGCGGGAAGGTTGTCCAGTCCTGCGGCCCGGCCCATTCCGCATAGCGGCGGAAGGCTTCGCGCATGAGGCAGCGTTCCAGCGCCCGCCAGCCTCTGGTGGAATCGGCCCAGTTGTCTTTCAGGACGGGCCAGAGATCCATCCGGGAGCCGGGGAAGCGGAACAGTTCCCTGACCTGCGGCTCCACGGCCCGGCTGGAGAGCAGGAGCTTGCCGAACCGCACAAGGCTCTTGGCGATGTCGCCGTTGGTGAGGAATTCTTCAAGGAAGTGGAACGAAGCGCCGTCCTGCCCGTTGGCGCGGAAGCGGTCGCGCAGTTTGATCGCGTCGGGGAAGGAGCACTGTGGGGCCGGGAAATAGATGAAGACCCAGTTCACGCGGTTGGGCTTGCCGTCGGCGGGCTGGAGGGCGTCATGGAGCTTTTCCCAGTAGCGGGAGCGGAACCGCCCGTTCTTGGCGGCGGCCATGTCGATGTTGGGGAAATAGGTCACGATGCTCGCGGGCTTCACGCCTTCGGGCAGGGCGGGCCGGGAAAGCGGCGTGCGCGGCAGGCGGCGGCGCACGATCCACAGCCACGCCGGGAAGCGCACCAGCGCCTTCACCGGGGCGGGCAGGCGGTAGTAACAGGCTTTGAGCTTGGCCTTCAGCCCTTCCGGCTGCGCCGCTTCCGCGCCGCCGATACGGCGCACGGCGAACTCGCGCCCGGTAGCCTTGCAGAAGCGCCCCAGGACGTCTTCCATCCACGGGTCGGCCCCCGCCGCGGCGCACAGTTCCAGCCGGGTGACGCCCTTTTCGTCCAGCAGCAGTTCAAGGGCACGCAGCTTCAGCGCCGGGAACAGGTTATGCGTCACTTTGGGGTGCTTTTCCACCAGCGTGGAGCACCACCACATGGACAGGTTGTCGTCGGCGCGGAGGTGTTCTTCCAGCAGTTTGCCGTTGATCCGGGCGCAGCCCGTTTCGTAGGTCCATGCCGCCAGATCGTCACGGATGGGGAGCAGGCGTTCGTTCAGCTCCACGGGGATGGAAATCTGCCCGTCGGGGACGCTGCCTTTGTCCCATACCGCCACCAGTGCCTCGGACGGCGTGCCCTTCGGCAGTTCCGTTTTGTTCAGCAGGATGAGTGTAGCCATAGAAAACCCTTTTGAAAGGAATGGTTGCCATGATTGGGGAAAGGAGGCCTTTCTGGAGAAAGGTTGCTCCTCCCCTTCCCAAAACCTGCCAGTGTGGCTCGCGCCCACCCCCTCATCTCTCAAGGCTTTTCACTGGTGGGGAGGCGGCGCGGCGGTCCGTTTCAAGAACGGCAGTGAACAATGAAAGAAGCTTGTCTTCCAGTTTCGTACAAAGCGGGGCTTGTGTCCACAGGAACAACCGGAGGCATCCCGTGAGGGAGAGCCGTCGGGCGGCTTTTTTCCGTTTTCCGGTGAGTTCATTTTCTTTTGAAATGTATACTGTTGAGGAACTATGCATCAGGGAATGCTGCGGACAGGGATTCGATAAGCGCAAAAGTCTTTGGAAAGGGAGGGATGGGGTTTGGGGAAGGGAGGGAAAAGCTTTTCTTCAGAAAAGTTTTCCCTTCCCTAATCTCTCTCAAAGTCACTTGCTCTAGCCCGCGAAATGATCAAACCCGCCGGATATGGGGACGCCGTCAACGCGGATCACGCCGCCTTCGGTGACCTTGCCGAGCATTGTGGTCTCGGCGTTGGCGACCATGACGTGTACGGCAAGCTCGGGCGAACATGTCCCGATGAGCGCGTAGTCCTCGCCGCCGAGGAAGGCGTGCCGCTTGGCTGCGGCGACGGGTTCGGCCTCGTTGCGGGAGCGCATGAAGCGCAGGATTTCAGTGTGCGGCATGGGCATGTCGATGTCCGCGCCCATGCCCGGCCCGACCAGCCGGGGCAGATCGCGGGCGAGGCCGTCGGAAAGATCCATGAGCCCAAGCCGCCCACAGGTGGGATCGCCTTTCCCGCGGCCCCAGTCCGCCGCAAGGCGCGACAGGCGCATGCCTTCCTTGAGGCGCGGGGCGGGGCGCAGGTGCGCTTCGCAGGGGATGGGCCACTCGTTGAGGGCGGCGCGGCCCCGCTCCTCAAGCAGCAGCAGACCGGCGCGTGCAAGGCCCGTCCTGCCGATGAGGAAAATAACGTCGCCGGGCTGTGCCTCGCCGCGCAGGAGCGTCTTTTCCGCCTGCCCGAACACAGTCAGGCAGAGGTGGAGCTTGTCGGCGCGGGAGAGGTCGCCGCCCACAAGCGGCACGGAAGCTTGGGCCGCCAGCTCGGCCATGCCCGCGCACAGGCCGTCCACAAGGGCCATATCCGCATCGGGCGGCAGGGACAGGCCCACCGTGAACCCCATCGGCCGCGCCCCGTCGGCGGCGAGATCGCTCAGGTTGACGGCAAGGGCCTTCCAGCCGATGTCTTCCGGCGTGAAATAGGAGCGCCGGAAATGCACGTCCTCCATGAACAGATCCGTGCTCACGCACAGCGGCCCGGAAACGCCGAGCACGGCGCAGTCGTCGCCGCGCCCGAGCAGCACGTCCGGCCCTTCGTTGGGGAAATGCGAGGCGATGCGGGCGAGGATGTGATCCTCGGAAACGAGATCGGACATTTATTCCTCCAGAGTCAGAAACGCGCTGAGAATGACCTTGAGCCCGAAGCCGGGGAAGTTGACCCGGCACTTGTCGGGCGGAAGCTGTTCCACGATCTTGCCGCGCCCGAATACCTTATGCCGGCAATAGCCGCACCCCGCGCCGCCCTTGGATGCGGCCCTATCGCCTTTCGCCTCGGGGATGACCGGGGGCGGGAATACGCCTTTGACGCGCCCGGCGTTGGGGTTGGCCAGTTCGCGGGGAATATCCAGAGAAGGCCGCGAAAAGGCGGGATCTCCGGCGAAGGATGTGCTGCGCTTGGAGATGCGGCCCGTGTAGCCCTCCTGCCACTCCTCAAGGGCGCTGAACGGCAGTTCGCGCACGAAGGGGCTCGGCGTCGCGGGCTCATTGCCGCCGTTCTGGCGGCTGTAGAGCGTGGCGGGCACGAACAGTTCCAAATCCTCGCGGGCACGGGTGCAGGCGACGTACATGAGGCGGCGTTCCTCCTCGAAGTCTTCGGGCCGCACCAGCGCGTGGCGCGAGGGGAAGCGGTCCTCGACCAGATCGAGCAGGATGACGGCGTCCCATTCCAGCCCTTTTGAGGAATGGATGGTGGAGAGCACCACCCGGCCCGCCTCATCGAACTCGTCGGCGTCGTCCTCCGGCGTTTCCAGCGACAGATCCGCCACGAACTGTTCGAGATCGGTGTAGGCCGAGGCGATGTGCGCGAGTTCCGAGAGGCCCTGCTGGCGGCGGGGCCAGTCGTCGGGGAATATGGCTTGGAGACGCGGCGTGTAGTGCTCGATGACCATTTCGATGAGCGCGGCGGGCGTCAGGTTGTGCTCGCGCAGCTTGTCGAGCAGCAGCATGTCGGACCACAGATCCGGGTACTTGGTGCAGGCTTTGCGCAGCGCGTCGAAATCGCCCTGCGCGGCGACGTGATAGATTTTTTCGGCGGTTTTGGTCCCCACGCCCTTGGACAGCCCCGCCACACGCTCGAAGGAGGGCATGTCCAGCGGGTTGATCGCCAGCCGCACGAATGCCACCACGTCCTTGACGTGTACGGCTTCCGCATAGCGCAGCCCGCCGTATTTGCGGAACTTGATGCCGCGTTTGGAGAGTGCGACCTCAAGGTGGTAGGACTGGTAGCCCGCGCGGAACAGCACGGCGATTTCCTTTGCCTGATAGCGGTCAAGAAGCTCTTCCACGCGCGCCGCCACCACATTGGCCTGCGTCAGGTCGCTCATGGGGCGGACGAGGCGCACGCGGGGCGTTTTGGGCGTGTTTTCCTTGGTCGTGAACAGGTTTTTGCGGAAACCCTCGGAGGCCGGGGCCAGCACCGCGTTGGCGACGTCGAGCACGGGCTGTGTGGAGCGGTAGTTCTCCTCAAGCCGGATGACCCGCGTTCCGGGGAACAGCTTGGGGAAGTCGAGGATGTTGCGGACGTCCGCGCCCCGGAAGGCGTAGATGGACTGGGCGTCGTCGCCCACGGCCATGACGTTGCCCGCTTCCCCGGCGAGGAGCCGCACCAGCCGGGCCTGAACGCGGTTGGTGTCCTGATACTCGTCCACCATGATGTAGCGGTAGCGTTCCCGGAACCGCTCGGCAAGCCCTTCGCGCCCCGCCTCGGGATCGCCTTTAAGCAGATCCTCAAGCTCGAACAGCAGGTCGTCGTAGTCGAGCAGCCCGTGCTGGCGGCGGTAGCCCCGGTATGCCTCTCCGATGCTTTCCAGCGCATCGGCGTGGGGCAGCAGGTGCTGCGCGTCGCGCTGGAGCACGTCGCCGATGGAAATTTCCTTGTTCCGGGCTTTGCTGAGGAGGCCGATGATGGTCTGCGTCTTGGGGAACGAGCGGTCGCCCTTGCCGACTTTGAGCCGTTCCTTGCATTGCTGGATGGCGGAGGCGCTGTCCGCCGAGTCCATGACCGTGACCGGGCCTTCGGCCCATGCGGGCCTGTACTGGCGCAGCACCGAGAACGCGAAGCTGTGGAACGTGCCGCCGTGGACGCCGCCGATGCTGTAGCCGAGCAGATCCGTGGCCCGGAGCAGCATTTCGCGGCTGGCCTTGCGGGTAAACGTGAGCAGCAGCATGTCGCTTGCCGGGACGCCCTGTTCCGCCAGCCAAGCCAGACGGTGGACGATTGTGCGGGTCTTGCCGCTCCCCGCGCCCGCGATGACCAGAACCGGGCCGTCCGGCGCGGTCACGGCTTCGAGCTGGGCCGGGTTGAGTGTCGAAATGTCTATCACTGGAACTCCGTGGGAAGAGGATGCCTCCGGCTGTCGGGCCGCCGCCCGGACCCATGCCTTCCGGCGGGCCGGGGAAATCGCTTTGCGTGCGATGCCCGTAAGGTTCGCAAGCCCGCCTAACGATCACGCCTTCGCCGCCCCTTGGGGCAAATTCCCCCGACCCCCTCGGAGCCGCCGCAATGTTCTGGAAACGGTGTTCCGGTTCGGAACATTGCGGCGGCTCCGAGAGCGTCAGGCACCCTCTTCGCCGGGTTGGTTTCGAGAAAAAGTGTTCCCCATAAAAACACAAACGCCCCCAAAACACAAAAGTTTTGGGGGTGGGAAACGGATTTTCGCTTTTGGATGCCCCAGCCCCGTCTTGAGGGCTTTCAAGGCCCGATGCGGGAACGCCTGCCTGTATCCACAGGGAAGGCGGGCGACAGGGATTCGATAAAGGCGAAAGTCTTTAAACAGGATGGGGGTGGAGCGAGCCCCTCTGGCAGTTTGGAGGGGGAAGGGAAACGTGGGAGGGCCTTCTTCAGAAAGTTTCCCCTTCCCCCTCCAATCTCTTATTCCTTCCCCGCGAGCTCTTCCAGCCAGCGGTTGAGTCCGGTCAGATCGGAACCGTGGGGGTAGGCGGTATTCTCGAAGAAGGGGCCGCGCCCGTAAAACAGCGTCTCGGCGGCTTCGGCGGCGTCGCTGTCCGTGGTGGCGTCGCCGACCATGACCGCGTCGGCGGGATCGATGCGTTCCTTGCGGACAATGCCCTTGAGCAGTTCCGCCTTGGCGGGGGGCGTCCCGCAGATGCCGGTGAAGTAGCGGGCGAGGCCGCGCTGTTCCAGAACGGACTGGAGCTCTTCCTGCGGCGTGCCGGAGCAGACATACATGGGCACGCGTCCGTGCCAGCGTTCGAGGACATCCATGACGCCGGGCACGAGGGGCGCGTTCAGGACGTTGTCCAGCGCGTAGGAAACGAACCGGGCGCAGCAGTCCTCCATTTCCTCAGGCGTGATTTCCCGGTGGAACACTTCGCGGTAGAGCCATGCGAATTTCTCGCGGCGGCTCACCCCGCCGTGCAGGGTATGGTAGAGGAGGAGCCGGTCGCGGGCTTCCGCGCCGAGCGGCTCCGCCACCTGCCCGAACGCTTTGGTCTTGGCGTCCACGGATTCGAGGATGACGCCGTCGCAGTCGAAAACGATGAGCGAAAGGGCCATACGCTTAGGCTCCGGGGAACAGGACGTCGAGCAGGTTTTTGATGGTGTCCGTTTCCATGATGATCCGCGCTTCCTTGGCATAGGAGCCGATGTGCGGGGTCAGGATGACGTTGTCCATCTCCTTGAGCGGGCCGTCGTAGGGCTCCTTGGTGAAGCAGTCGAGGGCCGCGCCCGCCAGATGCCCGGCGGTGAGCAGGCCGAGGAGGGCTTTTTCGTCGATGAGGCCGCCGCGGGCGATGTTCAGGATGATGCTGCCGGGGCGCATCAGGGAGAGGCGGCCAAGATCGAGCAGCGGGGCGCCGTTTTCGGTCTTGGGGCAATGCAGGGTGATGACGTCCGCCCAGCCCATCAGGTCGTCAAGCTCAAGGCGCGTATAGCCGGGGACGTCGGCAAAGGGATCGTGGTAGCCGACGTTCACGCCGAACGGTTCGAGGAGGTGCGCCACGGCTTGGCCGATCTTGCCGAAGCCCACGATGCCCACGTTCTTGCCGTGCAGGAGGTTGCCCATGCGCTTCTTCCAGACGCCGGAGCGCAGTTCGCGGTCCTGATGCGGCACTTGGCGGAGCAGGGTGAGGATGAGACCCAATGTCAACTCCGCGACAGCCAGCGTGGGGCCGTCCGGCGTATTGCGGACTTCAATGCCCTTTTCGGCGGCGTAGGCGCGGTCCACGTTGTCCATGCCCGTGCCGCAGCGCGATATGACCTTGAGGTCGGGCAGGGCGTCCATGACCTTTTTGGTGAGCGGTTCGGTTCCGGCGGCGACCCCGTGGCAGCCTTCCAGTATCTGGATGGCCTCCTCTTCCGTCAGGGCGCGGCCCTTATCGTTCATGACGTATTCGACGCCCGCCTGTTCGAGCAGCTTCAGCGGCTCGTCGCTGTATCGGGCGAAAGAAGATGTGGTGATGGCGATTTTCATGGCGAAACATCCTTTTGGCTGGATGGGAAACGCCGTTCCGGCGTGCGGGGCGACGTTGGGCAATCAATCCTTGCGACGGCTGCCGATGACGCGCGCGGGAACGCCGCCCACGATGGCGTAGGGCTCCACGTCGCGCGTGACCACAGCGCCCGCCCCGACCACGGCCCCGTGCCCGATGCGGGTTCCGGGGGTGATGGTGCAGTTCGCCGCGATCCAGACGTCATCCTCGATGACGATTTCTCCGTACAGGTGACCCTGTAGCATGATAGGCTTTTCAAGGCTATCAAAACAATGGTTGGCGGCGCGCAAAACGGTTCCGGGGCCGATGGCCACCTGTTTGCCGATGCGGATGAGCCCGCCCGAGGCGTCCACGGTCACGCCGGGGCTCAAGGCCGCGTCCTCGCCCATGTCCAGCGTCCCGCCCTCGGCATAGAGCTGGCAGCCCCTGCCGATGCGCACGCCGTCCGCGAGGCTCATGTTTTTGCAGCCCTGCATGGCGATGCCTGTGCCGAACCGGGCCCTGCCGCAGCGTTTGAACAGAGGGCGCCACAAGAGCAGGCGCGCGCCCATTCCCGCGGCCGTCGGAATCCACGCCAGTGCGGCGATGCAGAGTTCTTCGAGGAAGTGTTTCATGGTGATATGCCTCCGGCGGGCTTGTACCCGCAAGGGGGGCAGCGCCCCCTTGACCCGGCTATGGGTGGATGATGAATGGGGGCGCGCAGCGGCGTCCCCCGGAGGGTTCTGAAAAGGCGGGCTGGTGTGAATAAAAAGGGGGAAAGCCGCCGCGCGGCCTCCCCACCAGTCGAAACGTTTGGGAGGATGAGGGGAGGGCGGTGGAGGGGAACAGGAGACTTTTTCAAAGGGCCCCTTCTCTCCTCCCCCGGTTCCTTCTTCCTCAACTTCCCGTTACTTCGTGTAGCTGATACGCAGGGCGTCGTCCCTCATCATTTCGCGGACGCGTTCGAGGTCCTCCTGCGTGTCGACGCTGAGGGTCCGCTTGTCGGTGGGGACCATGCGGACCTTTTCGCCGTGTTCGAGAATGCGCATCATGTCGACGGATTCGATGATTTCCAGCGGGCACTCGTCCATCGCGTTGAATTTGAGCAGATAGTCGCGGCGGAAGGGGATGATGCAGACCTGTTTGTGCATGGGCACGTGAGGGGTCCCCTTGCGGCGGGACGGGATGGGCTCGCGGGAGAAGTAGAGGGCGTCGCCGTTCAGGTCGGTCACAACCTTCACTTCGTTGGGATCTTCAAATTCTTCCTCGGTGGCGAGGTCGGCCATGAGGTTCACGACGTTGATGGACGGATCCTTGAGCATGGGTTCGACGGCGGCGTCGATCATGTCGGGGGTGATCATGGGTTCGTCACCCTGCACCATGACCACGATGTCGGCGCGCTGCCCGGTCATTTCCTCAATCTTGAGCATGGCTTCGGCGGTACGGGTCGTGCAGCGGACATGGGTGTCGGCGGTCATTACGGCTTTGAGCCCGGCGGAGGCGGCGTAGTCCATCACGACCTGATCGCAGGTGGCGATCCATGTGGAGGACAGTTCTTTGCACATGGCGGTACGGATGGTCACATGGCCGACCATCGGGATGCCATGGATGTCGGCAAGGGGTTTTCCGGGAAAGCGGCTGGAACCCATGCGGGCGGGGATAATGGCGATGATATTCATGAGGCGTCTCCTGAGCGGTGTCGGTTAGTCGGCTTTGTCCACCATCAGGTACCCGCCGAGCTCCTTGAGGTCCGGGTGCAGTTCCTGATGGATTTCTTCCATGACCTTGAGCACGCCCTGTCCGAGTTCGGTGGACAGGTGCGGGGTCATCTTGCGGCCCACCTTGGGCATGAAGGCGTACGGCGTGATCTGGTAGTGCCCGCTGTTGGGGTCGTGCTGGTACTTGATTTCAATGGGCTTGCCGAGCATTTCCTCGATCATGCGGAACAGGTCGCCCACCTGCATGGGCTGGTTGCCGGTGAGCACGATGTTCTGGTTGGCGTATTCCGGGCCGAGGATCTCCACCGTGCTGAGGGCGGCGTCCTCGACGTGGATGTACTCGCGCAGGGCCGTGGGTGCGCCGTAATAGGTGATCGTGCCCTTTTCCAGCGCTTCGGCCACGAAACGGTTGATCGCGTTGCGGCGGTCGGCGCGGGGGCCGTAGAGCGAACCGTAGCGCAGGATCGTGTATTCGAGGCCGAACATATCGTGATAATTTTCGATGTACAGTTCGCACGCCTGTTTGCTGCACCGGTAGAAGCCGCCGGACTTGCCGTACACGTACAGCGTGCTGGCGAAGACGTAGCGCTTGACCCCGGCCTTGCGGCAGGCTTCGAGCAGGATGACGTTGCCGAGGACGTTGATGCGGGCGGTTTCCACGGGCTTCTGGTTGGATTCCCCGATGTCGGCGAGGCCCGCGAAGTCGAACACGGCGTCCGCGCCGCTCACGACGGTATTGACCAGATCCTCGTCCAGCAGGCTCCCCGTGACCATCTTCTGGTCCGGGCGCAGGTAGGGGGAGGGGCGCAGGTCGACGATGGTGACGTCATGGCCCGCATCGGAAAGCTTGTCGCATACGTGCGATCCCAAAAAGCCGGAACCGCCGAAGAAAACGATTTTCATGCACATTTCCTTGTCTATTCCCCGTCCCAAAACCGAAAAGTTTAGGAGGGAAGGGGTGGGGTCTGGGGCAGGGAAGGGAAGCCCTTTTCAAAGGGGTCCCTTCCCCGCCCCAGTTTTTTAGCGTTTCGGGCAGGCGCAGCCGTGGAGGAGGAACACCGCGTCGATGCCGTAGGCGATGAACCGGTAGCCGTCGGCGATGCACTTGGCGAGGCGTTCGGGCTCGGGCTGCACGACGTGGTTGCCCATGGGCATGTTGTGGCACTTGCAGGCTTCGTTGATGCGGGCCATCACGGCGACGAAATCGGGGTGATCGAACTGCCCGGTGAGGCCCATCGAGCCGGAAAGGTCATACGGGCCGACCATGATCGCGTCGAGGCGGGGGTGGGACAGGATGGCGTCGAGCTGATCCACGGCGCGGATATGCTCGATCTGCGCGACGAGGAGGATATCCTTCGCCACATCCACGCGGTAGGGATCGAAATCCCTGCCGTACATGTTGGCGCGGGAGTAGCCCACGCCCCGGCTGCCGCCCGCGTCTGGGTACAGCGAGAGGCTGATGGCCCGGTCGAGCTGCTCGCGGGATTCGATCATGGGGAAGACGAGCCCCTGCGCGCCGGAGTCCAGCGCGTCCTTGATGGGCCGCAGTTCAGCCTGCGCGATGCGCGCGAAAGGCGTGGAGCCGCCCCGTTCGATGGCGCGGAACACGTCCGGCAGGATGGCCCGCGTGAACGCGCCGTGTTCCATGTCCACAGCCACCCAGTCGTAACCGGATGCGCCCATCACTTCCGCAACGTCCGCCGAAGGGAACTGGAGCCACGTACCGATCGTGGCGTTGCCCCCGCGCATCATAGCCCGTATTTCCTGTGCCGTTTTCATCAAATATCCCTCTATGTTTTGGGGCCGCTCGCCTCTCTGGGGAGATGCCCGACAGCCGGCCTTGCCGGTGGAATGCTTTACAACGTCCCGGCTCCGGCCCGCAGGCCGCCGCCAGCCTGCAACTATAAACCCGCCCGTTTCCGCACGCAAGCTCTGGAGCTATGGGGGGAGATGAAGATTGGGGAGGGGAAAGGGAAACGTTCTGAAGAACGTTTCCCTTTCCCCTCCCCAAACCCCACCCCTTTTCCTTCAAAGATTTTCGTAAACGGGGCGGGCCGCGGTAGCGGCGGCTTGGCGGCCCGGGCCTTGTTGGAAGTTTCCCGGAGTCACCGTTCTCGGGGATGCCGTATTTTTTGCTGCAACGTGTCTGGATTTTTTGAGTTGTTGCGGAGGAATGCTGTCCCTACAAATCTTCGGCCCTTTCCGGCTCGGGATTGGTGCGGAAGAAGGGCATGACGGTCGTGAGGGAGGCGGGGGAGGCGAAGAGGAATACCGTATCGTCGCCGTGGAGGAAGGCGTCCCCTCCGGGCGACGGGATGATCTGCCCGGCGTGGCGGATGCCGACGACGGTGACGCCGTATTTCTTGCGGAGCGAGGTATCCATCAGGCGCTTGCCGTCGAGGGCGCAGCCGGGTTCGACCTTGCAGGCCACCACTTCAAGGCCGGTGAGGACCTCATCAGCGAGGGAGGGCAGATCCATGCCGGTCATGCGGAGCTGGCGGGCCATGTTGTAGTATTCGTGCCGGATGCTGTTCACGAACCGTTCGATGGTCTGGCGCGGGACGAGATAGTGCCCGAGCACGCGGGAGAATATTTCGATGGACGTTTCGAAATCCTCGGGGATGACGTCGTCGGCACCAAGCCGCCGGAGGGCGTCCACTTCGCCGAGGAAGCGGGTACGTACCACGATGTGCACTTTGGGGTTGAGCTTCCGGGCCACGGCGGTGATGGCCCGGACGGCGGAGGGGTCGGAAATCACGACGGCGATGACGCGCGCGCTCTGGATGCCGAAGTGTTCCAGCACGAGGGGCTTGGAGGCGTCGCCGCCGTGGATGGGTTCCTTGCCGCCGTAGCGCGACACGGTATCGGGATTCATTTCAAGGATGACGTAGGGGATGCCCGCCTCGCGCGCCGTGCGGGCCAGATGCTTGCCGCCCACGCCGAACCCCACGATGATCAAATGATCCTTGAGGGATTCGTCCCTTTGGGCGGCGGCTTCCTCATCGACGGGCATGTGCATGTGGCGGCTCACGAAGGAGGCGACCTTGGGCGCGATTTCCATGACCGTGGGGGTCAGCATCATGGTCACGATGCTCGCCGCGAGGAACATCTGGTACCCGTCGTTGTCCATGAGGCCGCTGTTCACGGCGGAACGGGCCAGCACGAAGGAGAATTCCCCGATCTGCGCGAGGCTCATGGCGGCGAGGATGGAGACGCGCAGGGGGTACCCCACCAGCAGCATGGGCGGCAGGGACAGGATGGATTTCAGGAAGATGAGCAGGGCCGCGAAGAGGAACACTTTGTCCAGATGGTGCACGAGGAAGCCCACGTCGAGCAGCATACCCACGGAGATGAAGAACAGGCTGGTGAAGACGTCCTTGAAGGGGAGGATGCCTTCGAGGACGTTGAGGCTGTATTCCGATCCGGAGAGCAGGAGCCCGGCGAGGAACGCGCCGAGGGCGAGGGAGAGGCCGAGCGAGGCCGTGCCGAGGGCGATGGCGAAGCACAGGCCGAGCACGGTCATGAGCATGAGCTCCTTGCTCCGGGTACGGAGCACGAGCTGCATGATGCGGGGGACCACATGGCGGGCGAGGACCCAGCCGCCTACGAGGATCACCAGCGTCCGCCCGGCGGAGACGAGCATCCCCCCGAGGTCCGTGTCCCCCCGCCCGGCGAGGATCGGGATGGCGAGCATCATGGGGACGACGGCGATGTCCTGAAAGATGAGCACGGAAAAGTCGAGCCTGCCCTGGGGGGATTCGGACTGCGCCTTCTGCTGGAGGCGGCTGAGCACGATGGCGGTGGAGGACAGGGAGGCGAGGAAGCCGTACATCATGCTTTGCTGCCACGTCTGGCCCGTGAGCACGCCGAGGCACATGAACGCGCCGACGGTCAGCACCACCTGCGCCGTGCCCCCGACGAACACGGGGCGTTTCAGGCGCATGAGTTCTTCGCCGGACATTTCAAGGCCGATGGAGAACAGCAGCAGGACCACGCCGATCTCCGCCAGCAGTTCGACCGCGTGGGGGTTCTGGACGAGCCCCAGGGCCGTGGGGCCGCACAGGACGCCGGTCAGCAGGAACCCCACGATGGGCGGGATTTTGACCTGGTGGCAGACGAGCAGGACGCCGATGGAAAGGCAGAAAATGGCGACGATGTCCGGAAGAAGAGGGATGTCCATAGCAGTGGAGGCTCCATAAAAGCAGAAAGGATGAATAGTACATTCTTTTAAAATGGCTGCGTTGAGAAGGCAAGCGTAAAGGTCGGGTTGGCGAGTGCTCATGCGGGTTGCGGGCGCTTTTTCTAGTTTTCCCCCGGGATGTTTTACGCTACACTGCGGTAGTCTGAATCCTTGCGATGAACTGTTGTTTCAGAGCAAAATCCATCCTATAGGCGTTGTTGGAGGCTTTATGCTGTTTCGTCGTGCTCCCCAGAAGGTTGAAGAACTCAAGATCGTCATCGTGGGAGCGGGGGAAGTGGGGTTCCACATTGCGCAACGCCTGTCCGAAGAGCAGAAGCAGGTTGTGGTTATTGACCAGAACCCGGACAAGCTCCGCAGGATAGAAGACAACATGGACGTGCAGACCGTGCTCGGGTCCGGCTCCATCCCATCGGTTCTCAAGAATGCGGGGGCGGGCGACGCCGCTATTTTTCTGGCCGTGACCGACAGCGACGAAACCAATATCGTCGCCTGCCTATTCGCCAACACCATCGCCCCGAAAGCCATGAAACTGGCACGGATACGCACGGAAGAGTACACCGCCTATCCCCAGCTGCTCGGCAGCGGGTCCCTGCAAATCAGTATGCTCATCAACCCGGAGCAGGAGATCGTCCGCTCCATCGAGCGCCTTCTCACGCTGCCCGGAGCGGTGGAGTACGGCCAGCTCGCCGACGGGTTCATCCGTATGGTCGGGATGCGCGTGGAGAGCGGCCCGCTCATTGAGCAGCCGCTGACCCGTTTCCGGGAGATCGTGCAGGACGACGGCATCATGGTCGGGGCCATCGCCCGTGGCCAGAAGCTCATCGTCCCTTCCGGCTCCGACGTCATCAAGGCGGGGGACACCGTCTATTTCGCCTACAAGCCCACCAGCCAGCGGGCACTGCTGCGGGCGCTGCACAAGACGCGGGGCAGCCTCGGCACGGCCTGCATCGTGGGCGGCGGGAACATCGGCCTGCGTCTGGCGCGGCTCCTTGAGAACAAGGGCGTGGACACCAAGCTCATCGACATCAGCGAGGAGCGCTGCGAACAGCTGGCGGACCAGCTGCAGGGTACGCTGGTCCTGCACGGCGACGGCACGGACAAGTCCCTCCTGCAGGAAGAGCATATTGATCAGATGGACGCCTTCATCGCGGTGACGGGCGACGAGGAATCGAACATCCTGTCCTGCCTGCTGGCGAAATCCCTCGGCGTGAAGGAAACCGTGGCCCGCGTGAACAAGGCCGCCTACCTCCCCCTCGTGGAAGCCATCGGCATCGCGCACAGCGTGAGCCCCCGCTTGTCCGCCGTGAACAGTATTTTGCAGTATATCCGGCAAGGGAAGGTGCTTTCCAGCGTCTCCGTGGGCGGCGACGCCGCTGAAATGCTCGAGGCTCTGGTGGATGAGGAATCCCTTGTCGCCGGGAAGCGTGTGCATGAGCTTGGCCTGCCCAAGGGGATACTTCTGCTCGGGGTCATCCGGGGCGGCGAGGCGTTCATCCCTTCCGGCCAGACCGTCATCCAGCCGCAGGATCGCATTGTTCTGCTCAGCCTCCGCGAGAAGATGAGCAAGCTTGAGGGCATCGTTTCGAAAAAGAAGGAATGACGCCTTGCCGGTGAAGGGCACACCGCTCCACGTCCCCCCATGCCTGTTTTTTATCAGCGGTTGCAGTCCGTTTAACAATAATTCAGTTTGAGCTTGAGGGCAGAGTATTTCTTGATTTGTTCGCAGGCTCTGGACAGATGGGTATAGAGGCACTCAGCAGAGGAGCAAAAAAAGCTATATTAGTTGATTCCTCAAAGAGTTCGCTTGCTGTTATAAACCGTAACCTTGAAACAACAGGGCTTTCTGAGAATGCCGAGGTTAAGTCTTCTGATTCGATTTCATATTTAAAGGGTTGTGACGAGAAATTCGATATTGCTTTTCTCGACCCGCCTTATAGAAAGGGTTTGCTTGAGAAAGCCCTTGATATTTTGCCTATATTTATGAACAGAACAGGAAAAATAATCTGTGAACACCCAAGAGATGAGGAGCTTCCGAATCAGATTGGGGAGTTTGTTATCAAAAAGCAATATCGCTATGGCAAAATTATGCTGACAGCATATATTCACGAAAGTATGCTATAATAAACATTCAGAGGGTGGTCGGATAGATGAAAACAGTTATTTGTTCAGGTAGCTTTGACCCTGTTACCGTAGGACACATTGATATTATTACAAGAGCCTCAAAGATGTTCGATAAAATTATCGTAGCAGTTTTACATAATATGAATAAACAGGCTTGCTTTACAGCAGAAGAAAGAGTAAGGCTTTTAGAAAAGGCAACCTCAGACTTGCCTAATGTTGAAGTTACAAGCTTTGATGGTTTGCTTGCGGATTTTGCGGCACAGAAAAATGCTACTGCAATAGTTAGAGGGCTTCGTGCTTTATCTGATTTTGAATATGAATTTCAGATGGCACTTACTAATAAAAAGCTTAATCCTGAGCTTGAAACAATCTTCCTTACAACAAGGTCGGAGAATATGTTCCTAAGCTCAAGTATCGTCAAGCAGGTGGCACAGCTTGGCGGAGATATATCATCATTTGTCCCAGAATGTGTTCACGATGAAATTATAGAAAGGTTGAGAAAGGAATAGTTGTTATGAATAATAATATTAGTGTAGAAACAATGATAAATGACCTTTATGAGATGATAGATGCTTCTGCAAAATTGCCTCTCAGCAAGGACAAAGCAATAGTAAGTGTGACAGGATTTAAGGATATTCTTGATGAGATTAGGGCTAATCTTCCACAGGAAATCCGTCAGGCAAGAGGAATTGTTGCTGATAGAAACAGAATTATAAGTCAGGCTAATCAAGAGGCAGAGGCTATAATTCATTCTGCTGAAGACAGGGCAAGAAAGATGGTAGCCAAGAGCGAAATAGTCCGACAGGCACAGCATCGTTCAAGCGAGATGATAAGCGATGCAAAGATGAAATCTGGCGAGATGAGAAAAGCTGCGGCGGAATACATAGATGACATTATGAAGCAAGCTGATGATGATATGAGCAAGACGCTTGCAGAGCTTAAAAAAGCAAGACAGAATATAAAGGCATCACAGAGAAAGTAAAGATTTCTAAGAACTGAGCGGCGTTTTCATCAGTGAAATTCGCCGCTTATTTAATCAAATTATTTATGGAGGATAGCAGATGAAAAAAACTACTTCAAGAATTATATATGTTCTATTTTTTATTCTTCTTACAGCAGTTTTCACCTGCTGTACAATCTATTTTATAAATCTTGGCAGAACTACTATTATAGATAATAAATCTACCAGCCCTGATACGATAAATGCTGTAAACATAGATGGTGATGATACTGGGCTTTCTTATCGTACCGTTACAATAAAAGATTTTTCGGAATCTCCTTATTATAAGCCTATAAAAACAACAAAGGGCAGAGAATCATTGAGTTCAGAATCTGAGAAAAAGCTTTACCGCTATCATGTGCTCCACGGCGTCATCAGCCCCATGAACCACATCGGCCCCGATGACATCGCCATCAAGCCTCTGCTGGAGCGCGTTGCCCAGGGAGGGGTGGAGGAGGTCATCATGGCCACCAACCCGGACACGGAGGGGGAGGCCACCGCTATGTACATTGCCCGGCTCCTGAAGCCCTTCGACGTGAAGGTGACCCGGCTGGCCTACGGCATCCCTGTGGGCGGGCACCTGGAATTTGCCGATGACGCCACCCTAGCCCGGGCTCTGGCGCGCCGCCCGGAGCTGTAAAGCCCCGGCAGGCGGCCATTTTTTTCCCCCCGGGCCTGCTTTCGCCGTGATTATGCCGAAACAGGACTGTTCCGGGCCGTTCCGAACTATTTATTTTTTTCGTCGAAGTTTGTTGACATCATCGCTTTGATGTGCTACAGTGTAGCTATCATCAACATGACCAGGAGATATTCACCATGACTTCTTCCATTTTCTACGCATATTACTACTTTACTATGTGTGCATAGTAAGGGTAATTTGTGTTGCAATGGGAAGGTTCCCCGGTGATTTTCACGCCGCACAGGTTACGCCTGTGGGGCGTTTTTTCATTCCTTATCAACAAATGAAATCTCTATATTTTTCAGGAGGACATACATCATGATCG
>ENA-ORCP01000428-ORCP01000428.1-human-gut-metagenome-genome-assembly--contig:-NODE-428-length-37880-cov-9.749120_pt1 | contig 37880 bp, 40 predicted proteins | sample MGYA00242990_ERZ507991 | MGnify/ENA primary metagenome ERZ507991 (study PRJEB26167, sample SAMN06115496) | human gut metagenome | host: Homo sapiens | place: China:Henan | collected 2015-05-07 | study... | reverse complement strand
TTGCCTTAGACAATAAAATTTATGGTAAACCTAAAGATGATAATGATGCTTTTTGTATGCTCAAAAATCTTTCAGGAAAAACACATCAAGTTTGCACTGGTATCGCATTGATAAAAAATGGAAAAATATTTTCTGATGTTTGCACTACTGATGTTACCATGAAAAATTTATCTGATGAGGAAATTTTAAATTATATTCAAACAAAAGAACCACAAGATAAAGCAGGAGCTTATGCTATTCAAGGATTAGCTTCTATTTTTATTGAAAAAATCAATGGCTGTTATTTCAATGTAGTAGGTTTGCCTTTAAATTGTTTATATAATTTATGTAAAAAAGCTGATGTTGATTTATGAGCACAAGTATCAAAGATTTACCTGATGAAGAACGACCCCGCGAAAAACTTTTAACTCTTGGAGCTAAAGCTTTAAGCAATGTTGAATTATTAGCTATATTATTACATTCTGGTACACGAAAAAAATCTGTATTTGAATTATCTCAAGAAATTCTAGCTAAATATAAAGAAGATGGCTTGGCTTCTCTTGTGAATTCTTCACCAAAAGAATTGATTTCCATAAAAGGTTTAGGGCTTGCTAAAGTTACTACGCTATTAGCTGCTATTGAATTAGGCTTACGTCTAGCAAAAAAACCTTCTGCACAAAAATTGGCAATAAAAAGACCTTTAGATGTAGTAAATTATGTAATGCCTAGACTTCGCTATGAGAAAAAAGAACACTTTGCCATTTTACTTTTAGATACTAAAAATCAAATCATTGCTTTTCCAGATATTTCTATAGGAAGCTTAAATGCTTCTATAGTTCACCCTCGTGAAGTTTTTCGCTGTGCTATCAATCATTTTGCTTCATCTATGATACTTGTACACAATCACCCTAGTGGCGATCCTAGCCCAAGTATGGAAGATATTCATATAACAAAAAAGCTAATAGCAGGCAGTAAAATACTTGATATAGAAATTTTAGATCATATTATTGTTGGAGATAATAAATTTACTAGCTTAAAACAACAAGGTATGATAAAATAAATAGTCAGATTGTTATAAAATTGAAGGGAGAATGTTTTAACATGAAGTGGAATTTATTTGGTGGTTTTTCCCAAGATATCGGTATCGATTTAGGAACAGCCAATACCCTTGTGCATTTAAAAGGAAAAGGTATTGTGCTTAGAGAACCATCTGTTGTTGCTATTAGAAAGGATACAGGAGCAGTTCTTGCTGTTGGTTCTGATGCCAAAGGCATGATTGGTCGTACTCCAGGCAATATCGTAGCTATTCGCCCAATGAAAGATGGCGTAATTGCTGATTTTGAAGTTACTCAAGCAATGTTAAAATACTTTATCAATAAAGCTAGAAATGGTTCTTCCTTTAGCAAACCACGTGTTGTTGTAGGTGTACCATCTGGTGTAACTGAAGTAGAAAAACGTGCTGTTATAGATGCTGCTATTCAAGCAGGTGCTAGAGAAGCATATTTAATTGAAGAACCTATGGCTGCTGCTATTGGTGCTGGTCTACCTGTTGAAGAAGCTACTGGAAGTATGGTAGTTGATATCGGTGGTGGTACTACAGAAATCGCTGTTATATCTCTTGGTGGTATTGTTACAAGCTGTTCTCTTCGTGTTGCTGGTGACGCTTTAGACACTGCTATCATTCAATATATAAAACGTAAATACAGCCTCATGATTGGTGAACGTACTGCTGAAGAAATCAAAATGTCTATCGGTAATGCTATGGTTAGTGATGACATGGAAAAAGATTTTGAAATCCGTGGTCGTGACCTCGTTAGTGGCTTGCCAAAAACATTAAAAATTCATGCTGAAGAAATCACTGAAGCTTTGAAAGAACCAGTTAAGAAAATTGTTGATGTTGTAAAAGTAACACTTGAAAGAACACCACCTGAACTTGCTGCTGATATCTTAGACCGTGGTATCATGCTAACTGGTGGCGGTGCTTTATTACACAATTTAGATAAATTACTTTCTCAAGAAACAGGTATGCCTGTAATCATTGCTGAAGACCCATTATCTTGTGTTGGTGAAGGTACTGGTAAATCTTTAGAAAATATCAATCTCTTAAACAATGTAATTATTAGTGATAAGAAGTTGAATAAATAATGAAATCACCCTCTAAACGTTCATTAATCGTCTTATTTATCATTATAAGCATAATTTGTATTCTCTTTTTTGCTGCTATTGGTAGATTTAATGCACCACTTGCTAATTCTATTGTTGTAAATGTTTTAGCACCATTTCAATCTGTTACTAGCGCAGTTTCAAGTAAATGTAATGATTTCCGTAACTATGTTTATGATGTATTTTATGTTTACGACCAAAATAGAGAATTAAAAGCTCAAAACGATGATTTAAAACTCAAGGTTGCTCGTACAGCTGAGCTTGAAGCAGAAAATGCTAATCTGCGTCAATTATTAAATTATAAAAAAGCTAATTTGCAATTTGATTTATTACCTGCTAACGTTATTGGTCGTGATAGTGCTACTTGGAGCAGTCATATCATTATCAATCGTGGTACAGATGATGGTGTACAAAAAAATATGACTGTCATTACTCCTGATGGTCTTGTAGGTAATATTCATGAAGCTTATGCTTCTTATTCTGAAGTTGAACTTATCACTGACCCTCGCTCTGCTGTTGGTTCTATTGTTCAACGTGCTGATTCTCGAGTAGCTGGTATAGTCAAGGGTTCTGCTGATTCCAATTCAGCAATCAATATGACTAATATCCCACAAAACGCTAATATCGTAGAAGGCGATACTATCATCACTTCTGGTTTTGGTGGTATCTATCCAAAAGGAATTCCTATCGGCTCTGTAGCTGCTATAAAAAATGATTCTGGTGGATTATTACAATATGCAACTTTATATCCTTGTGTAGATTTTCAAAAACTTGAAAATGTTGCTGTTATCATTAACCATCGTGAAGTAGCTCAACCTGCTGCAACTCCAGCTCCTACAGCACCAGCTCAAGCAAATGCTCAAACTCCAGCTCAACCTACTACAGGTGATACAAAATGAAAACAGTAATACCATGTTTTTTATTAATATTCATTGCCTATATTCTACAATCATCTGTTTTTAACATTATTGCTTATGATGGAATTTCTGTAGATTTAATCTTATTATTAGTTATTTTCTTTAGCATTATTTATGATAAATATGCTATTTTATATGGATTTTGTGCAGGATTATTTCAAGATTTAGCTTCTGGTACATTCCTTGGTATCCATACTTTAAGTCTTGTTATCATCTGTATCTTAATCCATAAGATATCTCAACTAATCTACAAAGAAAATATATTTTTACCTATTGTAGCTAGTGTATTTTCTACTTTTTTAAATTATTTTATCATTGCTTTATTCATCTTTTTATTAGGTTATAGTTATAATATCTGGCTTATCATAAATAATATGATTATCGCTCTTATCTATAATCTAGTATTTGCTTATCCTGTATATTTTATCGTTGTTAAAATCGACGCTAAACTTCAATGTTGGATAAAAAGATCTGAACAATTCTAACCTTAGGTTAGAAATTAATTTTAGAGTGATGAATAGCTCACAATCATAAATAATTTATAAAAAATCTAAAAGAGTATGATATAATTATATTAACTTTTAGGTAAGCATATTTTTATATCTATACGATATTAAATGACTTTAAGACACCTAAGGGTGTCTTAATTTATTATAGGAGTAAATTAAAGTTGAAATTTCTTGATAAACGTTTAAAAATTTTAGCTGCTATTGTAACACTTATAGTTGTTGCACTCATTAGTCGATTAGTTTATTTACAAATCTATCAAGGCGAATATTTTTCTAAATTAGCAGATGGTAACCGCATTCGTCTTGTTTCCACGTCTGCACCTCGAGGCATTATCTATGACCGCAATGGTGTACAATTAGTAAATAATCGACCTGCTTTTACTGTAGAATTATTGCCATCTTTAGAGCCTGTATCTCCTGAAGTAGTGGCTCGCTTGGCTACCTTATTAAATATCAGTGTTGATGAAATAAATGAAAAAATTTCTCATCACTCTGGTTTTGACCCTGTTACCTTAAAAATAGATGTGCCACCTGAAATAGTAACTATCATTGAAGAACAACAAGATTTATACCCAGGTGTATTTATCGATACAAAACCAGTACGTAACTATATCTATAAATATGAAGGAGCTCATGCTCTTGGTTATGTAAGTGAAATCAGCGATAGTGAACTTGAAGACAAGAAAAAAGCTGGTGATGATTCCTATAAATTAGGTGATATCATTGGTAAATTCGGTCTTGAAAAATACTATGATAAATACCTTCGTGGTATTCCTGGTGGTGAACAAGTCGAAGTTGACGTTACCGGTCGTCCTGTTCAACGTCTAGGCATGAAAAATCCTGTAAGTGGTGCAAGTCTTACTTTGACTATTGACCACAATCTTCAAGAAGCTACAGAAAAAGCCATGGACGAAGTAATGTCTGGCATCAATGCGCAGGCTGCTGCCGCTGTAGTATTAAATCCTCAAACTGGCGAAGTATTAGCCATGGTTAGTCGTCCAACTTATGACCCAAATTTATTTGCTCTTGGTATTTCCACTAAAGACTGGAATGCTATAAATAATAATCCACATTATCCTCTTGATAATAAAGCTGTAACTGGTGAATATCCTCCTGGTTCTACTTTCAAAATCATCACAGGTACTGCTGCTTTAATGGAAAAAGTAGTAACTCCTGATGAATTAATTTTTGACTCTGGTCAGCACTGGATAATTCCAAAAACAAATGCTGATGGTGAAGCTTTAGGTTATATCAATTTTGAACAAGCCTTAGCTCATTCTGATAACGTTTATTTCTACGAAATGGGTAACCGTTTAGGCATTGATAGATTAGCAAAATGGGCTCGTATCTTTGGTATTGGTGAAAAAACAGGCATAGACTTACCATATGAAGCAGTAGGTAATGTTGCTTGCCCTGAATACAAACGTAAGGTATTTGATGAAGATTGGTATCTTGCTGAAACATTTGACGCTTCTATAGGTCAAGGGTTCACACTTGCTACACCATTACAAATGGCTTTAGTTATGAGTGAAGCTGCTAATGGTGGTAAAAAATATCGCCCATATTTAGTAAAAGATATCATTGCTCCAGATGGTACTGTAATTAAACATTTTGATCCAGTAGTTGAACGTGATTTAAATATCGATCCAGCTGTTATCAGTCTTGTTCAAGAAGGTCTACATGAAGTTAGTACTGTCGGTACAGCAGCTGCCATGTTTAAAGACTTCCCTGTGCCAATTGCTGGTAAAACAGGTACTGCCGAAAATTCTCATGGTCGTGATCATGGTTGGTTTGTAGCCTACGGTCCATTTGATAATCCTAATATTGCTGTAGCTGTTATCGTAGAAAATGCCGGTTATGGTGCTACTTCTGCCGTACCTATTGGATATAAAATTCTAAGTGCTGCTTTTGGTTTAGATAAGCCAAAAACTCCAGAAAATCAACCAGCTCCTGCACAACAATAATAATAAAATGAAGTGATTATATGAATGAATTAATAACGTTTAAAGGTTCTAATGATGGCTTAATTTTAGTCATAACAAAAAAAGCTAATTTCAATCAAATTAAAGAAGCATTAAGTAAAAAATTAGCTTCTTGTTCTAATTTTTTTGAAGCTAATACCACTATATTGCTCAAAGATGATAAATTCTCTCAAGAAGAGCAAAATATCTTAGCTGATATCTTAAAACAATATCAATTAAATTTAAAAATTGTAGCTGTTGATAAGACAGCTACAAACCAACATTGTTCAGCACAAAATCCGCCATTAATCATCAAACGCACTATACGTGGAGGCGAAGAAATTTTTTCTAAAGGCTCTATCATCATTGAAGGAAATGTCAACCCTGGTGCCAAAATCATAGCTGGTGGAAATATTGATATTCATGGTCATTGTCGTGGCATTGTCTATGCTGGAGCCTATGGCGATATTAATTCTTATATAATTGCTGATAAATTATCGCCACTGCAAATACGCATAGCACATTTAATTGCTAGAGCACCAGATAATAGTGAAAACATTACTGATAAAAAATCATCAACTCCTGAAAAAGCTATTATCTGTGATAATACCATTATCCTAGAACCATTCAATCGAGAAAATTAATTTGCACAAAGTATATAATTGTAAAGAGAGGTGCTTTTCTGTTTGTCTTGTAGTGCAAAAAGGCAACAGTAATCTTATATGACCCAAACTAATACAAATTGTAAAATCATTGTTATTACTTCTGGTAAAGGTGGTGTAGGCAAAACTACTACTACAGCCAATATAGGTGCTGGTCTTGCCATGAAAGGATATAAAGTCGCACTTATTGATACAGATACAGGGCTTCGCAATCTTGACTTATTATTAGGTTTAGAAAATCGCATTATGTATGATTTAGTAGATGTAACATCTGGTAAAATTCCTTACAAAAAAGCCCTTGTTCGCCATAAAAAATATGAGACATTATTTTTATTGCCTACATCTCAGACAAAAGATAAACTCGCCGTATCTCCTGAACAAGTTGTCGCTTTATGTTCAGAAATGAGTGCAGATTTTGATTTCATCTTGATTGACTGCCCTGCTGGTATTGAACAAGGTTTCAAAACAGCTGTAGCCGCTGCTGATATCGCTTTAGTTGTTACTATGCCTGAAATCTCTGCTGTTCGTGATGCCGATAAAATTATTGGTGAATTGAACCGCGCTGATAAAGAAAATATCTTATTAATCGTCAACAGAATTCGTCCTGATATGGTAGCTAAAGGTGAAATGCTAGACCTTGATGATATCAACGATATCTTAGCTATAAAATGTATCGGTCAAATTCCAGATGATGAAATGGTCGTATCTTCTACTAACCGTGGTGAACCTGTAATTGCTAATATAAAATCTCAAGCTGGTATAGCTTATCAAAATATCACTAGACGTCTTTGTGGTGAAGATGTTCCATTTATGACTTTCCGTACTAAAGAGTCTTTCTTTGATAGATTAAAAAAATTATTTTAATTAAGGAGAGCATAATATTATGTTTGAGGTTGTAATGAAATTATTAAATAGAAATCAAAAAACATCTAAAGAAATTGCTAAAGATAGATTAAAAGTCGTATTAATTCATGACCGTGCTAATATTTCTCCTGAAGTTATGCAAGCTTTAAAAAACGATATAATTGAGGTAATTTCTCATTACATGGATATAAATAAAAATGAAATGGAAATTTCACTAGAAAATGATGATAATTCCGTTGCATTATTAGCTAATATCCCTGTAAATCGCATCAAAAATCAAGCTAAAAGATAAATTACAGGCAAGCATTTATTTTTAATAAGTGCTTGTCCTTTTATTTTTTACTCAATATTTATCATCTATTTATTAGATTAGTATTTATTGCTTTGCTTTACACTTCATCTAAAAAAATGGTACAATATAACATAATGATTATCAAATTATCCCATATTAATGAGGTTTATATTAATGAACAAATTCCATAAAAGACTTTGTGTCTTAATTTTTTTCGTATCTGTGATTTCTGCTGGAGTCATCTATTTCACAGTGGATATTAATACTTTATCTAGTTTGACACAGTTCAATCCTCTAGCAATAATCGCAGCTTTGATTTCCATTAGCTTTGGTTTATTTTTAGATGGTTTAAGACTTGTCCAGTTAGTTAATATCTCCAACGAAAAAATCTCATTTTCACAAGCATTACATGTAGTATTTGGCAATTATTTCTTAGCACTGCTAACACCTGGTTTCAGCGGTGGTGCAATTGCTCAAGTACTCTTTTTACGTCATGCTGAAATACCTGTCGGAAAAGCCACTATAATTGTCATTGTCCGCACAATTTTATCCATCATGTTTTTAATCATGTGCATGCCGTTTATCTTCATGCATGATGCAGGTATAATCCCATGGATTTCTGATGAAACTTTAATGATTATCTCTAGTTTGGCTTTTTTAGTTATTTTGATGTTGATTTGGTGTTTCAAGCATAATTACTTAGATTATCTAGTAATTAAATTTGTTCGTCGACTTTCTTACAAAAAAGCAAAAGCATTTCTTTCTTTTTATCGAGATAATAAATTAGCTATAAAACTTTTATTAGCTTCTCCTTTAAAAATGCTTAAAGTCTATATTACGTCGGGCTTAAGTTTACTTTTTATCTATGCTATCGTACCAATTTTAATGTTTAGTTTAACTGATGATTTTGATGGTGTCTTAGCCATGGGACGTATGATAATTTTAAATATCTTACTTTACTTTTCTCCAACGCCAGGAGGTTCTGGTATCGCCGAAGGTGGTTTTATATTATTGTTTAACTCTATGTTACCAGAAGGTACTGTCGGTATTGTAGCTGTTACATGGCGCTTAATCGCTGAATATATACCTTTCCTCATTGGTTTTTACTATACAATTAAAGTCTTTGGTCGAGATTTTTTAAATAAACCACTTATAAAATAATCTTTTAAAATTTTATTTATGGAGGCAAATTTTATTTAATGGAAGACTTTAATGAACGCATAGTTTCTGGTGGCGAGATGGATATTGACAATTGGCAGTATTCTCTACGCCCTAAGAAATTACAAGAATATATAGGACAAGATAAAGTCAAAGATAATTTATCTATTTTCATTCAAGCAGCTTTAAATCGCAATGAAGCTCTTGACCATGTACTTTTATACGGACCTCCTGGACTCGGTAAAACTACACTTGCCAATATTATCGCTAATGAAATGGGAGTAAACTTCCGTGTAACTTCTGGGCCAGCTATTGAGCGCTCTGGCGATTTAGCAGCACTACTTACGAACCTCACCGAAAAAGACGTATTATTTATTGATGAAATTCACCGTCTTTCTCATAGCGTAGAAGAAGTTTTATATTCCGCTATGGAAGATTTTGCCTTGGATATCATCATCGGTAAAGGGCCAAGCGCTCGCTCTATTCGTCTTGATATTGCGCCATTTACACTCATTGGAGCGACTACTAAAGCTGGTGCCTTAGCCTCTCCACTACGTGATCGCTTTGGTGTTATTTCTCGCCTAGAATATTACACACCTGAATCATTAGTTTTTATTATCAAGCGCTCCGCTGAAATCTTAAATATACCTATCGAAGATAGAGGAGCTTTGGAAATCGCACGTCGCTCTCGTGGAACACCTCGAGTAGCTAATCGCCTTTTAAAACGAGTTCGTGATTTCGCTCAAATAAAAGGCGACGGTATTATCACTGATGAAATCGCAGATACGGCTCTAGCTATGCTTGAAATTGACAAGATGGGGCTTGACCATATTGATCGCAATATTTTACTCACTATGATTAATAAATTTGGCGGTGGCCCTGTCGGTCTTGAAACATTAGCTGCAGCAGTAAGCGAAGAAACAGATACTATCGGTGATGTTTATGAGCCTTATTTACTTCAATTAGGCTTTATCAATCGCACTCCTAGAGGGCGAGTTGTTACCAAGCTTGGTTATGAACATCTTGGTTTGACAAAAACGGAATAATTTATATTTATTTGGGGAGTTTATAAATGAATATATTACTTCATATGTGTTGTGGTCCATGCGCTTGTTATCCAGTACCAAAACTTCGTTCAGAAGGTCATGATATTACAGGATATTTTTTCAATCCTAATATTCACCCTTATAAAGAATTTAAGCACCGTTTAACAACTGCACAAGAATATGCACAAAAAGTTGATTTAAAACTTATCGTAGATACAAATTATCAATTACGAGATTTTTTACAACGTGCTTTAACTATCGAAAAAAATACAGATGGTCTTAATTTAGATAATCGACGCTGCCGTATGTGTTATGCTTGGCGACTTCATCAAACAGCAATCTATGCTAAAGAAAATAATTTTGATGCATTCTCATCAACTTTATTTGTCAGTCCTTATCAAAACCATGAAATGATGAAAGATGTCGCTCAAAAAATTTCTCAAGCGGTAGGTATTCCTTTCTTCTATGAAGATTTTCGACCAGGATTTGCTGAAGGAACACAAACAAGCATTGATTTAGAATTATATCGTCAACCTTATTGTGGTTGTATCTTCAGTGAAGAAGAACGTTATTCCAATTCTTTCAAGAAAAAACGTAAAAAAAAATTAAAAGCTCTCTTTAATGAGCAAAATAATAAATGATGTGATGGGGTTTTTATGATATCTATTACTACTGCAACAGCTGATGATTTAATAACTCTTGCAGATATTGAGCAAATATGTTTTTCATCCCAAGAAAGTGCTAGTTTAAATACTTTAAAATCCAGATTTGATGTATTTCCTAATCATTTCTTAGTAGCCAAAATTCATAAACATGATGACAATGAAATTATAGGTTTCGTCAATGGTATGGTAACTGATGAAGAAACTATTACTGATGAAATGTATACAAATGCTAAACTTCATCAACCACAAGGAAAGTATCAAACAATCTTTGGTATTGATGTATTGCCATCTTATCAACATTTAGGCATTGCAACTAAATTAATGAAAAATCTTATTGAAAAGGCTCAAAAAGAAAAACGCACTGGAATTATTTTATGTTGTAAACATCAACTTATTCCATTTTATGAACAATTTGGATTTCAAAATTTAGGTATTTCTAAATCTACACATGGTGGCGTTGTCTGGTATGACATGCTCCTAAATATGTAAAAAATCCTCTATAGTTAGTGATGAATAATTCATTTAACTATAGAGGATTTTTTTATACTGCTTTATTTACTTTTAACATTTTCTCCTTTGGTGATTTTTTTATTCCCGCAAAAAAGAAACCTATACTCAATACAGTGAATAAAATGCCACTTAAAACTACATTATTTATACCAAATTTATCAATGAAAATACCACATACAAAAGCTGCTATACAAGTACCTACATTTGTAGCTACTAAAAATAAAGCATTAGCAAAATCAGGCACATTAGATGCCACTCTTGTTATCCAATACTGATTAATATTAGCAGCACAGCCCACAAGTATTCCCCAGATTAAAACTATACCCATGATTACAAAACCCATATTACCTAAAAATAGCATTACTAAAAATAATACTGTCAATAAAAATGGATATATCCCTACAAATGAAAGTGGTCTTTGGCTTAATAATCTACCAGCAATAACATTGCCTAAAATATTTGCTAAACCAAAAATCAAAAGTGTAATACTCACAAATTCTGTGGATAATAGCGATACTCTTTCTAAATAATCGGCTAAATAACTATATACACCAAAATTTGCACCATTTAATAAAATTACAGCTATCAAAGCCCACCATAAATTAATATCTTTTAAAATTTTGAGCTGAGAGCCATAAGACATTTTTTCTTTGACTGGCATAGATGGTACATATATTATTGTCAATGCTAAAGCGATTAAATTCACCAAAGCAAAAGCAAGCATAGCTATTTCTAAAGAAAATAAATTTGCAATATAACTCATAACTGGCACACCAAGCACCATACCATCCGCCAGTTTCTGCCTTGCATACATAAAAAGATCCAAAATGAGCAGAAAAATTCCAACAACAATCAACATCATTTTCAATATCATGCTTTTATCCCCTCTTTTCTGTCATAACTTTTTGCGGAAGGTTTTCTTCCCCGCTTTATCTTAAACAATTCACCCTGGCAGAAAATATGTACATCCATATGGTGTTCCACCCAGCGAAGCCTGAAATATCCGACGGTAAAGCCAAAGAAACTTCCCATGACAAGTCCTGCACCATACCAGATATCAGGAAACTGTTTTGAAAACAGCGTTCCAAAAAACGTACCCAGACAAAAGCAGACCGCCGTTAAAAGTGCTCCTGTCATATCATTAAAATAATACAGAAAAATCAGTTCCGCATACAGCAAAAAAAGAATAAAGTAACCGGCTGCAAGACACGGATAAATCTGCATCACAAGTCCTGAAAAGCCCATTCCCGGCAAAAATATCACACAGAGCAGATAAAGCACGACCGAGACAATAAACTGGATTCTCACAAGATTCATAAGTTCAGATGCAAGCTGGCGGAACATTCTGTTTTTTGCATTATTGATATCTTCCCATCTGCCACCGATAACAGCCTCCGAATATGCCTTGTACCTCTCATGAAAATGCATTTCCACGCGGCTGATAAAAATGATGGTCGACGAAAGATTCGTAAACATTGCCAGACAGGTCGCCATATCATATGCAGGCGCATAGACAAACGTATGTGCCACCGTCATCTTTAAGTCCGTCGTCCAGAATATAAAATTATGTATATACAATCCTAACGTATACAATAGGTTTGTCGCAATAAGGTGCCAGTAAATTTTGAAATAATGAAGCACCTTGCGGTACTGGCGGCTGTTCCTTTTAAAATAACTCTTAATCGTTGCCGCTGATATCGCCGCCGTCAGGAAAAATCCGATCGTAAGTGAAAGAAGCATGCTGTATATGATGTCCCTGTGAAACACTTTCACGAGCAGCCACGCAAGCCCAAATGCCGCTGCCATACCCATCAGGAAAAATAATGATATTTTCTGATACACCGTGCACAAGGGCGATGCCCTGTTCCCCCGCATCGACGTGGCCAAGGAGATCGCCCACCTGAAGGAAGAGGACGAGAAGCGCAAGGCTGCTGCCGAAGCTGCCAACAAAGCCAAAGCCGAAGCTGAAAAAAAGGCTGCCGCTCCCGCTGCTGAGGAAAGCGGCGTGGACTTCACCCACGAGGAAGAGATCGACTTTGACACTTTCTGCAAGGTGGAGCTGCGCGTGGCCGAGGTGCGCGCCTGCGAGAACCTGAAGGAGAGCAAGAAGCTGCTGCACCTGACCGTGTTTGACGGCGAGCGCGAGCGCTGCATCCTGTCCGGCATCGCCAAGTGGTTCAAGCCGGAGGATCTGATCGGCAAAAAGATCGGTATCGTGTGCAATCTGGCACCCCGCCCGATGATGAAGGGCAAGTACGTCAGCGAGGGCATGATCTTTGCTGCTGATACCGCCGACGGCGGCTGCTCCATTGCCTTCTACGGCGATGACACCCCGGTCGGCAGCCGCATCCACTAAGCCATGAAGAAAACGATCGTTTCCCGCGCCGAAAAGCTGGATAAAATTTTCGGCACGCCGATGTTCGCCGTTCTGCTGGCCATTTTCTGCAATGTGCTGTGGGGTTCGGCCTTCCCCTTCATCAAGATGGGCTACCGGCTGTTCTCCATCGATTCCTCCAACACCGCCTCCATCCTCTGCTTTGCAGGGGTGCGGTTCATGCTGGGCAGCTTTCTGGTATTGCTGGGCAGTGTGCTGCTGCAGGGCCGGGTGCCGCGTCTCCCGCGCGGCAGGGTTGCCGCCGAGTGCTGTGCACTGGGTCTGTGGCAGACCACGTTTCAGTACGCCTTCTATTATATCGCTGTTGCCATGCTCACCGGTGCCTTTGGCGGCATCCTGAACAGCACCCAGAGCTTTCTGGGCGTTATCTTTGCCCACTTCATCTACGGCAATGCCGACCGCATGACCCCTGCCAAAACACTGGGCTGTGTCATCGGCTTTGCGGGCGTGCTCATCGGCACGCTGGGCAACCACGGCAGCGGCAGCGGCTGGGGCGTGTTCTGCATGATGACGGCCACCGTCATCTTTACCCTGTCCGGCCCGTGGAACAAATCCGTAACCAAAAAAGCAGACAGCTTTGCCGTCTGCTTCATCAACCTGTTCGTGGGCGGTCTGGCACTGTTCGTGCTGGGTGCGGTCATGGGCGGCAGGCTCCATGTGCAGAGCACACTGGCGGTGGTGGTCATGCTGTATCTGGCCTTCATCTGCGGGGCAGGCTATGTGCTGTGGGCCCTGCTGATGAAAAACAACCCGGTCAGCCGCATCGCCATCTTTGGCTTCGTGAACCCGGTGGTCAACGTGCTGCTGAGCGCCGTGCTCAACGGCGAACCGCTGCTGCGCTGGCAGTATCTGGCGGCGCTGGTGTTCGTCTGCGTGGGCATCTGGCTGGTAAACAAAGCCCCCGCCAAAAAGGAGGGCGTATGACCGGCCCGATTTTCGACACCCACGCGCACTACAGTGCCCACGCCTTTGACGCCGACCGCTTCGCCCTGCTGGACAGCCTGCCCGGCAAGGGCGTGGTGGGCGTGTGCGAACAGGCCACCCACTCCGGGGACGCACCCCGGGTGCTGGAACTGGCGCACCGCTATCCGTGGGTGGTGGCTGCTATCGGCATCCACCCGGAAAGCCTGCTGCCTGCCGCCGACTGCGGCGAGGACGGCCCGGCACCCACAGTGTCTGTCTATGGCGGCGACTGGGCCGCCGAGATGAAAGCCCTTGCCCCGTACTACGACGACCCGAAGGTGGTGGCCGTGGGCGAATGCGGGCTGGACTACCACTGGCCGGTGCCGAAGGATGCACAGCTGGCGCTGTTTGAAGCTGAGATCCGGCTGGCGCTGGAACTGGACAAACCCATCATCGTGCACGACCGCAACGCTCACGCCGATGTTTACGCCCTGCTGAAAAAATACCAGCCGAAGGGCATCGTCCACTGCTATTCCGGCAGTGCAGACGACGCGGTATGGCTGGCAAAGCAGGGATTCTCCATCGGATTCGGCGGAGCATGCACCTTCAAGGGTGCCAAGCGGGCGGCAAAAGCCATTGCCGCCCTGCCGCTGGAATCTATTGTATTGGAAACCGACTGCCCCTACATGGCACCGGAACCGGTGCGCGGCACCCGCTGCGACAGCTCCCTCATCCGGTATGTGGGCGAGTACATTGCCCAGCTGAAAGGCATCCCCGCGGAAGAAGTATTCCGCACTACAGCCGAAAACGCCCGCCGGGTGTATGGGCTGTGATTCCCCGCAAGATACAGGGTCTTCGCCCTGTTTCTGTATAGATCAAGTGTAAAAATCCACACTGTTATAAGGAGATTTCTATCATGAAAGCACGCATCCCCAAACACCGCGAGTTCATCATCAACTTCCCCGACAGCATCGACAACGCCAAGGCCAACGAGGGCTGGGCAAAGCTGCAGCAGATCGTGGAAGACTACAAGAAGGCCCACAACGGCGCTTCCGTCTACGCTCCCACCTTCATCGAGGATTGTGAGCCTGAGGTGAAAAAGCTGCAGGAAGAGTACGGCTTCGAGTACACTGTCGAGTACGTTCAGTAATTTTTGACCTGTTTATCACAAGACTGGAAATCAGCTCCACTGAAACAGCATGTCTGCGATATGCAAACCAACGTTGTTGCTGTTGCATTTAAAAAGCTGGTTTACTATAAAACGGCTCTGCACCCATCCGGTGCAGAGCCGTTTTTGCTGTCAGACCTTCTCTGCCTGACCCATCAGTTCAATAAAGGCCTGCGTATACCTGGGCAGATAGTTCCCGGCGCGCCACGCCGCCACTGATTCCAGCGGCAGGGTGCAGTCCCGCAGAGGGACAGCGCTGAAATCCGTGTCCAGATGCAGGTTCCGCAGCAGTTCCCCGCTCATGAAGGCCACCCCGTAGCCGTTGGCTGCCAGCGCGGCCGCCGCCCGGATGTTGCTGCTTTCCAGAACTTCCTGTGCCTTCAGCCCCCGGTTCTGCAATTCCTGCAGGATATACTGTCCCTGACGCTGGGTGCGGTTCTGCAGCAGAAGGGTCTGCCCTTCCAGCCATTCCCATGCAAAGCTGCCCTCTGCCATCGGTGCCGATACCGTGGACATGGACCAGATCCAGCTGCACCCCACCGTGTATCAGGAGAACGGCCTGCTGGTCTCCGAGAGCGTGCGCAGCATGGGCGGCATTCTGGTGAACGCCGAGGGCAAGCGTTTCTGCAACGATATGTCCACCCGCGACGCAGTTTCCAATGCCGAGCTGGAGCAGCCGGGCGCTTACGCCTACATCATCTTTGACCAGCGCATCGTGAATGACCTGAAGTCCTGCGAAAAGTACATCAAGAACGGCCTGACCGTTTCGTCCGACAGCTACGAAGGTCTGGCCAAGGAGATGGGGCTGGAGGGCGAAGCCGCTTCCAACTTCGTGGAGACCATGAACACCTGGAACGCTTCCGTCGCTGCCGGTGAGGACGCCGAGTTCGGCCGCAGCAACGGCATGGATGGCGACCTGTCCACCGCACCCTACTACGCCATCAAGATCGCGCCGGGCATCCACCACACCATGGGCGGCCTGAAGATCAACACCGAGACCGAAGTGCTGGACACCAACGGCACCGCCATCCCCGGCCTGTATGCGGCTGGTGAGACCACCGGCGGCGTGCACGGCGGCAACCGCATCGGCGGCAACGCTGTGTGCGACTTCGTGGTGTTCGGCCGCATCGCCGGCAAGAACGCTGCCGCTTACGCTGCACAGTAAATTCCAACGCGTTTCTTCTTTTTCTTCTCTTCTTAATAAAAAGGAGCAGCATCCGCTCGGGTGCTGCTCCTTTTGCGTTCTCTCAGAGACTCAGTTCGTGGTAGGTTTCGCCTTCCAGCGTTTTCCAGCAGAACGTTTCCCCTTCCAGTGTCATGTAGCTGTGGGCGCTGCCATCTTTCGGGATGCTCAGCGAGCCGGGGTTCAGGTAGAGGTTTTCTTCCCCGAACTCGGTCCACGCCGGGATATGGGTGTGGCCATGCAGCAGGATATCCCCCGGTGCCAGCGGCGGCAGATTTTTCAGGTTGTGCACATGGCCGTGGGTGGCGTAGACCAGACGCTGCCCCACCGGCAGCACCGCATAGTCCGCCAGAATGGGAAAATCCAGCACCATCTGGTCCACCTCGGCGTCGCAGTTGCCCCGCACGCACAGCAGCTTCGGCTTCATGCCGTTCAGCAGCGGCATGACCTCCTTGGGCGCATAGCCCTCGGGCAAATCGTTGCGGGGACCGTGGTACAGCAGGTCGCCCAGCAGAAGGAGCCGGTCGGCACCCTCCCGCTCAAAGGCTTCGATCATCCGGCGGCAGTAAACAGCCGACCCGTGCAGGTCGGACGCGATCATCCATTTCATGGCAGAGTCTCCTTCGCATATGATATCATTTTTATTGTATCGCTGCGCCGGAAAATGGTCAAGGTGATAAAAGTCATACTTTCACAGTGGAAAGCCTTGACATCCGCCGGGAAGTATGCTATCTTACAGTCAATAAAAATCGTGTGGATTTTTACAGCATCATGCTACTTTTCGCCACACAATGACTTCAAAAAAGCCATTGTGTGGCTTTTTTGTGCGCAATTTTTCGTTTGAAGGAGCGACCCGAAAATCATGAACGAAACTTTTATGAAAGAAAAACCGGTGCTGCCGCTGCTGATCTCGATGGCACTGCCGAATGTCATCTCCATGCTGGTGAACAGCCTGTACAACATTGTGGACAGCCTGTTCGTGGCCCGCATCAGCGAGGACGCCATGACCGCCCTGTCGCTGGTATACCCCATCCAGAACTTTGCCAACGCCATTGCCATCGGCTTCGGCGTGGGCATCAACGCCATGATCGCGCTGTATCTGGGCGCAGGCGACCGCAAAAAGGCCGAGACCGCCGCCACCCACGGCATGGTGCTCAGCCTTGTGCACGGCGTGCTCATCACGGTGGTCAGCATCGCCATCATGCCGGGGTTTCTGCGCCGGTTCACCGGCGACGAGAACCTTATCGCATCCGGCATCACCTATTCTACCATCGTGTTCCTGTTTGCCACGATCAACATGGCAGCCCTCGCTTTTGAAAAGATCTTTCAGGCCATTGGCCGCATGAAGGTGACCATGGTGGCGCTGGTGTTCGGCTGCGTGTGCAATATCATCCTCGACCCTATTTTGATTTTCGGTCTCGGTCCGGTGCCCGCCATGGGCATTGCTGGCGCAGCCCTTGCAACCGGCATCGGCCAGCTGCTGAGCCTGTGCGTCTATCTCTTCGTCTACACCCGCACGGAAGTGTCGGTGCGGCTGCACCGCAGCTGCCTGCGCCCGGACGCTGCCCTGGACGGCAAGCTCTATGCCATCGGTGTTCCGGCCATTCTGAATCTTGCTCTGCCCTCCCTGCTGGTCACCTTCCTCAACGGACTGCTGGCCGGGTTCTCCCAGAGCTATGTGACGGTGCTGGGCATTTACTACAAGCTGCAGACCTTTTTGTATCTGCCCGCCAGCGGCATCGTGCAGGGCATGCGCCCCCTCATCAGCTACAACTACGGTGCCGGACAACACGCCCGCGTGAAAAAGCTCTACGACCTCACCCTCTTCATGAGCATCGGCATCATGGCCATCGGCACATTGCTCTGCCTGTTTGCCGCCCGCCCGCTGATGGGCCTGTTCACCTCGAACCCCGAGACCCTTGCCTACGGCGAGACTGCCCTGCGCATCATCTGCCTTGGCTTTGTGGTGTCGGCAGTGTCCACCACCTCTTCCGGTGCGCTGGAAGGGCTGGGCAAGGGCATGGAGTCGCTGGTCATTTCTCTGTGCCGCTACGTCATTTTCATCATGCCGTTGGCCGCATTGCTGTGCCATCTGTTCGCTGCGGACGGCGTCTGGCACGCATTCTGGATCACCGAAGTGCTTTCGGCCGCCGTGGCCTACGGCGTGTATCGTAAAGCTGTGATCCGCCGCTGAGATTTTTCTGCCCCGGAAGGACTGCTGTTCTTCCGGGGCTTTTCTGTGCACAAATTCCCAGTAAAGCGGTCGGATTTCTTTGTGGATTTCTCCGAAGTGTATGAACACTTTATGACCCCCCTTGCAATTCCTATTAAAAAGATATAGAATACGGTCAGAGAGTTATCCTAGTATGTTGCTCGGATATGAGCGGCATACCCGGTTTTGTTATCTGGAGGTGCATTTTATGAGCAGCCCGCTGCTGGAAGTCAAAGATCTGCAGGTCACGGTCGGCGAGGAGCAGAAAGTTCTGCTGGACGGCCTGAACCTGACCATTAACCCCGGTGAGACCCATGTCCTGATGGGCCACAACGGTGCCGGTAAATCCACCCTGATGAGTGCCCTGATGGGTGACCCCCGCTACACCGTCACCCGCGGTCAGATTTTGTTCAACGGTCAGGATGTGACCCACGAGCCTGCCGACGTCCGCGCCCGGGCGGGCATGTTCCTGTCGTTCCAGACGCCGGAAGAGATCCCCGGTATCACGTTGGAAAATTTCCTGCGCACGGCGCAGAACGCCATTACCGGAAAGCCGGTCAAGGTGTTTGCTTTCCGCAAGGAATTGGCACAGCAGATGGAAGCGCTGGGCATGGACCCGTCCTACGCCGACCGCTATCTGAATGTGGGCTTCTCCGGCGGTGAAAAGAAAAAGAGCGAGATCTTGCAGCTGCTGATGCTCAAGCCGAAGCTGGCCCTGCTGGATGAGACCGACTCCGGTCTGGATGTGGATGCCGTCAAGACAGTGGCACAGGGCGTGCGCGCCTACCACAACGAGACCAACGCTCTCATCATCATCACCCACAACGCCAAAATTCTGGAAGGCCTGAAGGTGGACTATGTTCATGTGCTGGACGACGCCCACATCGTGCGCACCGGCGGCGGCGAACTGGTGAACGAGATCATCGAGGAGGGCTTCCGCGCGGTGAAGGAGGAGGTCGCAGAATGAGAGCCTTTGAGACCGAAAAGACGGATGTCGCCGAGGTGGACCGCAGCATCTACGACATCCGGGACGGCAACAATGCCGCCTTTGAGGTGGACTCCGGCCTGACCCGGGACATCGTGGAGCAGATCTCTGCCGAAAAGCACGATCCGGACTGGATGCGGGAGTTCCGCCTGAATGCACTGGACATCTACAACAAGATGCCCGTCCAGAACTGGGGTCCGTCCATCGAAGGGCTGGATATGCACAACATCGTCACTTATGTGCGCCCCAACACTGAGATGCGCGGCAAGTGGAGCGAAGTACCCGAGGACATCAAGAATACCTTTGAGCGGCTGGGCATCCCCAAGGCCGAGCGGGCTTCGCTGGCCGGTGTGGGTGCGCAGTACGACTCGGAGGTGGTCTACCACAACGTCAAAGCCGAGGTGGCCGCACAGGGCGTGGTGTACACCGACATGGAAAGCGCTCTCACCGGCCCCTATGCCGAACTGGTGCACACCCACTTCATGAAGCTGGTGCCGCCCACCGACCACAAGTTTGCCGCTCTGCACGGCGCGGTGTGGAGCGGCGGTTCCTTTGTGTATGTGCCCGCCGGGGTGCATGTGGAGATCCCGCTGCAGTCCTACTTCCGGCTGAATGCGCCCGGTGCCGGGCAGTTCGAGCATACCCTCATCATCGTGGACAAGGGCGCTTACCTGCATTTCATCGAGGGCTGCTCCGCGCCCAAATATAACGTTGCAAACCTCCACGCAGGCTGCGTGGAAATTTACGTCGGCGAGGGCGCACGGGTGCGCTACTCCACCATCGAGAACTGGTCCAAGAACATGTACAACCTGAACACCAAGCGTGCAAAGGTGGAAAAGGGCGGCACCATCGAATGGGTATCCGGCTCCTTCGGCTCCCACACCTCCTGCCTGTACCCCATGAGCATCCTTGCCGGGGAGGGCGCACGCATGGAGTTCACCGGCATCACCTTTGCCGGTGCCGGGCAGGATCTGGACACCGGTGCCAAGGTGGTGCACGCAGCCCCCAACACCAGCTCCCATATCACCACCAAATCCATCGCCCGGGACGGCGGCATTTCCAACTTCCGCAGTTCCGTTACCGTACTGCCCAATGCAAAAAACAGCAAGTCGGCTGTCTCCTGCGAAAGCCTGATGCTGGACGACCGTTCCCGCTCGGATACCATCCCTGAGATGGATATCCGCTGTGACGCTGTGGATGTAGGGCATGAAGCAAAGATCGGACGCATCAGCGAGGAAGCCGTGTTCTACCTCATGAGCCGCGGCCTGTCCGAGGAGGACGCCCGGGCACTTATCGTAGGAGGCTTTGCCGAGCCCATCGCCAAGGAACTGCCCGTGGAGTACGCCGTGGAAATGAACAATCTGATCCATCTGGAAATGAAAGGCAGCATCGGCTGAGAGGGGGCATTTTTGATGAACGAAACCAATATGAACCGCCTGCCGGTGCCTACATGGAACCAGTGCGGCGTCAATACGGCCCCAAAGGCCGCCGCCCTGCCAGAGCTTTCCGGCGACTGGGGCGATGCCAATTTTGCCGTCACCCTGCCCACCGGGGTCGGCGAGAGCGAAGAGGAATTCACCAGCTTTACCGAGAGCGGCATGGGCGCGGAAGCAGATGCTTTCCTGCTGGAAAACGCCGCTGTCCGCCATGCGCTGACCGTGGCCGAAAATGTCACAGTGGCCGAGCCTGCCGTGTTTGAATTCACGCTGGACGCTGCCCACCCCGGCACCATGAGCGTGCTGGACGTGGATGCAAAGGCGAACAGCAGCCTGACCCTTGTGCAGGTGCTGCGCGGCGACGCCGAAAACGGCGCTGCGGCAAACCTTGTACGCATCCGCGCCGCCGAGGGTGCACACGTCAGGCTTGTGCAGATACAGATGTTAGGTTCCCGCGCACGCCGCTGGGATGCCGTTGCCGTGGAAGAAGGCACCGGCGCAAAGGTGGAGCAGGTGCGTGTGGAGCTGGGCGGCAGCGTTTCCGCCTGCGGCACCCGCGCCGTGCTGGACCATGCAAAAGCCGAGTATGATCTGGATGCCGTTTACTTCGGCAGCCGGAATGCCGTGCTGGACTACAACGATGTCTCGGTGCACACCGCCAAAGACACCCTGTGCGAGATGCACACTGCCGGTGTACTGACCGGCAGCGCCAGCAAGATCCTGCGCGGCACCATTGATTTCCGCCGGGGTGCAAAGCGCGGTGTCGGACACGAAAGCGAGGATGTGCTGCTGTTCAGCCCCACGGCCCGCAACCGCACGGTTCCGCTGATCCTCTGCGGAGAGGAAGAAGTGGAAGGCCAGCACGCCGCTTCCATCGGCCGTCTGGACGAAGAAAAACTCTACTATCTGCGCTCCCGCGGGCTTTCGGAAGCACAGGCGCGCCGTCTTATGGTGGATGCCCGGTTTGCTCCCGCTCTGGACAAGATCCCGCTGGAAGCCCTGCGCGAAGAAGTTCGCGCTGAAGCCGCAAGGAGGCTGGATGAAGATGCAGAATAATCCCTGGGTCAAAGATTTCCCCGTTCTGGCGGCAGACGAAAATGGCAATCGTCTTGTCTATCTGGACAGCGCTGCCACCACCCAGCACCCCACGCAGGTGCTGGATGCCGTGACCAACTATTATAAAAAGGATAACGCCAACCCCCACCGGGGCGTTTACGAGCTGGCCATGCGTGCCACAGACGCCCACGAGGGTGCCCGGCACCGGGTGGCGCAGTTCTTCGGGGCACAGGACGATGAGATCGTCTTTACCCAGAACACCACCGAGGGGCTGAATCTGGTGGCTTACAGCTACGGGATGCACTTTCTGCACGCCGGCGACGAGATCGTGATCTCGGTGGCCGAGCACCACTCCAATCTGGTGCCGTGGCAGCGGGTGGCGCAGGCCACTGGTGCAAAACTGGTCTACCTGTACCCCAACGCCGCCGGGTATCTGACCGAAGAAGAGCTGGATAAAAAAATCACTTCCAGAACCAAACTCGTGGCCATCGGCATGGTGTCCAACGTGCTGGGTCTGCGCGCCCCGGTGGAAGCCATCGTTGCCCGCGCCCACGCGGTGGGAGCTGTTGTGGTGCTGGACTGCGCCCAAAGCGCACCCCATATGCCGGTGGATGTGAAGCAGCTGGATGTGGATTTTGCCGCCTGCTCGGCGCATAAGCTCTATGCGCCCATGGGCATGGGTGCACTGTACGCCCGGGCAGAACTGCTGGATAAGATGCCGCCCTTCCTCAGCGGCGGCGACATGATCGGCACCGTGCACGAACACAGCGCCACCTGGGCAGAAGGCCCCCGCAAATTCGAGGCCGGCACCCGCAACGTGGGCGGCGAAGTGGGCTTTGCCGCTGCGCTGGACTATATGCAGAACATCGGCTGGGACGCCATGATGTCCCACGAACACGCCCTGCTGGACCGGATGCTCAAGGGCATGGCGCAGATGCCGTGGCTGACTGTCTACGGCGACCCCACCGCCGCCAACCGGTTCGGTGTGGTGTCCTTTAATGTGAAGGATGTGCACCCCCACGATGTGGCCACCATTCTGGACGCAGGCGGCGTGGCCATCCGCGCCGGGCATCACTGCGCACAGCCGCTGATGGACTTTCTCGGCATCGGCTCCTGCTGCCGCGCCAGCGTGGCCGTTTACAACACCGAAGAGGACGTGGACGCCCTGCTGAACAATCTGGAAATGGTACGGAAGGTGATGGGCTTATGAATCTGAACGAACTCTATACGCAGGTGATCACCGAGAACAGCCGCAGCAAGGTGAACCGCCACCCTGTGGAAAACGCCACCCACAGTCTGGAAGGGGTCAACCCCAGCTGCGGCGATGACATCACCCTTCAGCTGCGGGTGAAGGACGGCCGGATCGAGGATGCCGGTTTCATCGGCAGCGGCTGCGCCATCTCGCAGGCGTCGGCTTCCCTGATGATCGATCTGGTCAAGGGACGCTCCGTCGAGGACGCCCGGCGGCTGATCGGACTGTACTTCGACATGATCAAGGGCAAAATCACCCCGGAACAGCTGGATGATCTGGAAGATGCCGCTGCGCTGCAGGGCATTGCCCATGTGCCCGCCCGGGTCAAGTGTGCTGTGCTTGCATGGCACACGCTGGAGGAAGCGCTGGACGGCGAAGGCAAAGTAAAATAACCGGTTTCCCGACAGAGGGGAAGAGCTTTTTGTTGGCTCTCCCCTCTTTTTTGCCCATTTTATTTGACAGTACGCCAGTTCTGCAGTAAAATAAGTTGTTTGCTTTCCGGCATTGCGGCCGGAAAAAGGACGTATTCTGACAGAGGATGTGGGTAAAAATCATGATCGAGACGATCACGGCCGTCAACACGGCGGTCAACAACTTTATCTGGGGCATCCCCGCTATGGTGTGCATCATCGGCGTGGGACTGCTGCTCAGTGTGCGCACGGGCTTTTTGCAGATCCGCAAATTCCCCTACGCCATCAAGACCACCATCGGGCGTATGTTCCGCAAAAAGGACGCTTCCGACGGTGCCATGACGCCGTTTCAGGCGGTGTGCACGGCGCTGGCCGGTACGGTGGGCACCGGCAACATTGCCGGTGTGGCCGGTGCCATTGCCATCGGCGGCCCGGGTGCCGTGTTCTGGATGTGGTGCTCGGCGCTGCTGGGCATGTGCACCAAGTTTGCCGAGGTGACGCTGGCCGTGCACTTCCGCGAGCGCAGCGAGACCGGCGAGTGGGTGGGCGGCCCCATGTATTACATCAAGAACGGTCTGGGCAAAAACTGGCAGTTTCTGGCGGTTCTCTACTCGCTGTTCGGCGTGCTGACCGTGTTCGGCACCGGCAACGCCACGCAGGTCAACACCATCGTGGCCGCCATTGATACCGCCCTGCTGGAGTACGGCGTGGTGGGCAGCGGCGCGCTTTCCACCCTGAACCTTGTGGCGGGCATCGTCGTGGCCATGCTGGTGGCCATGGTTCTGCTGGGCGGCATCAAGCGCATCGGCAGCGTCAGCGAAAAGCTGGTGCCTTTTATGGCGCTGTTCTACATCGTGCTGGCCGTGGGTGTCATGGTGCTGAACTTCGAGCGCCTGCCCTATGTGTTCGAGTCCATCATTGCAGGCGCATTCAACCCTGCCGCCTTCACCGGCGGCACCATCGGCAGCCTGTTCGTCAGTATGCAGAAGGGTGTCTCCCGCGGCATCTTCTCCAACGAGGCCGGTCTTGGCACAGGCTCCATCGCCCATGCCTGCGCCGACACCAGAAAGCCGGCCAAGCAGGGCATGTTCGGCATCTTTGAGGTGTTTGCCGACACCATCGTCATCTGCACCCTGACCGCCATGGTCATCCTGTGCAGCGGTACACCGGTGAACTACGGCGCTGCCGCCGGTGCCGAGCTGACCATCTCCGGTTTCACCGCCACCTACGGCGGCTGGGCTTCCATCTTCACCGCCGTGGCGCTGTGCTGCTTCGCCTTCTCCACCATCATCGGCTGGGGCTTGTACGGCTCCCGTTTTCTGGTGTTCCTGTGCCGCAGCGACAAGGTAGCAAAGCCCTTCTTCGTGGTGTACTCCTTCGTGTCCATTCTGGGCGCAACGGTGGATCTGGGTCTTTTGTGGAGCATCGCCGACACCTTCAACGGCCTGATGAGCATCCCGAACCTCATCGCGCTGCTGCTGCTCTCCGGCACGGTGGTCAGGCTGACCAAAGAGTTCTTTGCATCGGAAGGCTGATTTTACTCCGATATGGCAAACGCCTGTAACCGCCGGGTGCTTTGTAGGGAACGCATTCATGCGTTCTGCATACGGTCGGCCTTCATAACGATCCCGGAACGGGCAAGCCCGTTCCCTACAGCTTTTCTCAACAACGCATCTGCAGCAAAACCTGCTTCGGATGCGTTGTTTTTATTCTCCTGGCAGGTTCACCGGCACCCGCAGCAGGCAGTGCACCCAGCGTTCGCCGTTCTTTTCGGTATAGCAGAACACCTTGCGGAACATGGTGTCGGACGGCACAAGGTTCAGCTGCCGGGCGCGGGTCATGCAGCGGCGGTACATTTCACGCTCGCTCTGTTCCGGGGTCGTGTCCCATGAGCAGTACATTTCCAGCACGCGGCCCTGCGGCACCCGGCACACCGGTTCCTCCAATGTCAGTCGTGCCAGCTGTGCCTCGTCCTGTTCGGCACCAAGGCCCCATTCACAGATCAGCTCATTTTCCGGCGTACAGCGCACCACCTGTGCCGAGGTGACCACCGGCATCCAGTTCAGCCATTCGGGCAATTGTTCATCGATGCGGTCGTCCGGGATGAACTCATTATTCCGTGTGTGCGGCAAAAACCACACGTCCGGCACAGTGCGCACGCTCCACTCCTCCTGCGCACACAACCTGAGGGCTTCCCTCAGGTTCTGCAGGCCCTGCAGGTGCATCTGCTGCTCCCGCAGCTCTTCGGCAAGCACTTTTTCCTGCCCGACAAGGGCATGTTCGGCCTCCTGCCGGGTGCAGTCGTGGATCCCTTTTTCGATCTCCCTGACCGAAAGGCCCATGTTTTTCATCCGGCGGCATTCCAGCACAACGCTGGCATCCCGGATATCATAGTGGCGGTAACCGTTCTCCTGCACCTTGGGATGAAGGATGCCTTTTTCCTCATAAAACTTGAGAAAATGGGTCGAAACGCCGGCCTTTTTTGCAAAGTCGCCGATGGAATAGCGGCGAAGGAACGGGTCTTTGGGTCTTGCGTTCATTGCAGCAGCACTCCCTTCCTGTTTTGGTTCACAGACATCGTTTGACAAATATTTTACGTTTTTCTTCTTGACCTGTGTGTTTGACTCAGGTGTAAACTAAGTTCTGGCAAAGTTAAACTTTTGACGAAGCAGGGTTTAACTCAAATGCAAAGAAGAACAAGAAGAAAAAGGAGAACAATATGGAAAAGATCTCTCGTCAGGGCTTTCTGAAAGTCGCTGCCGCAGCTGCCATGTCCGGCGTTACGGCTGCCGGTCTGGCTGCCTGCACCGGCGGCAAGTCCGAGAGCACCAGCACTGCCGCTTCCGGCAATGCCGGTATCTACACCCCCGGCACCTACACTGCCACCGAGACCGGCACCGGTACCGTGACCGTCACCATGACCTTCAGCGACAGTTCCATCACCGAAGTGAAGGTGGACACCTCCAAGGAGACCATCGCACTGGCTGTGGATTCCGCCGCCGACTTCCAGGAGGCACTGATGGCCGCCCAGAGTTCCGAGATCGACTCGGTCTCCGGCGCTACCATCACCAGCAAGGCCGTCAAGAAGGCTGCCGCAAGCTGCATCGAGCAGGCCATGGGTCTGGCCACCACCGAAGAGACCACCGAGACCGTGGACGACGGCACCCCGAAGTGGCTGGGCACTGCCCCGGTCATCGCCGACAGCGACATCGTGGATACCTTTGAGACCGAAGTTCTGGTCGTCGGCGGCGGCACCGGCGGTCTGTTCGCAGCCTGCAGCGCTGCCGAGAACGGCGCAAAGACCCTGGTCATCGACAAGGTGACCAGCGGCGGCATCCGCGACGACCTGGGCGCCATTGACAGCCGCTACCAGAAGGAGTGGGGCACCAAAATCGACAAGTTCGATTACATCACCGAGATGACCAAGATCGCAGCCGGCCACCTCGACCAGCGTCTGGTGCGCCTGTGGGCCGAAGAGTCCGGCGAAGCCATCGACTGGTACGGCGACCGTCTGGCCGAGCGCGGCGTGGAGCTGTGGCACGAAGCCGGCGGCGATGACGACGGCGACCGCTACATCCACTTTGCTACCGGCCACTCTCCCCGCTGGACCGGCTCTGACGACGGCAAGGGCAACGAGCTGAACGGTGCGACCGTGCTGACCGACTATGCCGCCGGTCTGGGCGTGGAGTTCATGTACAACACCCCCATGGTCGAGCTGGTCAAGGAGAACGGCCGTGTGGTGGGCGTTATTGCTGAGAACGATGCAGGCAAGTATGTGCGCATCAACGCTTCCAAGGGCGTCATCGTGTGCACCGGCGGCTACTCGCTGAACTACGACATGATGGAGGCCCTGCAGCCCCAGAATCTGGCCATCGTGGGCCGCAACGGCTCCATTCCCGGTGCAACCGGCGACGGCATCAAGGCCTGCATCTGGGTGGGTGCCAAGTTTGATGACACCCACAGCATGATGATGTTCGACCGCGCTGCCCTGAAGCCCGACGCTGTGCCCGGCCGCGAGCAGACCGAGAACGGCGAGAGCGGCTTCTTCTGGATGGGCAGCCAGCCGTTCCTGAAGGTCAACTCCCGCGGCGAGCGCTTCTTCAACGAGTCCGGCACCTACGAGGGCATCCTGCACGCCGACGAGTTCAACAAGGATCACTGCCATTATACCATTTTTGACTCCGATTGGACAACCTACATTCAGGAGTTCAAGACCCATGGCTGCAGCCGCATGTTCCCGTTCCCGAACAATGCGGACCCCAACATCCCCTATCAGGCTGTGGAAAACGGCATGCTGCCGGGTCTGGTGGAAAACGGCTTTGTGTTCAAGTGCGACACTATCGCCGAGCTGGCTGAAAAGCTGGGCCTGCCCGCAGACCAGCTGGAGGCTACCGTCGAGCGCTACAATGAGCTGTACGACAAGGGCGTGGACGAGGACTTCGGCAAGGAAGCTCACCGCATGAGCGCCATCCGCACCGCTCCTTTCTACGGCGCAAAGAACACCGGCTACATCCTGTGCACCATGGACGGCATCCAGATCGACCAGAACATGAACGCTGTGGACACCAACAATGACCCCATCCCGGGTCTGTACGTTGTGGGCAACGACTCCGGCGGATACTTCTCCGGCACCTACCCCAACCTGTCCACCGGCGCAGCCTGCGGCCGCACCGTCACCTTCGGCCGCCGCGCAGGCCGCATCGCCGCCACCGAGGGCATCTGATTTTCGTCATCCCCTGAGATTTTTCTTTCTTCTTTTTTAAAGGCACGGCAGCTTTTTCCTCACGGAAGGGCTGCCGTGCTCTTTTGTTTCCCGGGCGGAAACAGTTCTGCTCGTTAATTTTTCTACTTACCGTTCTTCTCTTGCGGGCTTCCTTCATTCGTGCTATTGTATACAAGAAAGTTTCCGACACATTTCAGCATTTGGGGGGAGGAATTGACAAATGCCTGAATTTCCGCGCTCTGACTTCCGGCTGCATGTAGGCTGGCGCAACATCAAGACCTCGGTCACAGCCATGCTGGCGGCCATGATTTATTGTCTCATCGGCCGCAACCCGGCCTTTGCCTGCATCGGCGTCATCGTGGCGCTGCTGGTCAACTATTTCCTGCCGCGGGAGCGTGTGGTCGCCCTGTGGGAGGGCTTCAAAAAGCGCATCGGCATCGCAAAGTAAACTGCGGCGCTGCGGCACATGGTTTTGTGCGGCAGCGCCGTCTTATTTTGTGCCGCTTCTTTTCAAACCGGGCAGTTCGTGCTACAATAGGTAAAAAACAGAATCGGGGGAACCGTTTTGGATTTTTATGGTACCATCGGCCCGGCCTGCGCGCAGCCGGACATCCTGCGGCGGATGGTGGACGCCGGTATGACCGGCATCCGCATGAATCTTTCTCACGGGCCGCTTTCGGCCCACGCCGACTGGCTCACGCTGATCCGTGAAGCAGGCATCCGGGATCTGCTCATCGACCTGCAGGGGCCGGAACTGCGCATCGGGACCCTGCCGCAGCCCGTGGCTCTGGCTGCCGGCAAGACCGTGCGGCTGGGACAGGGCGGCATTCCCTGCCCGGAGGCTCTGGTGCAGGCAGCAAAGCCGGGGCAGGAGCTTTTGCTGGACGACGGCAAACTTCTGGTACGGGTAGCATCTGCTGCGGCCGATGCCCTGCAGTGCACCGTGGTGCGGGGCGGGGTGCTGCTCAGCCGCAAAAGCATCGCCGCTCCGGGGCTGGAAGTGCCTTCGCCGACCCTGACCGAAGAAGATCTGCAGAACCTGAACGTTGCAAAGCAGTGCGGCGTCACCGGCGTGATGCTGCCCTTTGTACGGGGTGCCGCCGACCTGCTCGCCCTGCGCCGTGCGCTGGAGCAGGCCGGGGCGGGCAGCATCCGCATCTTTGCCAAGATCGAAAACATGGCCGGTGTCCACGCTCTTCCGGAGCTTTTGCCCCTTGCAGACGAGATCGTCATCGCCCGAGGAGACCTTGGCAATGCAATGCCGCTGTGGGAGCTTCCCCGCTGCCAGAAACAGCTTTCGGCTGCCTGCCGGGCGGCCGGCGTGCCCTTTATGGTGGTGACTCAGATGTTGGACAGCATGTGCACCCGCGCTGTTCCGACCCGTGCCGAGGTGAGCGACATCTACAACGCCGTGCTGGACGGCGCTTCCAGCGTGATGCTCACCGGCGAGACCGCCGCCGGGCAGTATCCGGTGCAGGCCATGGAATATCTTGTGCGGACCGCCTGCACCGCCCTGTAAGTTTTCTCTCCGCAACGCACACCGCGCACCGGAAACCGCTTTCCGGTGCGTTTTTTGTCTGCTTCCTGTAAAAAGAGATGGATTCTCCTGTCATAATAAGGTATAATACGGGTAAATATTACTTTTGAAAGAGGTTTTTGGTTTATGGGAATCGTCGTACTCGGAGCTGTTTTTGTGGATATCAAGGGCTACCCCCTTTCTACTTATATCCCGGGCGGCCGCAACGCCGGACGCATCGAGCAGGTGCACGGCGGCGTGAGCCGCAACGTGGCCGAGGACATCGCCAATGTGGAACTGCGCCCCACCTTTGTCAGTCTGGTGGATGACACCGGCATGGGGCAGGACGTCATCGACAAGCTGGAAAACCACAAGGTGAACACTAAGTACATCCGGCGCGTCCCGGACGGCATGGGCACCTGGCTGGCCATCTTTGACAACGACGGCGATGTGCACGCTGCCATCTCCAAACGGCCGGACACCAGCCCCCTTACCGCCCTGTTGAAGGAACAGGGCGACGAGATCTTTGCCGACTGCGATTCCATTGCGCTGGAACTGGATCTGGAAAAGGACACCGTCAAGCAGGTGCTGGCCTACGCAAAGAAGTACAACAAGAAGGTCCTTGCCGCCGTTTCCAACATGAGCATCGCCATGGAGCGCCGTGATTTTCTGCAGCAGATCGATTGTTTTGTATGCAATCAGCAGGAGGCCGGTCTGCTCTTCTCGGATGACTACGACCACCTCAGCCCGGAGGAGATGTGCAAAGTCCTGTCCGCCAACGTCCACAGCGCCAACATCCCCAGCATGGTGGTCACCATGGGCGGGCAGGGTGCTGTCTACGCCTGCGCCGGGGGCGAATGCGGCGTAGTGCCTGCCAAGAAGGTGGACGTCATCGATACCACCGGCGCGGGCGACGCTTTCTTTGCCGGCACGGTCATCGGCCTGACCTACGGCAAGGGGCTGGCCGACTCCTGCGAGATCGGCAGCCGTCTGGCCGCATCGGTCATCTGCATCACCGAGAACGTCTGCCCCCGCTTCCGCCCGCTGGAATTCGGTCTGAATGTCCCTGTGGTGGACTGATTTTCCCGGATGCAGCCGCCCGGAAAGTTTTTTGGAAGAAAGCTCTTGACTTAAAGTTCAGTTTAAGTTGTAGAATGGTGCCAGAAAAAATCCGGGAGGTTTTGCAAATGTATCCCAATACTCTGACCTTAAACAATGGTGTCCGCATCCCGCAGCTGGGTGCTATCTCGCTGCCCAAGACGGCCAACCCCTCCCACATGGAGACCAACGCACAGGTGGAGTTTGCCATCAGCGCCACCACCGTGATGATGCTGCGGGTCTTGACGTCGATGGCGTCATCGTTCCAGTTCTCACCAAAGAGAACATCGTCGTTATAATGGGCGAAAGCAGGGGCAAAGGTGCCCAGAGCATTCCGTCCGGCAGTCTGTACGATCTTTTCCATAAGGATATACCCTCCCGTCTGATTTACTCTCTTATTCTACAGCTTAAACCAAACTTCAAGTCAAGACCCTTTTTACTTTTCCTGCACCTGTTTTCCGGTCAGGTGTTCGATGGTGATCTCATACAGCTGCACCGCCCGGATGTATTTTTTCACTTTCACGTCGATTTCTTCCGCACTGGGGTAATACTTCGCCGCCAGCTCCCGCACCTTTGCTTCGGTAACGGCGGCATCCTCGATGAGACGGCAGCGGCCAAAGACTACGGTGCTCTGCAGATACGGTGCCCAGTCACCCGGTTCAAAGTGCTCGTTGCCATAGACAGTAAAGCAGACTTTGTCACTCTTCTTCAGGGCGTCCACCTTCTGGCCGGTCTTTGCACCGTGAAAATAGATCTTTGCGTTTTCGCGGTCGTAGAAGTAGTTCACCGGGAAGGCAAAGGGATAGCCGTCGTCGCCGTTGACAGCCAGCACGCCCCGCCGGGACTGCTCCAGCAGCTGTTTGGCGGCTTCCTCGGAGATCGCGCGGTTCGTTCTGCGCATGGGTCTGAACATGGTATCTTTCCTCCCTCATTTTTTCTGCCGGATCTCAGAACAAGTCCAGCATATTGTCGAGATAAATTTCTTCCCGCACCTGCAGCTGATATTCCGGCTTCGTCATGTAGTAAAGCAGAAATTCCAGCAGCAGGGCACTGCCAAGCCCGCGGCCTTCGATTTTAAAATTGGAAAAGCCCATGGGCAGATAGGTCTCCTGAATGTCATGGATGCCGATGAACTCCGGGTTCTGCATGGCTTTGGAAAAGCGGTAGCCCTCCTGTGCGCCCGGGGCGGTGCAGATGTGGTCGGGGCAGGTCTCGCCGAGGTTTTTCCGGCTTACATTTTCGTAGCAGTGTTTCCGCTCTTTGCAGCCGGGCCAGCAGCACTCGTTGCAGAGAAACTCTGCCTTATCTTTCTGCGCTTTGGGCAGCTGTGCCAGCCGGGCAAAGGCTTTGTTCAGGCGGAAATCCGGCACTACATAGCGGAACTCTGTCCGGCGCAGCTCCTGTGTAAGCTGCTCGAATCCGGTCAGGACTTTTGTGGTGGACGAGACCAGATACAGTCCCGGATAGTTTGCCTGCAGGTATTCGGTCAGCAGGTCGGAGCCGACGATGACCCCGTTCTGCGGGACGCCCGCCGCTTCGAACTGTGCGCAGAGGGCGTTGCACTTCCGGTCGGCAAGGTGCTCCGGCCGGAGCAGCGAATTGCTGAAGGTCAGCCGGGCCGAGATGCCGTATTCCCGCATCAACGCCAGCACTTCGCCCGGAGCGGCCTCCCCGCAGCCCGTGCGTCCCCCGCCCCACAGGCAGCCGTCCGGTGCACCGTAGAGGGAACCAATGGTGCACCAGTCGTAAAAATACTCCCGGTGCTGCCGGTACAGCGGCAGGAACACCCGGTAAAACTCGTAGAACTCGAACAGGCCGGGGAGATGGTAGACTGCTGTTTTCACGTTCTTGCTCCTGTTCCCGCGGTCAGGCGTCCTGCCCGGCGGCGATCATCTCTTCCAGCTTCTGTTCCATCGTGGCGCAGTTGGCCACGCGGTAGGGCCAGAAGTAGGCCACGCCCCGGCAGTCCTCTTCGGAAAGGTCGCTGTTGACCAACAGCAGCTGATCCGGCGTCACCTGCAGTTTTGTGCACAGGTCTGCATACTTGCCGTAGTTGATGTTCCGGCTGGAAGATTTGGCTTCCACCCAGAAGAACCGCCCGTTCACCGAGAAGGCCACGTCCAGCTCATGGGCAAAGGCATTTTCCGGCGAATCCGAAAGGATGACGTTGGAGCACAGCGACACTTCCGCGCCCTGCTCCTGCCAGCGGTTCAGCACCTTCTGCACACAGTGCACGACATACAGTTCCAGCCAGTGCCCACTGACAAAGTTGCGCACCACATCGTTTTCGGATGCAAGGGTGCAGACGATGCGGGAGGGGTTGGCACTGAGTTCCGAGAACAGCCCCAGGTGGTCCCAGCTTTGTGCAAGGGCCACGGTCAGCTCCCGGGACTCCGCCGGGGCATCCTTCGGCATCCGGAAGGTAAAGGAATCGTAGAACTGCAGATGGGTCCGGATGAACTGCAGGAATGCCGCAGCCGTGGTATCCCGCATGGCTTCGCCGGTTTCCCATGCCAGCTTCTGCACCGCTGCCGGGGGCAGTTCGTTTTCCCGCACCTGCTGTGTGATGGTGTAGCCATGGCTGAGCAGATATTCCTCGGCCGTCGGGGGCTTGGGCGGTTCTTTTTCCGCTGCAGGTTCCAGTGACTGGTAGTTGAGCTTCCATCCGTGCACGAACACCGGGCAGCGGGTCAGCTGACCCACGGTATGGAAATCCGTTTCCGGGTTTTCCAGCGGGAAAGTCACCTTGTTCTTTTCCGGGTTGACTGTGATAGTCCCTTCTTCCAGTGCTTTGCGGTAGCTTTCCAGCAGCAGTTCCCTGCCGATCTGGGCAACGCCTGCCGCCGTTTTTGCCGAGCAGCCTGCGTTTTTCGCCAGCGAGATGAGCAGGTTTTTCACCTTGGGTGCATAGCCGATCTCCTGCATCTGCCCGACGGTCGGGAGCTCCACGCCGTCCACCACGGGCTGCGGTTCCGGCTCTGCCTCCGGCTGGCTTTCTGTCGGTTCCGGTGCGCCCTCCGGCTCCTGTTGCGGCTCCTGAAGAACCGTCTGTACTTCCTGCGGGACAGATTCGGCAGTGTTGTTTTCCGGCGTTTTTTCAGGCACTTTCTCCGCTGCCTGCGGCGTTTCAGCTTCCGGTTCCGGTACGCTTACCGGCTCTGCAGGTTCCGGGGTCTCCTGTGGTTCCGGCAGCGGCTCCACGCAGGTCTGACGCACAAAGGCCTCGAAACTTTCGTAGCAGTCCAGCTTTCCGGCTGCCGCCAGACCGGCATACACCGCCGCCGCCCGGGCCGGACTGTTGCGGTCCTTTTTGGAACTGCCAAGGTCCAGATCCGAAAATGCGCCAAACTTCAGCACCCTACCCGCCTGCTCCGGATTCCGGCGCAGAGTGCAGCCGTAGAGCCAGTTAAAAAATGCATACGGGTACGGCTGGACCGGGTAATCGGTCTCTTCCAGCCGGTAGCCGATGCATTTGCCGTCTTTGGGCTGCGGGCGGTTTTTGCCCCGCTTCTGGCTGGGCAGCTGCAGCAATTCCGGGTAGGGGCCGCCGTCCGCGAATACCTTGGACGCTTCGTAGACCATGCCCACCGGCACATCCTGCTGCGTTTTCAGGCAGAAGGGCAGTTTCATTGCCGCCGCGCCGACGCCCTCCGGCTGCGAGGATGCCAGACTGACTTCCAGCGCCGGGACGTCCGGGTACACATCATGAAAGGCATCCAGAACCGCCTGCACGTTCTGCTGCTTTGCCCCGTTCAGCCACGGGAAGGTGACAGAGATCTCCTTCACATAAGGATACTCTGTCAGCGAGAGAAACACTTTTCGTACTGCCATAAGACACTCCGATCTGTCAAAAATAAATTGTTTTTATTTTATCACGCTTTGCGGCTTCACACAACACCGGCTGTTTTCTGCCGCGGCGCTGATTTTTTGCCAGTTCATGGCCCGGCGGCACCCCGAAGCTTTCCTCCAGATGTTTCATGCTGCGGGTCAGGGACGGCGTGGAGATGTGTTCCTGCTCTGCCACTTTGGAAAGGGTGCCGAGATCTGCAAATTCCACCAGCTGGTTCAGTTCATTCAGGTCTAGCATACTGTTCCTCACGTTTCATTTTTTGAAAAGCAGATTCCGATATTGATATATTGATATTTTATATTTTCGTCTTCACGTTGTAAAGTAATGATGCAGGCAAACTTCACCCAAACACAGAACGAAGGTTCGATCATGGAATACGTTACGCTGGACAGCGGCGAGAGTCTGTTCTTCTCCCACTACGACCCCAAGACCGTCGAGTGGTTCATGACCATCGTCTGATTTTCTGCCTATAAATAAAGCGAACCTGCCGCCCGGTAAAACAGGCGGCAGGTTCGCTCTTTATTCGCCCCGGATGATGCGGAGCAGGGTCTTGTCCAGCTGAAGGGTGCGGTTCCACGGGTTCAGGATGATGCCCCGGATCTCCGGCACCGTCAGCGCCTGACGGAACAGCGGTTCCATCTCCACCAGAAAGGTGGACTGGACTGCCTCGGCGCCCTTCATTTCCTCGTCGAAACTGGTAAAGGCGTACCACCAGAGCCCTCCATCCGCAGTCTGTACCGTGCGCAGCTGCATCTGGCCGGTGCTGTTGTCCGGCTGCACCGCCGCAACGAGCTGGCCGTTTTCCGTCATTCTCCGGCGGAGCACGGTCAGGGTGTGCGCCAGCTGTTCCTCGTTCGGCTGCTGCTGCAAGGCATAGATCGCCTGCTCGATCTTTTCGTTCCCGCGCAGGCCTTCGTCTTTTGTCTGTTCCATAGCTGCTTTTCCTTTGCGTTTTCTTTTATTTTACCACGATTTGCGCGTTTGGAAAAGAGCCGGAGAGCCGTTCAGGCCGCTTTCTTTTCCTTGCATTCCAGATACAGGTAGAAGCAGACATTCAGGATAATCCCCACAACGGTGGAGGTCGGAGCCGCCAGACCGATCATGGTCAGGCTGGCATTGGGCTGGATGCTCATGATATAGGCCATCGGCCGGTATGCCGTGGTCGGTGCGGGTGCCGTGGTTACGAAGGATGTGCCGGACTACGCCGTTGTGGGCGGCGTCCCGGCAAAGATCATCCGGATGCAGGACCCCGCTGAACAGCAGGAATAATCCGCCACATAAGTATGCCCCCGATGCCAGACTTTGGCATCGGGGGCATTTCCATTTTACAGCAGCTTGACCGCCAGCGCTTCGCTGGTGCGGTCCTGCGCTTTGTTTGCATCGTCCGGATCATCCAGCATGTACCGCAGCACCAGCACTTCCGCCACATACAGCACCGCCACCTTGATGGGGATGTTGCCTGCATCCAGCGGGCTTTCCTGCGCGCCGCACAGCAGCACGATGTCCGCCATTTTTGCGCCCGGCGAGTCCTCGTAATGGGTCAGCAGGATCACCTTTGCTCCGGCGGCCTTGGCCACCTTCAGCGTTTCCAGCATATCCCGCGTCGCGCCGGAGTAGGACACGAACAGCACCACATCTTCCTCCGTCATCAGGCTGGCCGTGACCAGCTGCAGGTGGCTGTCGCCTGCCGTGCGGAATTTGGTAGAGATGCTTGCAAAGCGGGCACAGATATCGTTTGCGATCAGCATACTTCCGCCCTGCCCCAGACAGTACACCTGCCGTGCCTTGTGCAGCAGGGCCACAGCCTCGTCCACCGCATCCGGCGAGAGGGTGTTCTGCGTGCCGTTGATGGCCGTCATGAACAGCGCCGCCGCATGCTCGCAGAGGGTGGCGGTGTCGGCGTCCGGGTCCGGCGCACGCTGGTTGACCAGAGCGCCGGTGGCGTTGGCCTGCGCCAGCGCAATGCGCATTTCGTGGTAGCCCTCAAACCCCAGTGCCCGGCAGAACCGGAACACAGTAGCCTCGGCCACACGGCATTCCCGCGCCAGCGACGAGATGGACAGGTACTGTGCTTCCGCCGGATGCTGCAGAAGATACTCCGCCACCGTCCGGCCCGATTTTGTCAGGTCGCTCTGATGCTGCTGCAGCAGCTCCCAAAAATTTGTTGCCATTTCCTTTTCTCCCATCCGGCAGCCCGAATCTGCCGCCGCCGATTTCATTCACCTTATAAAAAGTATAAAAGAATCGTTTCCGCTGTTCAAGAGACGCATTGAACACATTTTCGGGCCAAGTTCTGTGCAGAGCACACAGTTTTGACGGAAATCGCGGCCCGTTTATGAAAATTCATTTCATTTTTACGTTTTCTTTACGGAAATCTTTTTCACCACGTTTTTGGTTGGTTTGTACCATTTTGTAATAATTTCAGGCCAATAAAGTGTGAGATTCCTTGCATTTCATTCTGTATCCCACACTTTTGTGCACAATGTACAGCCCACTTCTGAAAATTTATGAAAACCGTGAATGGACAAAATGAAAATATTTTTCTATAATGGAGCCATCAAGAGCGGCCGCCGGGATGAGAGGCCGCCGCATGTGAAGCATTGAATGCGAAGGAGAAACGATTATGAAAAACTGTATTTCCCGCCGTTCGTTCCTGAAGACCGCTGGCGTTCTGGGTGCAGCCGGCGCTCTGGCCGCCTGCGGCGGTTCTTCCGCTTCCACCTCGACCGCTGCTTCTTCCACCGCAAGTTCCGCTGCAGCATCCACTGCAGCCGGCGGCGCAACCAGCATCAAGCTGTGGACATACCCCATCGGCGGCTGGGGCAAGGATGAGACCGTGCAGAACCTCGTTTCCAGCTTCAACGCCAAGTATCCTGACATCAAGGTCACTGTGGAGTATCTGGACTACACCAACGGCGACGATCAGGTGAACACCGCCATCGAGGGCGGCAGCGCACCCGACCTGAT
>ENA-ORCP01000424-ORCP01000424.1-human-gut-metagenome-genome-assembly--contig:-NODE-424-length-38028-cov-9.713525_pt1 | contig 38028 bp, 31 predicted proteins | sample MGYA00242990_ERZ507991 | MGnify/ENA primary metagenome ERZ507991 (study PRJEB26167, sample SAMN06115496) | human gut metagenome | host: Homo sapiens | place: China:Henan | collected 2015-05-07 | study... | reverse complement strand
TTGGCGACAACCTTGCCGTTGCGGGTGATGAAAATGTCCTCCGTCGCTGCAAGCAGAAGATACTTTCCGAGATTGCTTTTCAGTTCCGTCGCAGTAATCGACATGATCTGGTTCCTCCCTTCGTGATTTGGTTCACCTTTATTATATCCGAATCGGGCGAAATATGCAACCAGTTCGTGCGAAATATTTTGTGAACCGTCCGATAACTTTCTATGACGGGAACGGAACGTACCGGAGCGGTAATGACACTCATTTGTAGTGAGGGTCATTCAGAGCATGACGAGCTAAGCTGCGTTAGCACGTTTTTCCGGGGCAAACATCCCGCCCCAAAAGCGCCAGAACGCTCCGAAGGGACTTACCCATACCGCAATACCGCCCGTTCCCCAAACGGAGCGTACAGGGCAGAAAAAGCCCGAAAATGATACCGATATTTACAATTTGACCGTCTGCCGGAGCGTGACGCTTTGGCGACAGACAGGAGCGTAAAAGTGCCAAGAATGAGCAAACAGCGGCGGCTGGAATGGTCGTTTTTCCTCGACCACCGAAACCGCATTTCCTACAATCTCCTTTGCCGTGGCTGCATCCACGGCTGTAAGCAGAGCTTCCGGGCAATCGTTGTTCTTTGCCCGCATTACTGGTCAAAACGCTGGAAACCGCCCGACTGAGGGCTGTCACGATTCGTGATACCCCTAATTTCCGCGAAGGAGGTGACATTCCATCACCGAGTACATGAGAGCGGATACCCGGCTGCCGCCGTATCTGCCATATCCCCGCTTCCTGCTGCAAGCAGACCTGACCCAGACGGCGAAGCTGCTGTACGCGCTGCTGCTTGACCGGGCGACGCTCTCACAGGCAAACGGCTGGCTGGACGAGAGCGGCAGGATCTATCTTGTGTTCCCCATTGAGAAAATCGCCGCCGCGCTGGACAGAAGCTCTATGACCGTGAAAACCGCGCTTTCCGAGTTGGAGGACGCGGGGCTGATCGAGCGGCGCAGGAGCGGCTTTTCCAAGCCGAACCGCATCTATGTGAAGCTGCCGCCAGACGGACAGAAAACTTTCCAAGTGACAGACAGAAAGCCTTCCTCTATTGGGACAGAAAACTATCCGACTGATGGACAGAAAATTGTCCCTATGATGGAAAGAAAACTGTCCCCTAACAACCTGAGTAGTAGCAACCTGAATCAGAACGACCTGAGTAGAGAGAGTGAAGCGCCCGCCACATACGGGCGGTATGAGAATGTTTTCCTGACAGAGAGTGAATATGCCGAGCTGCTGCGGGATTTTCCCGACAGGCTGGACAGGCTCATTTCCGAGCTGTCCTCCTACATGGAATCCACGGGCAGAAGCTATCAGAATCACGCTGCCACCATCAGACGGTGGGCAGAGAACGCTAAAACAAAGGGTGTCCCAAAACAGGGCATCCCCGACTACACCTGCAAGGAGGGAGAAAGTTTATGAACGATTTTACCGATATTGTTTCCAAAGTGATGGAAGTCAGACCCGACGAGGGCGATTACACCGGCGAGGACGGCTTGCTGTACTGCGGCAAGTGCCATACGCCGAAGGAAGCCTATTTTGAAGATGGTCACGCCGCCCTGTTCGGACGCGACCGGCATCCCACAAACTGCGCCTGTCAGCAGAAACGTATTGATGAAAAGCGGATGGCTGACCGGAAGCGCAAGCATGAGGACACCGTAAAGGAGCTGAAAAAGTACTGCTTTGACACGCCGAAGCTGCGGGAATGGTGCTTCGCACAGGACAACGGCGCAAATCCGCAGATGAAGCACGCGAGGTTTTACGCCGATCATTTTGACGAGATGCTCCTTGATAATATCGGCTATCTGCTCTGGGGCAGCGTCGGGACGGGCAAGAGTTTTTTCGCCGCCTGTATCGCCAACGCCCTGATGGAAAAAGAAATCCCCGTCCGCATGACGAACTTTGCCGCCGTTCTCAATGACCTGTCTGGCAGCTTTGAGGGCAGAAACCAATACATCGCCTGCCTGTGCCGCTATCCGCTGCTGATTCTGGACGATTTCGGTATGGAGCGCGGCACGGAATACGCTCTGGAACAGGTCTATAGCGTGATAGACAGCCGCTACCGCAGCGGCAAGCCCCTGATCGTTACCACCAATCTGAGCCTTGACGAGTTGCAGCATCCGCAGGACACGCCCCACGCCCGTATTTATGACCGGCTGCTGGAAATGTGCGCCCCGATCCTGTTCACCGGGACGAACTTCCGCAAACAGACCGCACAAAGTAAGCTGGATAAGCTGAAAACGATGATGAAGGAGAAGGAGTGCCTATGAACAATACCGCCACCGCGACCGCAAAAGAAACCGTGCGCCGTCCCGCGCCCGCCGCTCCTTCCTCTGCCGGAAGGATGACCCGCAGGGTGGGCAACACCACCTACCGCGTGACGCTGCATTTCAAAGAAAATGGCAAGGAGGACATGAACGATAAAATCAAGCGGCTGATCAAAATGGGCTGCGAAGGTTGAGAAAGCGAGGAATTACGATGAAAACCCGGAAAAGTTTACATTGTCCGCTTTACTGCGGCAGGAAAATCAGCTATACTGTAATTGCCACAAATGAGCTGGCTGTCTGAAAGAGGTATCGTTATGAACAACAGACAGTCACAAGAAAAAATCACCGCCATCTATTGCCGCCTGAGCCGCGACGATGATCTTGCCGGGGACAGTAATTCCATCATTCATCAGAAGGATATGCTCACACGCTATGCCCGTGAACGGAATTTTCCGAATGTATCGGTATATTCTGACGACGGTTGGAGCGGCACGAATTTTGAGCGTCCGGACTGGAAACGCCTGATTGCCGACATTGAAGCCGGTAAGGTTGGCATTGTCCTTGTAAAAGATCTCAGCCGGGTGGGTCGTGATTACCTCCGTGTGGGCTTCTATACGGAGGTCACCTTCCCGCAGAACGGCGTTCGCTTCATTGCCGTCAACAACGGCGTGGACAGCGCCAATCAGTCCGAGAATGATTTCGCTCCCTTTTTGAACATCATGAACGATTTTTACGCTCGTGATACCTCCAAGAAGGTCAGCGCCGTCTATCGGGCGAAGGGCAACAAGGGCGAACACACCGGCAACCACCCCATCTACGGGTATCTGAAAGACCCGGAGAACAAGCAGCGCTGGATCATTGACGAGGAAGCTGCCGCTGTTGTGCGGCGTATCTTCTGTATGGTCATTGACGGCAAGGGCGTGTATCAGATCGCGGATATTCTGTCCGAGGAAAAGGTGCTTTGCCCGTCTGCCTACCTTGCCGCAAAGGGTGTAGGAAACCGCAGAAACAACAAGTTTGAAGATCCCTACCGCTGGTGGGGTACGACGGTGAGCTACATTCTCGCCCGTGTGGAGTACATGGGGCATACCGTCAATTTCAAAACCTTCAAGACCTGCTACCGGGACAAGCACCGCAAGCAGGCTCCCAAAGAGGACTGGAAAATCTTTGAGAACACCCACGAAGCCATCATTGACAAGACTACGTGGGAAACCGCACAGAAGCTGCGCAGGACGATCCGGCGCGGCGACCGTAATAGAGAGCCGAATCCGCTGACGGGGCTGCTCTACTGCGGCGAATGCGGCGCGAAGATGTATAACGAGCGCAGCGACGGGGACGCATACCACAAGACCCCGAAGGACAACTATGTTTGCGCTTCCTATCGCAAGAAAACGACCTCCTGCACCATTCACTTTATCCGTACCGAGATCGTCCGTGACCTGATTCTGGACGCGCTGCGGAATGTAGCGACCTACGCCAGAGCCAACAAGGAGGATTTTGAGCAGCTTGTGATGCAGACCACTTCCGACGCGAGAAAGCGCAGTCTGCAAAGCGGCAGGACGGAGCTTGACCGCATCATGCGCCGCACAAACGAGTTGGACACGCTGCTGCAAAAGCTCTATGAGGATTACGCCCTCGGACGTTTGCCGGAGAAGCGGCACGCAAAGCTCTCCGCCCAGTATGAAGCGGAACAGGCACAGCTTGAGCAGCGCAGCGCCGAGCTGATGGAGCAGATGAACGCGGAGCAGGAAGAAAGCGTCAATGTTGACCGCTTCATGGAGCTGGTAGACCGCTATACGGACTTTACCGAGCTGACCACGCCCATGCTCAATGAGTTTATCGACAAGGTGATCGTCTACGAGCGCAGGAAGATCAACCGCTATCAGTACGACCAGCAGATCGAGATTTACTTCAATTTCATCGGAAAGGTGACGCTGCCGGAGGAAGAAACGGAAGCCGCGCAGGAAGCCCCGAAAACGCTTCATGTTGCCAGTAATTCCAGCTTTGCCCCCATCGGGGACTACCTCTCCGCGCAGGGCGAAGAAGCGATTGCGCTGTCGTTCTCCAAGGTGGAGGAACTGACCGGCAAGCCGCTCTGCAAGTCGGCGTACAAGTATGCTTCCTACTGGTACCCGGCGCAGGACAGACCGCTGTCCAATACCATTTACAACGCAGGATACGACGTTGACCGCGTGGATTTAGCCGCCGGGATCGTGTATCTGACAAAAGCTGCATAACAGAATGGACACCCCGCACCGTGCGTTTACAGGACGCATGGTGCGGGGTATTTTGCGTTTTCAGAAAGAGGGTTGCAAACTGGAAGTAGTCTTACTTTGCTTTGAACTCTATCCATTCGTTGTCTATAAGGACAACTACCCTATCACCCTCAATAACAGCATAAGGGGTTCCTAAATCTTTGTTGAAATTGGCTTCGCCATCTTTTTGCGGTATGCCGTTTTCTGCATAGGAAGTAGTATATTGAATAACACTCTCGTCTACTTCGACGGGAACAGCATTATCGGTGGAATAGTAGTTAGTACCATTTACCATTATAGTTGCAGGGTAGTCCCCACTATTTGATTTACCGCAACTTGCCAAAGCAAAAACACAAGCCAATGCTAAAACTAATGCAATTAACTTTTTCACGCAATCACACTCCCTTGTCATATTACGATTTAGCAAATCCTTTTATTTTTATTTAAAGTATAGCATACTATTGTGAACAAATCTACCTATTTCAACAACTCTATATCAACCTTAGCCCTGTGCTGCGTATCGAACGCGGCACAGGGCTTTTTTCGTTTCTGGCGATTTTGAGCATCACATACGATACCCTGTACGCAGGACACACCTTTGCACTTCACAGAATCGGACGATAATCAGCCAAACCGTAAAAGGTCACGCGAAGCCGCGCACCGGCTGCACGACACCGTGAATCGCGGAACGGTGAAATCCATACGCGCAGATGGCAGATACTTCACGAATCCGTCAACCATTGATTTTTCCCGCTTGATTCTAAGCCCTTTTTCTCCGAAAATCACTGCAAACTCAGCTTGTTCGCAAAGTGTTTACAGTTTCATTTGAAAAACCGTCTTGACAATATTCATCGGATGTAGACACCTGGATGTTCTTCAAATGGGTATTCAAATCCGCCTGTGCTGTGGTCATCGTCACCCACACCTGGGATATTGTCATGGGTATTTTTGAGGCGTCCCAAAGTGTTGTCAGCAGCGCCGCTGGAGTGATCGTTGGGCAGACTAATATCGACATCTCCTCTGTGGTCGGCGGACTGGAAAGCAGACTGAACGAAATGGAATTGGGACCGCTGTTTGGACTTTGGTTCCAATCTTTGTTCGTGGGACTGTGTACCTGGGCCATCACCATCTGCATTTTCATCATCACCTACGGACGGATGATCGAAGTATTTCTCGTCACCTCCGTAGCTCCCATTCCCATGGCGACCATGGTCAACCGGGAGTGGGGCCAGATGGGCCAGAACTATCTCCGCACTCTGTTTTCTCTGGGCTTTCAAGCTTTCCTCATTGTGGTCTGTGTGGCCATCTATTCGGTGCTGGTACAGAATATTTCCGTATCCGGGGACATCATCGCCGCCATCTGGACCTGCATGGGCTATACGGTGCTGCTCTGCTTCTGCCTGTTCAAAACCAGCAGCCTTGCCAAGTCCATCTTCAATGCGCATTAAGGAGGTGCGTCCATGCCCTATGTAACCATCCCCAAGGACCTGACAAAGGTCAAAACCAAGGTGCTGTTCAACCTGACCAAGCGGCAGCTGGTGTGCTTCAGTGCAGGGCTTGCCGTAGGTGTTCCGCTGTTCTTTCTGACAAAGAACGCCCTGGGAAATTCCACCGCCGCCCTGCTCATGATTTTCGCCATGCTCCCGGCTTTTCTGCTGGCGCTGTACGAGAAGAACGGGCAGCATCTGGAAGTCATTATTCGCAACATGGTTCGGGTGCTGTTTCTGCGCCCAAAGGAGCGGCCCTACCGAACCAACAATTTCTATGCCGTCCTGGAACGGCAGGATAAACTCGACAAGGAGGTGTATCGGATTGTTCATCCATCGCCAAAAGCAGAAAAAAGCGGTGCAGGCCGCTATCTCAAGGGCAAAAAGAACAGATAAAAAGGAACAGTCTTCTCAGGACAGCATTCCCTATTTGCTCATGCGCCCGGATGGGATTTGTCAGGTGACACAGAATCATTACACAAAAACCATCCAATTCCGGGACATCAACTACCAGCTTTCGGACAACGAGGACAAGCAGGCCATCTTTGACAGCTGGTGCGATTTCCTGAACTATTTTGACAGCTCCGTATCCTTCCAGCTTTCTTTTATCAACCTGACCGGTCTGCGTGGTGCCGCCCTACGGACGATCCCGGTCCGCTCAGACCAGTTTGAAAGCATTCAGCGGGAATTATCTACAGTCATAGAGAATCAGCAGGAAAAGGGCAACAACGGCATCGTCAAGACCAAATATCTGACCTTTGGCATTGACGCGGACAGCGTTCGCTCTGCCAAGCCCCGGCTGGAACGAATTGAAACAGACATTCTCAACAATTTCAAAAAGCTTGGCGTCAGCGCCCAGGTGCTGACCGGGCAGGAACGGCTCAAGGTGTGCCACGACATTCTGCGCATGGACACCCCGGAGCCGTTTTTGTTTCGCTGGGAGGACCTGCCCCGTTCCGGCCTGTCCACCAAAGATTACATTGCCCCCAGCTCCTTCTACTTCGGGCGGGCCAGGGATTTCCGCATGGGCAAGAAATTCGCCACCGTCAGCTTTTTGCAGATCCTGGCCCCGGAACTCAGTGACCGGGTGCTGAAGGATTTTCTGGATATTGAGAGCAATGTGGTGGTCAACATCCATGTGCAGTCCGTGGACCAGGTCAGCGCCATCAAGACCATCAAGCGCACCATCACCGATTTGGATAAAACAAAAATCGAGGAACAGAAGAAAGCCGTCCGTGCCGGGTATGACATGGACATACTTCCCTCTGACCTGGCAACCTACGGAGAGGAGGCAAAAAAGCTGCTGTCCGATCTGCAAAGCCGGAACCAGAGAATGTTTTTGATCACCTTCCTGATTCTCAACACCGCCGACACCAAGCGGCAGCTGGACAACAACTTCTTTCAGACCAATTCCATTGCCCAGAAGTACAACTGCCAGCTGACCCAGCTGGACTTCCAGCAGGAGGAGGGCATGGTCAGCAGCCTTCCCCTTGGTCTGAACCAGATTGAGATTCAGCGGGGGCTTACCTCCTCCGGTGTCGCCATCTTCGTTCCCTTTACCACCCAGGAGCTTTTTCAGAACAGTCCAGAAGCGCTGTACTGCGGCATCAACGCCCTGAGCAACAACATCATCATGGTGGGCCGAAAGTGGCTGAAAAACCCCAACGGTCTGATTCTCGGCACACCCGGCTCCGGCAAATCCTTTGCCGCCAAGCGGGAAATTGCCAATGTGTTTCTGGTCACGCAGGACGATATTATGATCTGTGACCCTGAAGCCGAGTATTTTCCCCTGGTTGAGCGTCTGGGCGGGCAGGTCATTAAGATTTCGCCCACTTCCCACCAGCACATCAACCCCATGGACATTAACCTGAATTACAGCGATGAGGATAACCCTCTCTCCCTGAAATCCGATTTTATCCTGTCCCTGTGCGAGCTGATCGTAGGCGGTAAGGATGGCTTGAAACCTGTGGAGAAGACCATCATTGACCGCTGTGTGCGGATGGTCTACCGGAAGTATCTCAGCGACCCCAAGCCGGAGAATATGCCGATTCTGGGTGACCTGTATGACTGCCTGCGAGAGCAAACCGAACCAGAGGCACAGTTTGTTGCCACGGCGCTGGAAATCTATGTAGACGGTTCTCTGAATGTGTTTAACCACCGCACAGATGTGGATGTCAGCAACCGGGTGGTCTGCTACGACATTAAGGAGTTGGGCAAGCAGCTCAAGAAGATCGGTATGCTGATTGTTCAGGATCAGGTATGGAACCGGGTCACGCTGAACCGGGAAGCAAGGAAATCCACAAGGTACTACATTGACGAATTCCATTTGCTGCTGAAAGAGGAACAGACCGCAGCCTACTCTGTAGAAATCTGGAAGCGCTTTCGGAAATGGGGCGGCATTCCCACCGGCATTACCCAGAACGTAAAGGATCTGCTGGCATCCAGAGAAGTTGAGAACATTTTTGAGAACTCCGACTATATCTGTATGCTGAATCAGGCGGCAGGTGACCGGAAGATTCTGGCGCAGCAGCTGGGGATCTCACCCCACCAGCTGTCCTATGTGACCCATTCCAATTCCGGCGAAGGACTGCTGTTCTACGGCGACACCATCGTTCCCTTTGTAGACCGCTTCCCGGAGGATACCGAGCTGTACCGGCTGATGACCACCCGCCCAGCCGACAAAAAGGAGGATGCATGATAAGGCCAGGTGATTTCTGTGCGTGAATCCCGGCTGCAATTCACCGATAAAGAGCGGCTCGACCCGGTAATGGGCAAAGCTGTCCAGAAAGCGGAGAAGGCTGCTGACAAGGCAGAGAAAGCCCAGGCAAAAATCCCCACCAAAAAGGTTATCAAGCCGGAGCTGATTGCCGACAACAGTAACGGCAAGATCAAGGTGAAGCTCCATTTTGAGGATACGGAAAAGAAGCCGCCCTCTCAGCTCAAAGTCACCGACGCCCCCGCTGCCGCAGTCCGCAGGCAGATTCGCCGGGAAATCCGGGAATCCGAGGATGACAATGTGGGTGTGGAAGCTGCTGGGTATGCCGCAGATGCCGTGGATTCTTCTGCCCATCTGCTTCAGGAAGCACACCATTCCGCCCAGCTCCAGCCCTACCGTTCTGCTGCCCGTTCGGAAAAGCAACTGGAGAAAGCCAATATCCATGCCCTGCAAAAGAAAGCGGAAGTGGAACACCCCACCAGCAACCCTCTGTCCCGTTGGCGGCAGAAGCAGGCAATCAAGCGCCAGTATGCTGCCCAGAAAGCCGGACGCAGTACCGTGGAGGGCAGCGCTCGGGCTGCAAAGGAAGCCACAAAAAAGACGGAACAGGCAGCAACCTTCGTGGTGCGGCACCGAAAAGGGTTTGCCGCCGTTCTCGGCATCCTGCTGATTCTGGCATTCCTCCTGAATGCTGTGTCCTCCTGTTCCATGATGGTGGAGGGCATCGGTGCGGGAATCGCTGCCGGCAGCTATGCCGCCGCAGATGATGACATTGTGGGTGCGGAAGCTGCCTACTGCGCCATGGAACAGGCATTGCAGCAAAAGTTGGACCACTATGAACAGACCCATGACTATGACGAGTACCACTATGCGCTTGACGATATCGGGCATGACCCCTATGTGCTGACGGCGATTCTGTCCGCCATGCACCCCGACGAGTGGACATTGCCGCAGGTCATGGGAACGCTGGAAATGCTGTTTGAAAAGCAGTACATCCTCACGGAAACCGTGGAGAGTGAAACCCGCTATCGGACGGAAACCGTCACCAGGGAACGCCATGCCCGTGACCCCGTCACCGGGGTCTATCTGTTTGACCAGTGGGGCTATCCCATTATGGAGGAATACGAGTATGAAACCCAGGTTCCCTATACCTACAGGAGGGTCACCGTCAAGCTGGAAAACTTCGATCTCAGCCATGTCCCCGTGTATGTGATGAACGAGGAAGCCCTGGGTCGTTACGCCATCTATATGGCGACCCTGGGCAACCGCCCCGACCTATTTCCGGATTCTGACTACATCCGGCAGATGCTGATTGAGGGTTACACCAAGTATGACCTTCCACCGGAGGCTCTGGAAAACACCCAGTTCGCTGCCATGATAAGGGAAGCGGAAAAGTATCTGGGCTACCCCTATGTCTGGGGTGGCAGCAGTCCCAGCACTTCCTTTGACTGTTCCGGGTATGTGTGCTGGGTTCTCAATCACAGTGGGTGGCGTGTCGGACGCACTAGCGCCCAAGGGCTTTACAATCTCTGTACCCCGGTGTCTCGAAGCAACCGCCCGTCCCGGCGATCTGGTGTTCTTCAAGGGCACCTACAAAACCAACGGTGTGTCCCATGTGGGCATTTATGTGGGCGAAAACCGAATGATTCACTGCGGAAATCCCATTTCTTACACAAATATCAACACCCAATACTGGCAGTCCCATTTCTTTACTTTTGGGTGTCTGCCCTGATAAGGAGCGTGATTTTATGAATTCAAAACTGCAAAAACTCCGTGCCGAACTTGAGAAAAACACGGAGAAAATCGAAAAACTCCAGTCCCGAAACACAGAGCTGAAAAAGCAGATTCAGGAGCTGGAGAACATCGACATCATCGGCATGGTTCGGGAGTGCGGTCTGTCCCCGGAAGCCCTGTCCGGCCTGCTGGCAAAAGTCCAGGCTGCGCCCAATGCCGCCGAAACCAAGGAAAAGGAGGATGCTTCCATTGAGACTTAATCGCCGCGTTTTCACCCTGTTGACGGTGCTGATGCTGTGTATGTCCTTTCTGACCATTACGGCATCCGCCGAGGCCAATCCCCCCAAGGACGATGTAATTATCTACACCGCCGACCCCACGGAACCCAAACCTACGGAGGCTGCACCGAAGCCCACAACGCCGAAACCCACCACACCGCCGGAAACGGAGCCGCCTGCCACCACAGCTCCAACCACGCCCACCGCGGTGAAACCGGTGGAACCCTTCACGGAGGGAAATGCCATTGCGAAAGATCTCCAGTTCCATGCGGACACCAACAAGCAGTTTATTACCATTGAAACCCGTAGCGGGGAGATTTTCTACATCATCATCGACTACGATGCCCCTGTGGATGAAAAAAGTGAGCAGTTCAGCACCTATTTCCTGAACAAGGTGGATGACGCTGATTTGCAGGCGCTGCTGGAGGACGGCGAGAAAGTGGAAGTCTGCGGCTGCATTGACCGTTGCTACGCCGGTCATGTGAACACGACCTGCCCGATCTGCGCCAAAAACATGACCGAGTGCGTGGGCAGAGAGCCGGAACCCTCTGAGGAACCCACCGTCCCCGCGACAGAGCCGGTGAAGGAGCCGGAAAAGAAATCCAATTCCGGCGCTGTTCTGGCTGTGCTGCTAATGATTGTCATGGTCGGCGTCGTGGGCTGGTACTTCCTGAAAAATAAGATGCCCAACCCCAAAACCAAGGGTGACACCGATCTGGATGACTATGACTACGGCATTGACGAGGATGACGAGGACTATGCCGACTTTGAACCCTATGAAGAAAAGGAGGAAGCAGAATCCAAATGAGTTACTTCACCACCGGGAAGTCCCGGTTCTATGAAAAGATGATGACCAGCAAGCCCCATCCCCAGCGGGAGGACAGAAAACCTGTCCTCCCCACAGATCACCTTTGCTATGGCTGTCAGCGCTACGGCGAAGGCTGCGTTCACCCCTGCCACCGTGAGGTGCGCAGGGGTGCTTCTCTGGAGGTGACAGTATGCAGCTTGTGATTGCTGAGAAACCCTCGGTCGCACAGAGCTTGTCCAGGATTCTGGGCGTTACTACTAGAAAGGACGGCTATCTGGAAGGAAACGGCTTTCTGGTATCTTGGTGTTTTGGCCATCTGGCGGGGCTTGCCGATGCCAGCGTGTACGACGAACGCTACGCCAAATGGAAGCGGGAGGATTTACCCATCCTGCCATGCCCCTTCCGCTTTGAGATTTTCCCCGATAAGCGGGATCAGTTTTCCGTCCTGAAGGAGCTGATGAACCGGGAGGATGTGACCGAAGTTATCAACGCCTGCGATGCCGGACGGGAGGGCGAGCTGATTTTCCGAAGTGTCTACTATCTGGCTGACTGCCAGAAGCCTATGAAACGGCTGTGGATTTCCTCTATGGAGGATGAAGCCATCCGGGAGGGTTTCCAGAATCTGCGTCCCGGCTCTGATTTTGATGGGCTGTACGAAAGCGCCCTTTGCCGTGCCAAGGCGGACTGGCTGGTGGGCATTAACGCCACCCGCTATTTTTCCCTGCTGTACGGCACGAAGCTGAATGTGGGCAGGGTCATGTCTCCCACGCTGTCCCTGCTGGTGCAGCGGGAATCGGAAATCTCCGCTTTCGTTCCCGAAGATTTCTTCACCGTGAATCTGGATTTTCCGGATTTCACCGTTTCCAGCAAGAAATTCCCGGACAGAACGGAAGCCCAGCAGCTGGCGAAGAAATGCCAGAATCAGAATGCTGTGGTTTCCGACATTCGCCACAGCGATAAGGAGGAAAAAGCCCCTGCACTCTATGACCTGACCACCCTCCAGCGGGATGCCAACCGGCTTTTGGGCTACACCGCCCAGCAGACACTGGACTATCTGCAATCCCTCTATGAAAAGAAGCTGTGTACCTATCCCCGGACGGACAGCCGCTATCTCACGGACGATATGCTGGGAAGTGTCCCGGCAATTGTCCTGTGCGCCGCCGGAATCTACGGTGTGGAAGCTCCCAGTGATATTCTGGCGCAGCAGGTGTGCAACTCCAAAAAGGTATCCGATCACCATGCCATCCTGCCCACCATGGCGGCGGGAGAACTGGATTTGTCCACACTTCCTACGGCGGAGCAGGACATCCTGAAGCTGATCTCCCGGCAGGTGCTGATGGCGGTCAGCGGAGCCTATCGCTACCGGGAAGCAGAAATCTCCATCACCTGCGGGGAAACCTTCAAGACCACCATGAAGATGCTGCTGGATGCTGGGTGGAAGAAATACTGTCAGAAAAGCATCCCACAGAAGTGGTTTTCCGGTCTGGAAGTTGGACAGATACTGAACCCCAGCAAGGTGTCCGTCAAGGAAGGGAAAACCCAGCCGCCCAAGCACTTTACAGAAGATCTTCTGCTGTCCTCCATGGAAACGGCAGGGACGAAAGATATGCCGGAGGATGCCGAACGCAAGGGACTTGGAACTCCTGCCACCCGTGCTGGGATTCTGGAAAAGCTGGTTTCCACAGGCATGGTAGAGCGTCGAAAGGCGAAAAAGCAGACCATCCTGATTCCCACGGCTCTGGGCAATGCCCTGATTACGGTCTTGCCGGAACAGCTTCAATCGCCGCTGCTGACAGCAGAATGGGAGAATCGGCTGTCCCAGGTTCAGAAGGGCGAACTGGAGCCGGAGGAGTTTCTGGACGGCATTCAGGGTATGCTCACCGATCTGGTCAGGGATTACCGCCCGGTTTCCGGCGCGGATATTCTGTTCCCCTCCGCCGAAAACACCGTGGGCAAATGTCCCCGGTGCGGCAGGCCGGTGATCGAGCGCAGCAAGGGATACTTCTGCACGAACAAAGACTGTAAATTTGTTCTGTGGCGAGACAGCCGGTTCTTTACCCTCAAGCAGAAAACCTTGGACAGAAAAACTGCCCAGCTCCTGCTGGAGAAAGGCCGCGCCCCGCTGAAGGATTGTGTTTCCTCCAAAACCGGGAAGGTCTACGATGCTGCCGTGGTTCTGGAAGATGATGGGGATCGGGTACGGTTCAAGCTGGTGTTTGGCAATGGCTGATCTGCCCCGGATGAATGACGAGCAGCTGAAGCAGGTGCGAAAGCTGATACGCAGCCGCTGCTGCAATTACGACAATGGGAGCTGCCTGCTCTTTGACTGGTCGTTCTGCAATATCTGCCCACAGTGGATCTCCTACTCGCTGAACTGTAAGTGGTTCCGCAATGTAGTGCTGCCCAATGACCCGGCACTGGAAGCATCCATTCTCCATACCCAGCCGAGGAAACGCTGTGTCATCTGTGGAAAGCCTGTCCTGTCCAAATCTCACCGAGCAAAGTATTGTCCTGCGTGTTCCGTTCAGGAACGCAGGCGTCGGGATGCCGAAAGGAAGCGCGTTCAGTATTGGAATCTCCGCATTTAAGGGCCAAAAAAGTGGGTGATACTAATGACTTTTTCACGCACTTCCGCAGGGGTATATGTATTTACATTCGGAAAGCCAAAATCGGCTTTTATATGCGGAGAAAGCTCCCTGTGTGACCCATCTATGTCACATGGGGAGCAGTCAAATCAAAGAAAGGAGCGATCAAATTTGTCCGAAAAACAATCCAGCAAGGAGCGCATCAAAGAAATCACGGCTGGCATTGAAAAAGGCATCATGGAACTGTTTGAAAGTGACCGCTACCGGAACTACCTTACCACCATGAGCCGCTTTCACAAGTATTCCCTGAATAATGTCATGCTGATCCATGCCCAGCGGCCCGATGCCACGCTGGTGGCTGGCTTCAGCAAGTGGAAGAACAGCTTCGGGCGTCATGTGAAAAAGGGCGAAAAGGGCATCCAGATTCTTGCTCCCACCCCCTACAAAATCAAGGTGGATAAGGAGAAGCTGGACCCGGACACCAAGCTGCCTATGCTGGACGATGAAGGGAAACCCATTACAGAGGAAAAGGAAGTCACCATTCCTATGTTCAAGGTGGTGTCCGTATTCGATGTGGCTCAGACGGAGGGTAAACCGCTGCCGCAGATTTCCTTCAGTCTGACCGGGGATGTGGCGCAGTATGAGGTTTTCATGGAGGCTCTGCGCCGGACATCTCAGGTGCCCATTACCATAGAGCTGATGGAACCCGGCATGGACGGCTATTTTCATCTGGAAAAGCAAGCTATTTTTCTCCGGGAAGGTATGAGCCAGGTGCAGACCGTCTGCGCTGCCATTCATGAAATGGCCCATTCCCGGCTCCACAACTATGAGAAAATGACGGAGCTGGCAGACGATGGGGAAACCATCCTTGTGCCGGGAGAAAAAGACAGGAATACTGAGGAAGTGGAAGCGGAAAGCATTTCCTACGCCGTCTGTCAGTAGTTCGGCATTGAAACCGCCGACAACAGCTTCGGTTATATCGCTTCCTGGTCCCAAGGCAAGGAGCTGAAGGAACTCCGTGCCAGTCTGGAAACCATAAACAAGACCTCCTCGGAGCTGATTTCCGGGATTGAGCAGCATTATCGGGAGATTTGCAAGGAGCAAGGCATTGATCTGGCAGCAGATGCCCCTGCACAGGAGCAACCCCGGGTGCCGGATAACGCCGCAACTGTTCAGACGGTTGAAGCAAACGTTCCACCGGAAGCCCCCTCACCGGACACCCCAGAGCAGGTGCTGGACGAATACCCCATGCCGGATGAATCCCTGAAAGCAGCTGATCTGGAAGCCTGCGGCTATTTGGATGGGGATATGCTGCCCCTGTCCAGAGAATGGGCAGCGGAACTGTACGATCAGGATTTGAGCGTGTACGCCATCGTGGACGGCGGCAATGCAGAGATGCTGTTTGACCGGGAGGAATTGGATACCCAAGCCTCCGGCACGATGTTCGCTGTTTCCCGTGAGGAATGGGAGCAAAGCCCTATAATCTTGGAGCGCCAGCAGCATCAGGAGGAGCGGGAGAAAGCCTTCCTCGCTCATGGGGGTGACTGCTTTGCCATCTACCAGGTAAAGCGTGACGATCCCGGCAATGTGCGGTTTATGAACATGGACTGGATGCAGTCTCATGGGAAAGCCATTGCGCGCGGCAGCTATGACCTGATCTACACCGCACCGCTGACCGCCACCGGCAGCATCGATGCCAAGCTGGAGGCAATCTTTGAACAGTTTAACCTCCATCGTCCGGCAGATTATCACAGCCCGTCCTTGAGCGTCAGCGACATCGTTGCCATCAAGCAGGACGGTGTGGTATCCTACCACTACTGCGACAGCGTGGGTTTCAAGGAGCTGCCCGACTTCCGGCAGGAAAACTATCTGAAGGCAGCGGAAATGTCCACGGAGGATGATTACGGCATGATCGACGGTATCATCAACAACGGCAAGCAGCCCACGGTAGCCGATCTGGAACAGCAAGCCAAATCCGGCCAGCCCATTTCCCTGATGGATTTGGCAGATGCCGTCCACCGAGAGAAAAAGCCCTCCGTTCTGGAAAAGCTCAAAGATCAGCCGCAGCAGTCCCAGCGCAAAGCCAAACCCCGAAAATCAAAAGAACAGGAGATTTGAACATGAATGATTTTACCTTTGAAGAACAGCAGCTTATGAGCATCTACAACCCCGGAAGTCGTTTGGGGCTGATTCACGCCCTTGTGGAAATGCGTACTTATCTGGATAAGGACGAGCAGGAGCTTAGAACGCTCACGGATAGCGCTGTCTACAAGCTCAGTCGGATTACAGATGATGCCTTTGAAAAACTGGATTTGATCCCGGAGTTTTGAATGTGATAAACCTGCGTATTGCTGTAAATTCCCACCGCTATAAACCTGCGTATTGTCGAAACTTCTTACAATTCTAATATTGCGTATTGCTGGAACCTGTGTTAGAATACCCGTAGAGGTGAACAGTATGCTATTCAAGCGAAAGATTTACGACAAGTTCCTGGCCTGGAAAACGGAGTGTGCCGGTAAAAAGGCGCTGCTGATTGAGGGCGCGCGGCGAATCGGAAAATCCACGGTTGTGGAGGAGTTCGCAAAGAACGAGTACAAAAGCTATATTCTGATTGACTTTGCGAAAGCATCCAGTGATGTAAAGGAATACTTCCAGCTGTATTTGAATGACCTGGACACATTCTTCATGCTGCTGTCCGTCCAGTATGGTGTCCAACTGCACAAACGGGACAGCGTGATCATCTTCGATGAAGTGCAGCTGTTCCCCAAAGCCAGAGAGGCCATTAAGTACCTGGTTGCCGATGGGCGCTATGACTATATGGAAACCGGTTCGCTGATTTCCATTAAGGAAAACGTCAAGGATATTGTGATTCCCTCTGAGGAACGGCAGATGAAAATGTATCCCCTGGACTTTGAGGAATTCTGCTGGGCATTTGGGGAAAAACCTATGGTCAGTTATATCAGAACTTGCTTTGAGAAGCGAGATCCTTTGGAGCGAACCCTTCACAATAAGGCCATGCTCCTGTTCAAGCAATATATGCTGATAGGTGGAATGCCCATGAGTATTGTTGCGTTCCTGGAAGGGCGGAAGGACTTTGGCAAGGCTGATCTGGAAAAACGGGACATTCTGGCACTGTATCGGAACGACATTATGAAGATTCAGGCGCAATACCGCTCCAAGGTGCTGGCGATTTTTGACCAGATTCCCGGCCTGCTCTCCCGGCACGAAAAGCGGGTCGTATTCAACCGGATTGCCGCCGGTTCTTCTGCGGATCAGTATGAGGAAACCTTTTTCTGGTTGACCGATTCTATGGTCGCCAATGAATGCCGCCGTGCCAATGACCCCAATGTGGGGCTGTCCCTGACAGAATCGGACACCTATATCAAGTGCTATCTGGGGGACACGGGGCTGCTTGTCAGCCACGCTTTCGACGAAAACGAACTGTTGGAGGATGAAGTCTACAAGCAGATCCTGGATGGCAAACTGGGGCTGAACGAGGGAATGCTCTACGAAAATGTCATTGCGCAAATGTTGACAGCCAATGGTCACAGGCTGTTCTTCTACACCCATTACAGCGAGGAGAAAAAGCGCAACAACATTGAAATCGACTTCATTATCTCCAACAACAGCAAGACAAAATATAAAATGTACCCCATTGAGGTCAAATCCGGCACACGCTACACAACGGACTCTCTGCTGAAATTCAGGGAGAAATACAAAAACAGGATCGGCGGCTGCTATATCATCCATCCCAGAAATCTGATTGTAAATGATGATATTCTCTGCATTCCACCGTATATGACGATTTGTCTGTAGTTTTTTCTTCCAACACCACTTGCAAGTTTTCTGATTTTGTGCTGCAAATCGCTATACATTTGGAAATAATAGGATGTAAAAGGTGGTATCATCTATGGCAGCAAAAGCCGCAAATGTAATAGACCGTAAGGAGTCCAATATCAAGGAGCAGGCCGAGGAAACCATGGATATGCTCGGCATTCCTGTTTCTTGCTCTGTTCCCAGCGCACCAACTGCACGGGATGAATTGGACGATGCCGCCTTTCACGCTATGATGGAACGCAGCCTTAAAGAAGCAAAGGCAGATCAATCCCGTCTCGCTTCTGATGTATTTGCAGACCTGAAACGGAGGATGCAGTAAACGCCGGAAAGAAAGTTCAAGTGACTGGAATTATCTATGGCCGCAGAGATCAGCGCCATCAGATGTCCAATCTTGATATGTTCTGACAAACACGCCCTGGACCACACAATGTCCAGGGCGCATTTCTTTGACCGCAATACTTCCCATTTTAGACGGCCTTGCGGTCGTCTTTTTTTATTTTTTCAGGAAGGAGAACCACAATGGCATCCGTATTGCAACAATACCACCAGCTGGCGGACCGCATGGCTACCCAGATAACTGGCAGCTACCAGAGCTGGACAGACTTTCTAACCACTGCCGCCCGCCTATACAAGTACCCCTATCACGAACAGCTTATGATCTACGCCCAGCGCCCGGAAGCCACCGCCTGTGCGGATTATGAACTGTGGAACAAGCGAATGGGGCGTTATGTTCGCCGGGGTGCGAAAGGCATCGCTCTAATCGACCACTCCGGGGACACGCCAAAGCTGAAATATGTGTTCGATGTGGCAGACACCCACACCACGGAGCGTTCCCGCAGCCCCTATCTCTGGGAATACCGCCCGGAGCATGAGCAGGTGGTTTCTGCCGCTATGGAGGAGCAATACAACATTCAATACCCCGGAAATCTCGTTGACCAGCTGGAACAGATTTCCTCTGTGAAAGTCACGGAATTCTTCCTCGCCCACCAGCAGGATATCCTCGACATCGTTGACGGTTCGTATCTGGAGCAGTATCATGACTATGACAAAGGCGTGGCATTTCTCAACGCCGCTACCGTCAGCACCACCTATATGCTGCTATCCCGGTGTGGTCTGGCAGAAAATGCCCACTTTGCCCCGGAGGACTTTATGCCGGTGTTTGACTTCAACACACCCCAGACCGTTTATGCTCTGGGTAGTGCCATCAGCGGCATCAGCGAAGAAATCCTCCGCAATATCGAAGTCACCATTAAGAAATATGAACGTGAAAAGCTGTCTGAAAGGAGCCAAGAAAATGAACGAACTGACCTACATTCGCAGCGGGGATTACCGGATTCCCAATCTGAGCCTGTCCCAGCAGGAGAGCAAGCCCCTGGGCAAGTACGGGAGGATGCGGAAGAAGTATCTTCAGGAGCATCGCCCGGTGCTGTGGAACTGCCTGATCCTGACGGAGAAGCTGTATCCCCATCTGCGGGAGATCGACGAAACAGCGAACCGGCGGTTGGAGCAGATGATGCCCACACTGATGCAGTCGGCAGGAGTGACGGAAGCTCTGAAAGCCAGCGACCCCATGAAATGGGTGGGGCTGATGAACAACCTGAAAGCCCAAGCAGAGGAAGTGATCCTGACGGAGTTGATTTACACCTGACGGAAGATTCTCCTGTCGAGCAGTTTTCATTCTTCCCCACCGAGGCCCAGCAAATTGAATCTATCACAGAAGCGGAGCGTGTCCAGGCGACACCCTCCGCTTTTTCTATGTTCATTTCTCAGGCTGACATTGACCATATCCTGCGCACGGGCGGCAACGAAGATGACGCACGAATGAAAATTGTTGCCGAGTTCTCCAAACAAAAACCTTTGGAAAATCGTGCGACATTTCTGAAAGCGCTCTACCACGGCGGAAATGGCCTGATCACGGAAAATGGCAAGATTTCCGCATGGTATGGCGAGGGCGGCATTCACATCGCAAGCGGCGATACCGCGCGCTATCTTCCCGCAGCCCAGGTTATCAGCTGGGCAGATGCAGCAGGGCGCACGGAAGAACTGCTGGATAGCGGCACATTTGCCACCAATTTAGAGGTTGCGGAAGCACCACGGAATGAGCGCCAGCGTATTGCTGCCAAAGTTTGGAGCCTTTATCACGATCTTTCGGATGAAGCAAAATCGCTGGGGCATCTGTCCTGTCTAAGTAATATTCGCAGCACCAATTACCCGGAGGAAACAGAACGCTTGACGGATGAACTGGCAAATCCCGCATTTCGAGAAATACTTCTGACGGAATCCAGGGCGTTTGTTGACGCCTACCGTAAAAACCGGGAACTGCTGCGTTTCCATTACCACCGGCCGCAGGTGCTTCTTACCCAGCTGGAAGAACTGTCCATGCCACGCAAAGAATACCATTCCAACATGGCAGCACTCCCGGAAACCGGGAAATTCATTACGGAGGATGAAATTGCAGATTCTCTTGCAAATGGGAGTAGCTTTGAGGGTGGGAAGAACCGTATCTATGCGTTTTTCCAAAACCAGCATTCTCTCAAAGAGAAAGCTGATTTTCTGAAAGAGGAATACGGTACTGGTGGACGCTCCCATGCTGTATCCGGGGAAAGCGGCAGCTTTGAAGAACACGGCAGCAAAGGCATCGTACTGAAAAAGAGCGATTGTACGGATATTCAGATGAATTGGAATAAGGTCGCTTCCCGCATCTCTGAACTGATCCGCCTGAACCGCTATTTTACACCAGATGAACAGGTGCTTTATGACGAAAAGCTGGCACAGGCTACAGCGCGAACCATCGCCTACAACAGCTATAATGCCGTCAAAGAAGCGCATCCGGACGACATTGTACTCCATCAGATTGGGGATTTCTTTGAAATATACGGCGAGGACGCAAAACAGGCAGCGGAGCGGCTGGGTATGTATCTCACTACCCGCAATATTCCCAACGCTGGGCGCGTGGAGATGTGCGGCCTTCCAGCGCACAATTTAGAGATGTATGTGGAGAAATTGCGCAATAAGTATGACGTGACGATTGCCACAGCACCGGACTCTCGGGGTGAGCGACGCATCTACACCCTGCGCTCCGTTGACCACGAGGCAGCGGCGTCTATCGATGCACAGGAGGCAGAGTTTGAGGCAGACGGGACAAGGGTATTCCGCGACTCTGCGGCAGATACGCCCAAGCCCACGGTGCAGGAACATCTTGAACGGTACAGACCGATTGTAATTACCGCAGTCTCGGAGGATACCGCCTATCGCAACGCCTGCGGTCACTCCGATAGGGAAAACGCAAAGATCGAGTGCAATGCCGCTGTGCGACGCGCTGTCCTCAATTCAAAAGATATGGAGCTTATCCGACTGTTTTCGGATGTGCCGGAGTTCCGTAGCCGCCTGCACCGGGAGGTTTTTGAAGGAACCTATGAACGGCTCCATGATCTGCTGCGTCCGATTTCGCAAGACGATATATACGATGCGATCTGCGCATGGAATGGAAATATCGAGAGCAAACACGCCGTGGTGCAGTATATGCAGCAACATGGGCGTGAAAGGGAGACTGCTGCATGGCTCGCTCACGAGTACGGCGGCAATGAGAATAGCAATCTTTTTATTGTCCGTGCCGGAAGTCCGGAAGTCACCGAACTGACATGGTCAAATGTGCAACGCCGGATCGCACATCTCATAAAAGCTGACGAATTCTTCACGCAGCAGGAAAAGACAGTTCTGGAACATAATCAGGAGTACCGGCTTCTGGACCGCCTTCGTTCTGACTGTGAGTATTTCCTCGGCGCGGGCAACCGTTCGGAAAAGCATCTGTGGGCAGGCAGCGTTCGTGCGCAGATCGCCAAAATGCGGGAACTATACGATACGCTCCCAGAAAAGCCTGAATGGCTGACCAAAGAGGTTATCGACGATTATGCCGAGCGGATGGCACCGCCGTATCTGGTCGTTGCGTACCATCATTTTGAAAACGGGTTTGATGATAAGCTGGACTACCAGACATTGGCCGAAGCAGAAAAGGCCGCGCAGGGCTATGTGGACGGCACAATGGAGTATGACGGCTTCCAATACGATGGGGCCGCTATCTACAACCAGCAGACGCGGAAGTATCTGCGCGTCTACGGCAATTACCCGGATGAACGGGCACACGCGGAGGCAGCGGGACGTGATTGGGTCGAAAAATCGGCAGCATCTACGGAAAGCGACATCGCCCCCGCAGACCGCTTCCATGTGGTAAGTCTTGACCAAGGCTTCTATACCCGGTATGCCATATGGGACGATGAGGCCGACGGTTACTATGTTGACGCTGACGGTGTTGCAGAGGAATTTACAAGCGAATGGCAGGCGGAAGAATACCGGCTGAAGCTGCAAGAGCAGGTACTTATGGAACGGGCAAAGGGGCTGATCTCTGACTTCTGCCAGAGTGAATACGGCTCTGAACCAGATTTCAGCGACCCAGCGAAAATCGGCATTGCCTACACGACCATCACCGACGATGAGATTCCCATTCAGGTGATTATCGACCTTGTGAAATTCCGGTTGGAGCGGGATCTGAACGGTGAACATTTGGAGACCCGGCAGTACAGTTCCCTGCAAGACCTGATTGCCAACGAGTTGGAAATCCTTGATTTCAGTGACCTCGTTCATGTGTCAGATGAAGATATAGAGCAATACCGCTGGCACAATCGTGAGGAAGCGACGGAGAAGGCACTTGAAACAGTTGAATCTGTGTCCTTGCCGCAGGAGAACAAAGCCCTGTATTCGGTAGGCGATACCGTCTATCTGGACAACAAGCCCTTTGAGATCACCGAAGTCGGGCTGTTTGACGTACATCTCCGTGATCCGTCGCAGGCATACCCTGTTTTCCGTGCGGAAAGCAAGGAACGCCTTGAAGTGCTACTGCGCCAAGATGAGCGCAACGCCCATCTTTTTGCTGTGAAACCTCCTGCCATAAGCGAAGAAGAAAAGCTGATCCTGGAACATGAGGGGCAGGCAGCGCTTTCAGAAATGGGCGAGCTTATTCCCAACCCGGACGATGCCATTTCACAAGCTGAACCAGACGAGCCTCCCGCACACAGCCCTGCGGTATCCATCCTCATTGACGGTCAATGGCAGGAGTTCCCCAGCACTTCCACAGCAGAAAAAGCATCCTATGCCGACTTCAAGGCAGCAAGCCATCGGAATGCCCAGAACTTCCGTATCACAGATGATGACCTGGGAGCTGGTGGCGCAAAGGCAAAATTCCAGGCAAATCTCAATGCCATCCAGCTGCTAAAGCACTTGGAAGCTGAGGGATTGCAGGCCAGCCCGGAACAGCAGCAAGTTCTCTCCCGCTATGTGGGCTGGGGCGGCCTGCCGGATGCTTTTGACGCAAGCAAGCCCAGCTGGGCATCCGAATACCAGGCGCTGAAAGCCGCGTTTACCCCAGAAGAATACACCGCCGCCCGCGCATCCACGCTGAATGCCCACTACACAAGCCCCACGGTTATCCGTGCTATCTACGAAGCTGTAGAAAATATGGGCTTCCAGACCGGCAATATCCTGGAGCCGTCTATGGGTATCGGTAATTTCTTTGGAATGCTCCCGGAAAAAATGCGAAGCAGCCGTCTCTACGGCGTGGAACTGGATTCCATCACCGGACGGATCGCCAAGCAGCTTTACCCCAAGGCCAATATTACCATCGCAGGTTTTGAAACAACAGACCGTAGAGATTTCTTTGACCTGGCCATTGGCAACGTACCCTTTGGTCAGTACAAGGTCAATGACCCGACCTACAACAAGCTGGGTTTCAACATTCACAACTATTTCCTTGCCAAAGCACTGGATCAGGTGCGGCCTGGAGGCGTAGTCGCATTCGTTACCAGCCGCTATTCCATGGATGCCCAGAACCCCAGCGTCCGCAAGTACCTCGCCCAGAGGGCTGACCTTTTGGGCGCTATCCGATTACCCAACACCGCTTTTAAGGCCAACGCCGGTACAGAGGTGGTGTCGGATATTCTGTTCCTACAAAAACGTGACCGGGCAATAGATATAGAACCGGATTGGGTACATCTGGGACAAACGGAAGATGGGTACGCCATCAACAGCTATTTCCTGGACCACCCGGAAATGGTCATGGGCAGAAACAGTTCCGAAAGCACTGCGCACGGCATGGATTATACCGTGGAGCCGTTGGAGGATATTTCCCTTGCAGACCAGCTCCATGAGGCGGTGCGGCACATCCATGGCACTTATCAGGAGGTGGAACTGCCCGATCTGGGAGAAGGCGAGGAAATCCGGGACACTATCCCCGCCGACCCGGACGTGAAGAACTTCTCCTATGCCCTGGTGGATGGGGAGGTCTATTTCCGGGAAAACAGTGTCATGGTACGTCCCCAATTGAACAATACCGCCAGAGAGCGGGTCAAGGGCATGATTGGCCTGAAAGACTGTGTTCGGCAGCTCATTGATTTGCAGATGGACGAATACTCCCCGGACAGTGCGATTCAGCAGAAACAGGCTGAACTGAATACCCTCTATGACAGCTTTACGGAAAAGTACGGCATTCTCAACAGCCGTGGAAATCGGCTGGCTTTCTCGGATGATTCAGCCTACTATCTCCTGTGTGCCCTGGAAATTCTGGATGATGATGGAAACTTCCAGCGCAAGGCGGATATGTTCTCCAAGCGTACCATTCAGCCCCACAAGGTTGTGACTTCTGTGGATACTGCTGTGGACGCCCTGACGATCTCCATTGGGGAACGTGCCTGTGTGGATTTGGGGTATATGTCCAGCCTGTCCGGGAAGTCCATAGACGAGTTGACCGCCGACCTGCAAGGTGTCATCTTCCACGATCCCAAGTTGGGCACTTTGGAAGATCTGACCGGTTGGGTCACAGCTGACGAATATCTTTCCGGCAATGTGCGGCAGAAGCTGAAAGATGCAGAAACGGCTGCCGCAGAGAACCCTATGTACCGAAGCAACGTGGAAGCCCTCCGGGCCGCCCAGCCCAAGGACCTGGAAGCCTCGGAAATCGAGGTGCGGCTGGGTGCCACCTGGATTGACAAAGCCTATATTCAGCAGTTTATGTATGAATTGCTGGACACCCCCTATTATCTCCGCCGTTCCATCCATGTGGAATACTCCCCCTACACTGCCGCCTGGAATATTTCCAACAAACGCAATATCTCTGGCAACGATGTTGCTGCTTGGAATACCTACGGCACAGATTATGTTAGTGCCTATGAAATTCTGGAAGATTCGCTGAATCTCCGGGATGTACGCGTGTATGATACCGTTGAGGATGAGCACGGCAAGCCCAAACGGGTGCTGAACGGAAAACAAACCACGCTTGCCCAGCAGAAGCAGCAGCTCATCCGGGATGCCTTCAAAGACTGGATTTGGGCGGACCCCACCCGGCGGCAGTCTTTGGTGGAACAGTACAACCAGGAAATGAACAGCATCCGGCCACGGGAATATGACGGCAGCCACATTGTCTTTGCAGGCATGAACCCGGAGATCCGCCTGCGGGAGCATCAGCGCAATGCCATTGCTCATGTGCTTTACGGCGGAAATACGCTGCTGGCACACGAAGTAGGTGCGGGCAAAACGTTTGAAATGGTGGGGGCTGCCATGGAGGCCAAACGGCTGGGACTGTGCCGGAAATCCCTGTTTGTTGTTCCCAATCACCTTACGGAACAGTGGGCCTCGGAGTTTTTGCGGCTCTACCCCTCTGCCAACATTCTGGTCACAAAGCAGAAAGACTTTGAAACCAGAAACCGGAAGAAGTTTTGCGCTCGAATCGCCACCGGAGATTATGATGCGGTGATTATCGGCCACTCCCAATTTGAGAAAATCCCCATCAGCCAGGAACGGCAGGAGGCGCTGCTGGAAGATCAGATTGAGGAAATCACTTTGGGCATATCAGAACTCCGGTCAAACAACGCAGAACGGTTCTCCATCAAGCAGTTGGAGAGAGCCAAGCGCAGCCTGGAAGCCCGGCTTGAAAAGCTTCAGGCAAATGATAAAAAAGACGATGTCGTGACTTTCGAGGAGCTGGGCGTTGACAGGCTGTTTGTGGACGAGGCACATTCCTACAAGAATTTGTTTCTCTATACGAAAATGCAGAATGTGGCTGGTCTTTCCACCTCGGATGCCCAGAAGTCCAGCGATATGTTCGCCAAGTGCCGCTACATGGATGAACTTACTGGAGGCCGGGGCGTGATTTTCGCTACGGGTACGCCGGTATCCAACTCCATGACAGAGCTATATACCATGCAGCGATACTTACAATATGACCGTTTGCAGGAAATGGGCATGGTTCACTTCGACTGTTGGGCCTCCCGGTTCGGAGAAACCGTTACTGCCCTGGAATTGGCACCGGAGGGAAAGGGTTACCGCCCCCGGACACGGTTCAGCCGCTTCTTTAATCTGCCGGAGCTGATGAACATTTTCCGGGAGGTTGCGGATATTAAGACTGCGGATCAGCTGCACCTTCCTGTGCCGGAGGTGGAATATCACAACGTTGCAGCCAAACCCAGCGAGGTTCAGCAAAAACTTGTTCAGGAGCTTTCTGAGCGAGCGGCACTGATCCACAGTGGTTCCGTTTCCCCGGATGTTGACAATATGTTGAAGATAACCAGCGACGGACGGAAACTGGGGCTTGACCAGCGGATCATCAATCCGGCTTTCCCGGACGATCCTGAAAGCAAGGTCAATCTTTGCGTGGGAAACATTCTGCAAATGTGGCAAGGTGGCGAGGCAGACAAGCTGACCCAGTTGGTGTTCTGTGATGTTTCCACACCCCAGGCTGCGGTGAAAGCCAAAGCCACGGCACTTGATCCCCATAGCGGCATTGCGAAGCCTTTTACCGTCTATGAGGATATTCGTTCCAAGCTGATTGCCCAGGGAGTTCCCCCGGAGCAGATTGCATTCATCCACGATGCCAATTCCGAAGCCAAAAAGAAAGAGCTGTTCGGAAAGGTCCGCTCCGGTCAGGTTCGTGTTCTGCTGGGCAGCACCGCAAAAATGGGTGCCGGCACCAACGTACAGGACCGGCTTGTGGCGATCCACGATTTGGATTGTCCCTGGCGTCCCGGTGATTTGGCACAGCGAAAAGGCCGCATTGAGCGTCAGGGAAATCAGAACGAAAAAGTTCATGTGTTCCGCTATGTGACGGAAGGAACCTTTGATGCCTACCTCTGGCAGACGGTGGAAAACAAACAGAAGTTTATCTCCCAGATCATGTCCAGCAAGAATCCAGTCCGTTCCTGTGAGGATGTAGATGAGGTTGCCCTGTCCTTTGCGGAAATCAAGGCCCTGTGCGCCGGTGATCCCCGGATCAAGGAACGCATGGACCTGGATGTGGATGTGGCACGGCTGAAAATTATGAAGGCCGACTACAAGACCAAGCAGTTCCGGTTAGAGGATAGTCTGATCCGCTCCTTCCCTGCTGAAATCGCCAAAATGAAGGAACAGATGGAATCCCTGAAAGCGGATATGCAGACCCTCTCTGCACACCCCCACCCCGACGGCGGTTTCGCCGGAATGACGGTTCTCACAGATAACCTTTTGGAGCGGGAAAATGCCGGTGCAGCCCTGATGGAAGCCGCCAAACAGGCCACCGGTCTGGACCCGGTGGAAATCGGCAGCTATCGGGGCTTTGCCATGTCTGTCACCCTAGAGAATTTTGGAAAGAAGTTTGTTCTGACCATGCAGGGAAAGCTCCGCTATCAGGCAGAGCTGGGCAGCGACCCCAAGGGTAATTTGATTCGGCTGGATAATGCACTGGCGCAGATGCCCCAGCGGATGCAATCTCTGCAAACGCACCTGGAGGAAACCTATCACCAGCAGGAGGCCGCAAAGGCAGAACTTGAAAAGCCCTGGCCTTACGAACAGGAGCTGCGGGATAAGACTGCCCGGCTGATTTTTCTGGATGCGGAACTGAATCTGGATGCCAGAGGCCAATCTGAGCCGGAACAGGTCATCCCCAAATCCAGCCGCCCCTCGGTACTGAGCAGACTAAAAACGCCCCCCAGTCAGGAAAGCAGCCGAAAGCAGAGGAAACACCATGAGGAGGTACGATAATGACCAACGAAGAACGCAACACCGCACTGTATCAGAAGATGTTTGCTGAGCAGGAATCTTTCCGGGACTGGCTGAAAGGTCAGCCCCCGGAAGAAATTCTGAATCACGCTTATGAGTACACCATTCGGGAGGATATTCTGTTGTCGCTGGAATATCACGACCTTTCGGATGCACAGGTCTACGCCTTGATGAACTCGCCCAGTCCCCTGGCGGATGTTTTCAAGGATTTTGAAAAGCTGGAAACGCACCATATGGAAACTGTCTGGGACTGCCTGGAAAACAGAGCGGATGCCATTCTGGAAAGTCAGCGCCGAGTGCTTCGAGAAACACCGCTGTATGCTCAGTCCGCTGCCTACGCCAATGCGCATGGGGAGCTGGAACAGTATTGGACCTCCCGCAAGGTAAACGCCGCCTGCAAGGAGGCCATCGAGAATTCTATCCGTGACCATTACAGCGGTCATAGTCTGGATGGAACGGCAGCAGTTGCAGAAGTTGTGAATGCCTTTGGGGTAGAGCGGACAATGTACATCCTTGCCAATACCGTCCAGCGGCAGGATTGGGATGGGCGCATTTCCGACAGCAATAAGGCATGGGCCAGAACCATCCCCGTCACCGCAAATCCGGATGCCTGGGGAGAAGACAAAAACACATATCTGGTTCTGAACAGCCATCCGGGACTAACCGATTTGTTTGTGCGCGCCTTTCGCAAAGAGCATTGCCAGCAGCAGGAGAAAACCGTCAAGCCCTCCGTCCGGGCAAAGCTGCAAAACCAGCCAGTCAAAAATTCGCCGAAAATTTCGGCGAATTTAAAAGGACAGGAGCGGTAAATCTATGGTAGAGCGAGAGGTCATTAAAACCATTCGCCTGACCCCGGTGGAACTGCAAATGATTCAGGAAAAAATGAAGCAGTATGGCACCCAAAATTTCTCTGCTTTCGTCCGAAAAATGGCGATTGATGGGTATGTAGTTAGGCTGGAGCTGCCGGAACTGAAAGAAATGGTATCTCTGCTCCGTTACTCCAGCAATAATCTGAATCAGCTTACCAAGCGTGTCCATGAAACCGGAAGAATATACGATGCCGATTTGGAGGATCTCCGCCAGACCCACGAACGGATGTGGGATGCGGCGTGGGACATTCTCTCTGCTCTTTCAAAGCTCAAATGATCCGCCGTATCCTTGCGGTATGTAATCCGAGTGCTTATAATGGCGGTACAAATAGAGGAGGCACCCCCATGAAGCTGATTTTCAAAATACTCTCCGTTCCTATCATTTTGGTCATTGACCTGTTCACCCTTGTCTGTATTGGGCTGATTTCCTTTTCCGCATTCTTCCTCCGGCTAGTCAGCGAAATTGTTGGAATCCTCGGCGTATTCGTTCTGGTTACATATTCCGTAAAGAACGGCCTGATTCTTCTGACCATTGCGTTCCTGGTCAGTCCTATGGGCATCCCTATGATAGCAGCGCATCTTCTGGCGGGAGTGCAGCACATTTCCTCTGCTATCAAAAACTTATGAGTAAAATCCGGTGCAAACCAACGGCACCGGATTTCCTCATACTGCCCCGCCTTCAGCAAAAGTAACCTCTCCTTCGTGTTATTTATTTGTAGCAATTTCCGCGCATAGTAGTTGTAAAAACTACGTCAATGTGCTATACTTGCTACGAGGAGGCGGAACATGAAATATTACGAAAAGCTGCTCGCCCTTGGCTGCGTGACCCGTTCCCAGTTGGAACAAGTCACGGGAAGCCCATCCGCCGCTGACTGGCTTTGCCGGGAGTATCAGCGGAAAGGATACATGGAACGAATCAAACGGAATCTGTATGCTGTTATCAGTCTGGAAACAGGTCAGTGTGTTGCAAACCGATATCAGATTGCCTCTCACATCAGTGATGATGCCGTCGTTTCTTACCACAGCGCATTTGAATACTATGGATACGCCAATCAGGTGTTCTATGAGGTTCAGGTTACAAGCGTCAGCCGTTTCCGTGCGTTCAACTATGATGGAATTACCTATCGTCACATCGGTCAGCGAATTGAGGACGGCGTATTGGAATTATCCAATGGTATCCGTGTAACCTCCTTGGAACGCACTGTCATTGACAGCATCAATCTGTTTGAAAAAACAGGCGGGTTGGAAGAACTCCTGCGCTGCCTTGCCTTGATTCCTACTCTGGATGAAAAAGGGCTGATTGCCTGCCTGTCAGAATATGACAGCGGTATCCTCTATCAAAAGGCAGGGTATGTCCTGTCCCATTTTGCAGAGGCAATGGGATTGTCTCAATCGTTCTTTGAAAGCTGCGCAGCACACATCCCAAAAGGGAAGAACTATTTCTATGATTATGGACAGGACTTTGTGTGGCACGAAAAGTGGAAGCTCTATGCCCCTGCGGATCTTATGCAGCTTATTAGCAAGGGAGTGACTGACTATGATGCAATTTGACCGTATAACCTTGGGCAAACAGGCCCGTGAATTGGGTTTTGTCAGGGATACATTTGAAAAGGTATGCCGCCTGGCTGATATTCTGATGTTTTTCCAGAGTGATTCTCTGTTGTCCGAGAAAATGGCATTGAAAGGCGGTACGGCAATCAATCTGACCATTTTCAATCTTCCTCGCCTGTCTGTGGACATTGATCTGGATTTTTCAGATGATCTTCCTCGAGAGGAGATGCTGGCTGTAAGAAAACAGGCAACGGAAAAGGTCAGGAAATATATGGCGGCAAGAGGGTATACCCTTGGACTTAACTCAAAATTCTATCATGCGCTGGATTCCTTTGTTTATGAGTATCAGAATGCGGGTGGCATGAAAGACAATATTAAAATTGAAATCAACTATATGCTCCGCTGCCATGTTTTACCGCCGGTAAATAGAAGCATAAATCTCCCATGGCTTCAACAGGATCTCACTGTCTTGAGCGTTGATCCTTTGGAAATTTACGGGTCTAAAATCGTTGCGCTTCTGAATCGGGCAGCACCAAGAGATTTGTATGATATCCATACCATGCTGCAAGCCGGTTTGTTTGATGAATCTCAGGAAGCGATGCTAAGAAAGTGTGTCATGTTCTACAGTGCAATTGGCTCTGAAGTCTGCCCGGAGCAATTTGACTTAGACAAGATCGCCACAGTATCCCAGCAGCGCGTCAAAACCGACCTGATTCCGGTACTTCGCAAAGGCACATGGTTTGATGTTTTCCAAGCGCAGGAGAAGGTCCGTCATTACTTAGGTGATGTGCTTGTGCCGGAACCCGATGAACTGGCGTTCTGGGCAGCGTTCCGTCAGAAACAGTACCAGCCAGAGCTGCTGTTCCGTGATGAAACAGTTCTGGCTCGAATCAGCCAACACCCCATGGCACTCTGGAAATGCAGTGAGAAACAGAGGAACCGCCCCACGCAGGAAAGGTAATTTAGCCAATGAAAAAACAAGGTCACTATTGTAAGGTGTGTGGCAGATACAGAGCAAACGAGAAATTCACCGGCAAAGGTCATGCCACGCATATCTGCAAAGACTGTGCCAAACTGCCTCCAGAGGAAAAAGCCAAGCAGGAGGCCTTGAACCGGTTATTCAATCTTCCCTGGCATTTATCGAAGGATCAAAAGGCATGGCTGAAAAACAGAATGCAGGATCGCCGCTCGGAAGTCAAGGCGCTCGCCCAGGAGCAATACGATATGCGGTTTGGGCGCAGGCATCAGGAAATTCCGCTCGATGACTTCGACAATCCTGATGAGAATGAATTTGAAGAAATAGAATAGTGTTACAGCGGTCTGCTTCGGCAGGCCGCTTTTTTGTGAGAGGTGGAATTTTATGGCAACCACACGCTTGATGCCCCTGCACATCGGCAAAGGGCGGACAGTTGGTACTGCAATCCAAGCCATCATTGACTATGTAGAGAATCCCGAAAAGACCGACTATGGGAATCTGATTGCAAGCTGGCAATGCGACAGCCGTGTTGCCGATAGGGAGTTTCTGCTATCAAAGCAGCAGTACATCCGAAACACCGGGCGAGTGCGTGGCTCCGATGATGTAATTGCCTATCACCTTCGTCAATCTTTCCGCCCCGGTGAGATTACGCCGGAGGAAGCGAATCGTTTAGGCTGTGAGTTGGCTCGGCGGTTCACAAAAGGCAATCATGCCTACATCGTCTGTACGCACATTGACAAAGCCCATATTCACAATCATGTGATTTGGAACTCCACCGCCCTCGATGAGCAAAGCAAATTCCGTAACTTTTGGGGCAGCACCAAGGCTGTACGCCGCCTCAATGATACGATCTGTGTTGAGAACGGTTACTCCATTGTTGAAAATCCCAAGGGCAAGAGCAAGACCTACGACAAGTGGCTGGGCGATCAGAAGAAACCCTCCCACCGGGAGCGTATCTGCTATGCCATTGACGATGCCCTTGAACAGAAACCTCAAAGTTTTGAGAAGCTGCTGGAGCTGCTGCGGGAGTCCGGCTATCAGATAAAAGGGGGCAAGGTTCCCTCCCTGCTGGGAAAAGGGCAAAAGCGTTTCATCCGCATGGACACGCTGGGTGCAGGCTACACCCCGGATAATCTTCGTGCTATCATTGATGGAACGAAAGCACATACCCCCCAAAAAAAGCGGGTCATGGACACACAGACCATACCCAGTGGCAGTCTGCTGATTGACATTCAGGCTAAGCTGCAAGAGGGAAAGGGTGCCGGTTACGCACGGTGGGCAAAGAACTTCAATTTGAAACAGCTTTCCCAAACGCTGATCTATCTGGAGGAAAACAATCTGCTGGACAGAAGCGCTCTGGAGGAAAGCACTGCCGCCGTCACAGCGCAGTACCATACCCTGTCCACCAAGATGAAGTCCGCCGAGCAGCGCATGGCGGAAATCAAAGTGTTGCAGCAGCACATCATCAACTACGCCAAGACCCGCGACACCTATGCTGCCTATCGGAAAGCTGGCTACTCCAAGAAGTTCCTTTCCGAGCATGAGTCTGAGATCATACTGCATAAAGCGGCAAAGCAGTTTTTTGATGAACAGGGCTTGAAAAAACTCCCCACCGTTAAGAGCCTGCAAGCAGAATATACCCAGCTCCTATCTGAGAAAAAAGCCATGTACGCCGAGTATCAGCAGGTAAAAAGTGAAATGTGTTCCCTCCAAACCGCCAAAGCAAATGTCGATCGGATTCTTGATACAGATGTTCTCAGCGAAGAGAAGCAACGAGACAAAAAAAGGCGTTGATATCTGCTCAGCCGCTTTCGATGCAAATACTTGAACACTTTAATCAGAAATCTCAGTTCAATATAACGAATGAGTATTATTTTATGTAAGCACTACATCAAATGCCATCTTTACTGACACACAAATGAAATCATGCTTTGAAGAATGGAACAAACATCATCCGAAACAGCACAGCTCAGAAAATGCGCTGGATGTTTTATGTGGCATTGTTTTCCCAAAAGGGACAATTGGCACGTAAATAAGTTCGATAAGTTCAACTTGACAACCGCTCGATAAGATATTATAATATCTTCATACTAGAACATTCGTTTGCTTATAGGAGGTCAAGATGAAAGAACCCAAAACCGCTAAACTTCTTCTCAAGAAAAACACTATATACCCAGTTGATGTAATCCACTATGAAACAGGATTAGTAACCTTAGCAGAAAGAAGTAATGTGTTTAACACCGTATCCATTAAAAACGTAGAATTTGACTTTACCGATTTTTCTCAGGAAGAACAAGAAATTTTTCAGAATCTATTCAGAAAGTAACTTTCTCTCCCCACTGCACTGTTTTCACAAACTTATGCTGCTGAATATCTACAATATCAGCATACAAGGGTAATAATCACAACGACGGTAGAGACTACGGCCAGTGGGAAATAAAACCACAGTTCTGTTGTTGAAATAAAGCAATCCCAAAAGGTGTTCTTTTTACTCTTAAATTCTTTCGCAGATGCCTTCATCGAAAAATCTATCTTGTCTTCGGGCAGGAAACGTACTTTTTCGTACAAGGAACGGTATAATCTTTCTTGCAATAGATAATACGAATCTAGACCCCAAAATACAATTATCGGAATATATGCAACTAGAAAGTAGAGTTTATCAGCATCCTTACTCGCCAAAGCAAATATTCCTGCAACGAGGGTAACTGCCCATCCCTTTAAGGCAAACGAATTTCCTGCCATACGATTTATAACACCTTGTATTATCTCAAGGTGCTTGATCTTATTTTCCATAGAACACCTCCACCTAGTACTTGGAACGAATTATTCGATTGTTTTCACGATTTCATAATCGTCAATATTTTTTTGACGTTCATACGCTGCATCTATGTACTTATTGTAGTTACTCTTAAAATCGCACCACTTCACAGCTGCAATATATGAATAATCGCCGTACCAAATCGTTTCACCAATGTTACACGCTCTTTTAGAAGCTGATTTTCGATTGAATTTGTTATCTCTTATTATCTGGAACAGCTTTTGGGTGTGATGTGTTGTGCACTGATTGGCACAACAGGTTCTGTGCTCCAGATAATATGAATATGAGCCTGTTGTGTCAGGAAGAACAACCGCTATCATAGCATTTGTTTTACTTGAAATAGAATCTCCATTTTTATTTTTCCTTGACGTCTCTTTGAGCGAGTAGGAAACTTCCCACGGAATCCATTGATCCTTATCCCTTTTCCAGCTTTCCCTCATCCCAGGAGAAATGAACACAATAGTTATGGAACTGTCGTAGATTCTATCTCTAAGTTTTTGCCAAATTGTATCTTCGCTCAAAGCACTCAGATCCTCTCCATCGCTTTCTCCTTTATAAATGTGATCCGATGAATCAATCATATTTTCAAACATAGTAACATAGTCTCGTACAGTTGAATTTCTCCACCATTCCAAGTTTTCGACCTGATCATCTGCGAACTTGTATGAAACAAAAATTTTTCTTCCCATATTGAACCTCCTGTAATTCCATAATTCCATAATAATTACGTTTTTCTTTCAATTATACTACATAGAACATCTTTCTACAATCGTACATTCCAATAATTTTCTGTGAAGGTGCGCAAACAAAGACGAATGCAATCAATTTCCAGGGACTATCATGCAACACATATTTTCTGGAAGAAGGTAAGCAACTACTGCTTACTTCATCTCATATATGAAATATGTTATACTATCCATTAGGTGTTTACTTCATCAAAAAACTAACACCTGATAGGGAGTAGTAAAATGGAAGGACTCAACTTTGAACGGCTCACTCAGAACTATCTCAATCATTGCAAGTATGAAAAAGGGCTAGACGAAAAAACAATGAAGGCATATAATATCGATCTTGCTCAATATGCCAGCACTTCTTCTGATCCAAATGACCTCTTTACAAAAAAAAATCTTCAATTGTATATTGCCGAGTTGCATTCGAAATACGCCATTAAAAGCGTAAAACGGAAAATTGCTAGTCTCAAGGCTTTCTTTAATTATCTTGAGTACGAGGAAATTTTTTCCCAAAATCCCTTTTCAAAGATTCGATTGAAGCTTCACGAACCATTTCTCCTTCCCAGAACGATCCCACTATCTACGATAAACGCATTGCTTGCCTGTGCGTACCAACAGTTATCCGCAGAGGATAAAGAGTCACGCAAATATCGAACTACCTTACGGGATATCGCTGTTCTGGAACTTCTTTTTGCCACTGGGATGCGAATATCGGAACTGTGTACCTTACATAATTACGATGTAAATCTGACCGAAGGCATCATCCGGATATATGGCAAAGGCTCCAAGGAACGCCTGATCCAAATTGGAAACCATGAGGTACTTTTGGCAGCTTGCAATTATCAGCATAGTTACTCCAAACAAATAGAAGAAACCGGTTGGTTTTTTCTAAATCGGCTTGGAAATAGATTATCAGATCAATCTGTACGATTTATGATTAACAAGTACTGTCAGATGGCAGGAATTCAGTTGCACATCACCCCTCATATGTTTCGGCACTCTTTTGCTACGTTGCTACTGGAAGAAGATGTTGATATCCGATATATTCAGCAATTATTAGGACATAGTTCGATAACTACAACACAAATCTATACTCACGCAACATCAAAAAAGCAGAAAGACATATTGACTGCCAAACACCCACGCAACAAAATTAATACGCACTAAAACAGCGCAATCGTCCCCATCTGCATGGGAGGCGATTGCGCTGTTTTTACAGGATAATATCTAATTATCTATAGTACCTCATAATGATAATACGCTTAGGGGATGGAATAGTTGAAACGCAAATCGTCTGCAAAAAAAGCGCTGGATAGTTTTAAGGCAGCCTTAAGGAACCCTAATGACTGCCTATCAGCATTTTGTCAGAGCAAAATAAAAAAGATGGTTGTTATGGCTTTCCTGTACCTCGCACTAGGAATTGCACTCAACTGCAAATGGGAGTTTCCTCATTTTTTTGAATTTGTTTTGTGCTTCTTCTTTATTGGCATATTAGGCTTATGGGCAATAATTCACTACTCAAGAAAAATAAATAAGATCACGGCTGCTTTAGCTGGCCAGCCAGCAGCCAAGAAAGCAAATGCTGTTTTCTTTAGGTATTGCAAAGAATCAAATGCATACATTATTTGCCCAATATCAATCGTATTGATATTCGGTATTGGTGGGTGCTCTATGTTTGGAGCTATGGAAATCACCCCAACGTTAATTTGGGTACTTATTCTTTTTTTCTTTGTTGTGTATATTAGCATAATTGGTTACTTGCAATATGTTGTTCTGGCAATTTACATTCACAACTTAGCTCACGGCTCAGGAGATTTTCGAAAATTGCCAAAGGCAACCGTAGGATGTATTCCAGCACAGCTTGACTGGCTACAAGACTTAACAAGGTTATCACATACTTATCGTAGCCTTTTTTTTACACTGGGGAGTGCCTATATATTGGCATTTAGCGCATTCTGCTGGTTACCAGAAATGATAGCTGATACAACCTCAATTGCTTTTTATGCCCTGTGGGGTCTTATTCTGGTTGTAATCGTATTCTTCTTTCCACTTATTTCTATATTAGAGTACAGATGGATAAAAAAGATAGTTGAGCAACTGAAGGTAAGTTACATAAAAGATTTATCTAGCGAGAAGAAGTTTGACCCCAACCTCAAGGTTGCTCCGATCTCCCCGTCATTTCAGCGACTTATTCAGATGCTCTGTGCAACTCAAATAATCAACTCGAGAGATTATCCATTGAAATCAGCATGGGCTAACTGCTATGCCATATTCTTGACTTTGCTAAATTTAAGTGCAACAATTCTCACCATAGCTCAAGGTATCACAACTATTGGAGTCGATCTTCCGCAAATTTTTTAACCAATTCCATAAAGTTTTGGAAACCTGAGACCCAACTTTCGGATATACCGTATGTTGAATCCATCTTACAGCTATCCATTAAGTCGAGATAGACATTTTTGAGTTCACGACGCATAGTGTCAATTACTTTGTATTTCTTCATCAACTTTAGTAATGTCGCCTGATTAGAATTAATTAAAACTTCTCGATCTCGGATACTTGCTAATTCATATAGTGTTGCGACAGCTAAATTTTTCCGTTTGGATTGAAAATCAAAATTTAATTCACCTTTATGCTCCATCAATTTGTTGGGACTGACATAAGCTTCCAGATCATTAAATGCCTGAAACAGATATCCGCACTTATCTCCGATCGCCTTGAACCGCTTTTCAATTTCTGGGTTAACATTTTTACCAGCACCTGCGTAGTATCCAAGGAGTAGACTATTTCCGATGATTTCAGAAGTTTCAAGTCGGGTTATCTCACGGATTTTTTCACTATTAAAGAACTCTGCTTCTTCCAGACGAAGTTCTTCAAGTGCTCCTTTCGCCATAGAGCACACCGTTTTTAGCACGGCTTTCAAACAAAGGTAATAGTTGTGCGGTAATACAATATCACCAGTAAAGGCACTCTCCAAACGATCCATTGCGCAACCAATCATAT